>Ga0209758_1001040_pt1 | contig 36350 bp, 42 predicted proteins | sample AraplaMF_Col_mMF_FD_184258 | JGI IMG/M metagenome (GOLD analysis project Ga0209758, IMG submission 184258) | Arabidopsis root microbial communities from the University of North Carolina, USA - plate scrape MF_Col_mMF (SPAdes) (version 2) | ecosystem: Host-associated > Plants > Roots > Endosphere... | reverse complement strand
GATCTTTTTCCAACGCCACGCCATGCCCGGCACGTCCAGCCTGATCTCGCTGGTCAAGGTGGCGGGCGACCGCAAGCCCTATATCCAGATCGACCGGATCGAGGGGCTGGCGGCGGTGGCGCAGTCGGGCGGGCTGGAGCTGCACCCCTGGAACTGCTGGCCCGGCGTTCCCGACCGCCCGGGCCGGCTGGTGTTCGACCTCGACCCCGGGCCGGGCCTCGGTTTCGAGGCGGTGATCGAGGCGGCGCGCGAACTGAAGGACCGGCTGGAGACGGTCGGCCTCGTCCCCTTCTGCAAGACCACCGGCGGCAAGGGGCTGCATGTGGTAACGCCGCTGGCCGCGTCGCGCACCGGCGGGCCGGACTGGGCGGAGGCCAAGGCCTTCGCCAAGGAGGTCTGCATCCGCCTGGCCGCCGACAGGCCGGACCGCTATGTGGTCAACATGGCCAAGGACAAGCGCCAAGGCAGGATCTTCCTCGACTATCTGCGCAACGACCGGATGTCGACCGCGGTGGCACCGCTGTCGCCGCGGGCCCGGCCGGGGGCGACGGTGTCGATGCCGCTGACCTGGGATCAGGTGCGCAAGGGCCTCGACCCGAAGCGCTACACCCTGCGCACCGCGCCCGGCCTGCTGGCGAAGGGCTCGGCCTGGGACGGCTATGACGACGCCGCCCGGCCGCTCGCCGACGCGATCCAGCGGCTGAAGCGCCGCGAGGCGGCCTGATTCTGGCCAGATTTCGACGGAAACCTGCCTGTAGTTCCACGCTGAAAACCAGGATTGACGGCTTTCACGGTAAGGTATGAATCATGCAGGGTTGCGAAATCTGTCAGATCATTCTAATATAGAAAATCGAAGTCTTATGTCTAAATAAAGAGTGCATAAAAACTATGCAGCTCAAGGCGGTGATTAGCAGGCAATAGCATAAATTTTTATCTATATTAGCAGTGAAAAGTGCAGACGAATTACTGATTGCGCCGCAACATGATCGATGTCAAAAGATCAAGTGGCCTGCGGCCGACGAACCCTATCGCAAGGCGTTCAGCCTGCGGGGCGAATGGTGCTTCGGCGCCATTGCGCCTGATCTGGGACCTCAACCCGGGGAAGGCGGTCGCGACTATCGGCTGGTACCGGCTTGTCCGGACGGCTGCTGGCGGCCGCGCACCTCAGTGAAGGGGGATCAGATGGAATCGAGCGACCACAGGCGTCCCAGGCCGAGACCCGACGCCCCATAGCGCCGACTTCCGCGCGTTCCAGCGATGACAGCCACCGCCTGCCGGCCACACCGCCGGCGGGTGCCAGCCAAGTCATGCCGCGAGTCCGGAAGAGGCCCTTCCGGACTCGCGGAAAGCTGGTCGCGCCACCCTCCCCCTTTCAACCGGTTTCTCGGAGGGGACAGTGGATAAGCACCATAAGGACATGATTTCGGCGCTGAAGCTTGCGCCGGGAGACGAGGTTCTCGTTCCGGACTATCTGTTCGAAACCTTGTCGAAGGATCTCGCCAACGCCCGGATCATCCCGTACAGCGCTGCGGCGCAGCTGAAATCGCCGGTTCCGGATCGCGCGATCATCCATAAGGGGCTGATGTCCCGCTTGCCGCGGCAGATCCTGCAGGCGCTGGTGATCCATGGCGACATCGTGCAGGCCAACGAGGTCTTCGTGGTGTTCGCCCGGCACGGCGGCGGCACCAAGCCGGCGGTGCTGGACGTCGCCCGGCGTCGCCACAGCCAGCCGGTGCTGGACTACGTCAAGCGCGACATCCGCGTGCGGCAACGACCGGGCGATCGGCGGGCGGTGGTGGTCTCGGCCTTCGGCGTCGGCAATGTCGGCGATGACGCGGTCAGCTTCGGCGCCCGCGAGGTGCTGTACCGCAGCGGTTTCGACGAGGTCGAGCTGGTCGGCCCCAACCCCGACTACTCGGTGATCGACGGGGCCGACCTGGTCGTGGTCGGCGGCGGCGGGCTGCTCTACGACAGCAGCTTCAGCAACGTCTCGAACTACACCGCGCCGATCCGCTACGCCTATGAGCGCGGCATCCCCTCCGTCGTGCTCGGCGTCGGCACCCAAGGCATCCGCACGACGCTCGGCGCCGCCGCCTACAAGGACGCGCTGTCCCTGGCGCGGCTGGTCACGGTGCGCGAGCACAGCGACGCCAAGATCCTGACCGAGACGGTGGGGCTGAAGAACGTCCACACCACCGGCGACCTGGCCCTGCTGCTGGCGGACGGGCCGCGGCCGGTGCCGGTCCGGCGCGACCCGAACCTCGCCGTGCTGTCGCTCAGCCACAGCCTGGAAAGCTGGCTGGCCAAGCGCGACAGCACGATCGACGCCTATCTCGACGAGACGCTGGAGGCGCTCGGCAAGGGCTACAACACCGTGGTCGGCGTCGTGCATTCGGTCGATGACGAGGCGATCTACGAGCGGCTGCGGCAGCGGCGCGAGATCCATGTGGTCAAGGCGGCGGAGTTCGACGTCTCGGCGATCATGGACCTCTACGCCTCCGCCGGCTTGGCCGTGACCTCCCGCTTCCACGGGCTGCTGTTCTCGGTGATGGGGCGGACGCCGCTGGTCCAGGTCTGTGGCCCGACCAGCAAGAGCGGCCGGGCACTGGCCGAGCGCTTCCCGTCGCTGACCCGCGCCGCGATCCTGCTCGACCACGCCAACCGCAACCTGCGGATCGGCGACGCCATCGAGTTCGTCCAGCCGGTCGGCGAGGAGGAGCGGTCGGCGGCGGTCGCGGGCGCGCGAGAGAACGTCCAGCATTTCGCCGCCGTGTTCGACCGCAAGGAGATGATCGCGGTCGAGGCCCTGCCGATCGATCCGGCGCCCGCGGTCAAGGCGCCGGAGCTCGCGGCCGCGGCCGAGGAGCCGTCGAAGAACCAGGAGATCGTGCTGCCGGACCATGTCGTGGTCACCACGGCCGATGCCATCCAGCTCGCCGTACCGGCCGACGGCATCGAGGCCGAGCTGCCGGAGATCGAGGCCCGGCGGTGGCGCAACAGCACGCTCGCCTGCGCCGCCAAGGTGCTGAAGCCGGGCGACAAGGTGGTCGATCTCGACCCCGGCTTCCTGTACTTCGCCTCGGCCTTCGGCAATCTGGTCTCTAAGGCCGGGTCAGTGTCGGTCGCCTATGAGAAGAGCAAGGGCGAGCCGATCCTGAAGCAGTACCGCACGCTCAACGGCAAGGGCGGCGGGGCGGCGATCAAGCTGTGCGACGCCGCCGACCCGAAGCAGCTGTCCAAGGCCTGCGACGACGCCAAGCTGGTGCGTCTGCGCCTGTCCGGCCAGGCGGCCAAGGACCGGGCCGACTGCATCCGTGCGATCCGCTCGCGCTCGCCGCATGTCATCGTCGAGGCGGCCGACCTGCCGGCGGTGCGCAACGCGATCGAGGGCTTCCTCGGCTCCGAGATCGCCCGCGAAGGCCGGCGGATCTTCACCTTCGCCGAATCCGACCTGGTCGAGCGGCCGATCTACGAGATCGCCCAGATCGACGAAACCACCTTGCTGCTCCAGCTCGAAGAGACACATCATGGATAAGGAAGCCGTTGTCGTCAGCTTCTACGGCGGGAAGCAGTACTATTACGACTCGGCCTACCACCTCGCCGAGGACTGCAAGACGCTCGACATCGAATATGATTTCGAGGAGGTCAAGCTCGGTCCGGACGCCAACTGGGCCGACATCTGCCGCTACAAGGTCAACTATTACTCCCGCAAGCTGGAGGAGCATAAGCGGCCGATCATCTGGGTCGATATCGACACCCGCATCATCAAGCGGCCGGATCCGTTCCTGCGCAGCGAGAGCGACTTCGCGGCGTTCCTGCGGAACTTCAAGTACTTCCGGGAATACGACCCGTTCATCTTCGCGCGGACGTTCCATCCCGGGTTCCTGTTCTTCAACTACACGGCGCCGACCCGGCGGCTGCTGGAGCAGCTGGTGGAGCTGGAGAAGGGCAGCAAGGAGCGCGGCACCGACGACTATTTCTTCGAGGAGGCCTGGCGCGCGCATTCCGAGCAGCTGCAGGTGACGCTGCTGCCGCCGAAGCGGATCGCCTGGGGCGACAGGCTGGGCGCGGCCGACGCCTGGTTCTCGTTCGGCGAAAGCGGCAATGTCCGCGACTTCGTCAAGGAGGTGGCGCAGCACGACGCGCCGATCCTGGAGCCGTCGCGCCAGTACCGGGTGCTGAAGGCGATCTCCGAGCAGGAACTGAAGGCTGGCAAGCTGCAGAACGCAGCGGTCTATCTGAAGAAGATGACCGATCTCGATCCGTCGCAGGACGACCCGCTGAACACCCTGGCCCGGCTGGCCCGCCGGCAGGAGGGCGAGCAGGCGGCGCTGGCGCTGTATGAGGGCCGGGTTTCCCAATTGCGGCAGGAGGGCGAGTACAGCGACCGCCTGTCCGCCCTGCTGCAGCGGGTGGTGGATTTCTGCATCGAGTTCCATCTGCCGGAAGACGGCCAGCGCTACGCCGGTGAGCTGGCCGAGCACGGCACCGCCAAGGGCAGGGCCTTCGCCCAGGGCCGGATGCTGCGGCTGGGGCTGGAGCAGCGGGCCAAGGCGGCGGCGCTGCCGCTGAAGCAGCGGCCCCAGCTGTGGTGGATGGAGCAGCCCTATCCCGGCAATTTCGGCGACATCCTGAACCCCTATATCGTCGAGAAGCTGACCGGCCGGCCGCCACGCTGGGTGGCGGCGGGCAGCGGCGCCCTCGTCATCGGCTCGGTGATCAAATTCGCCAAGAAGGGTACGCCGGTCTGGGGCACGGGCAGCCCGCGCCTGACCGACAAGCTGCATCCGCAGGCGGTGTACAAGGCGGTGCGCGGCCCGCTGACCCGGCGCCTGGTGCTCGACAGCGGCGGGACATGCCCGCAGGTCTATGGCGACGTCGCCCTGCTGCTGCCGCAGCTGTACCAGCCCAAGGGCGGCAAGAAGCACAAGCTCGGCCTGATCCGCCACTTCACCCATGTGGCGGCGCCGCTGGAGGTGCATCCGGACGTCAAGGTGATCGACATCATGCGCAGCGGCTACGACGAGATCGAGGCCTTCCTCGACGAAGTGTCGGAATGCGAGCACATCATCTCGACCTCGCTGCACGGGCTGATCGTGGCGCAGGCCTACGGCATCCCGGTCGGCTGGGCGGTGATGTCGACCAGCGAGACCCAGATCCCGGGCGGCAACACCAAGTTCGAGGATTACTTCGCCTCGGTCGGGCTGAAGGATGTCGCGCCCTTCGACCTGGCCGAGCTCGGCACGGTCACGCCGGACCATGCCCGGCTGTGCCAATACATCCCCGAGCGGATGCCGGACCTCGCCGCGCTGCGCGAGGCCTGCCCGTTCCCGCTCGCGGCCTGATCGGGAACCGGATGGGAGAACCGGCACAGGCGCCGCTGGCGGTGGTCCGCCGCCAGCGGGACACGGCCTTCCTGAGCGAGGAGGTGGTGGCGGAGCTGATCCGCCCCCGCCCCTTTGCCAAGGAGCGGTTGATCGCCGAGCGCGCCCGGCTGACGCAGGAGATGGGGCCGCTCGACCTGTGGGAGGGTTATCGCGACTTCGCGGCGTCCGACGACACCCTCAAGCGCTCCAGCAACAGCGTCCGCACCAGCCACAAATACGGCCGGTTCTATGTCCAGCTGGCGCGCCGGTTCCGGCCCTGGACGGTGGTCGAGATCGGCACCGCCTTCGGCGTCTCGGGCATGTACTGGCTGGCCGGTCTGGCGACCAACCGCCGCGGCCGGCTGGTCACCTTCGACCCGAACCGACAGTGGCAGGAGATCGCCCGCGCCAACCTGGCCGCGATCAGCCCGCGCTTCACCGCAATCGCCTACACCTTCGAGGCCGGGTTCGAGGCGGCGAAGATCCGCTTCGGCCGGCCGGGCATCGCCTTCATCGACGGCATTCATGTCGGCGAGATCGTCAAGGCGCAGGCCGAGCTGCTGCTGCCGCGCTTGGCCGCCCGTTGGATCCTGGTGTTCGACGACATCCGCTTCAATGAGGGTATGTATCGCTGCTTCCGCGAGATCGAGCAGGCGGCGGGGGTGGTGTCGGCGGTGGAGATCGAGTCGCGGGTGGGGATCGTGGAGGTGAGCGAGTCGGTCGGAGAAGCTCCGCATATCTCATAGGATGTGATATCCTATGAGATATGAGAGTCGTGCTGGACACCTCGGTGATCATCGCCGCGCTCCGCAGTGCGACGGGGGCGGCGAACGCAGTGCTCCGCCTTGTCGCCGCCGAGGAATTGGTGCCGCTCGTCACGACGGCTCTCTTCCTCGAATACGAGGAGGTGCTGAAGCGGCCCGAACAGCGGCTGGCGCATGGGCTCGACATGGAGCAGATCGACCGCTTCATAGCCGCCCTTGCAAGCGCCAGCGAACCTGTTGATCTCCGGTTCCAGTGGCGCCCGCAACTGCAGGACCCTGGCGACGAGATGGTGCTGGAGGCCGCGGTCAACGGCCGTGCCGAGGCCCTGGTGACGCACAATCCGAGGGACTTCGCGGCTGCAGCGAAGTTCGGACTGCGTGTCCTGCTGCCGAGAGATCTGCTCGCGGAGATGAAGCGATGACAAAGGTATCCTACCCCCTCAAGCTGCCCGTATCGGTGAAGGCGGCTGCCCAGCGGCTCGCACGAGAGGACGGAGTGTCGCTCAATCAGTGGATCGCGTCCGCGGTCGCGGAGAAGATCGGAGCCGTGGAGACGGCTGCGGAATTTCTGCGCCGGCGCGCCGACGAGGCCAAGCCTTCGGACCTGCTGCCGTTCCTGGATGCCGCCAAGGACGAGCCGCCCTCGGCCGGGGACGAGCCGGGTCGCTGATGACGGCCATTCAGGCGCATCGGGCCTGAAACGCCTGTTCCTGGAGGTGCCTGGATCCGCGCCAGCTGCGCGAGGGTCCGGTGGTGGGCGCGACAGGGATTGAACCTGTGACCCCTACGATGTCAACGTCGGGGGCCACCCTGCCTACTGGCTTGATTTTACTAGGCTTATTTACGTGTCAGCGGAGGGCGTGTCAAAGACGTGTCAATCGCATCCACTTGCCGCTCTCCGATCGGCAGCGCGTCGACGGCCGCGCGCTGCACCTTGGTCACGGTGTGCGCATAGCGCAACGCAGATCGAGGGTCGCGCCAGCCTCCCTGTGACATGACCGTGCGGAGGTCAGTCCCGCGCGCGAGGAGCGAGGTCGACAGCATGTGCCGGAACCAATGCTGGGTGACCTGTGCGACCAGGCGAGCGTCGGCTCGGAGCCGCAGCGCCGCGTCGAGATCGCCGGCGCGGCGCGCCTGCACCGACAGGCGCAGCAGGGACTTGACCGTTCGGCGGCGCATGCCGCGGAACGCGTTCTTGTTCTGACCGCCCATACCGGCATCGTGGCCACGCCGGCTATACGGCTTGCCGCCCGGCGTGACGAACAGCGGCACCTCTCGATCGCGGACGGTGCCCCGCCGGCGCAGATAGTCGAGAACGACGTCGACCGTCCAGTTGTGCAGGGCGGACGTCACAGAGTCGCCGTTCTTGGTGTCGTGGAACGTGATCTGACCCCGGCCGTGGACGAGGACGGCGTCGCAGATCCGGCAGCCGAAGAGGATGGAGCTGACCCGGGCGCCGGTCGACCATTCGACGGCGAGCTGCGGTTTCAGGTGCCATCCGGCATGGTCAATCATCAGGGCGATCAACTCCGGACGAAGGTCGACGACTCGGCGGCGACTCGAGGTTTTCGCGTTCCTGGCCTCGTTGTCCCGGTCGATCGCCGGCAGCCGTGTTAACCAGCAGCGCGGCTCTTCAGCCGCCCAATTCAGGAATGTGAAGACTGCGTCGAGATAACGCTCCCTGGTCTGGGGCTTGTTCCCCGCCTGGCGCTTGTCGATGAACTTGTTCCAGTCGGCATCGGGGATCGCCTTCAGCTCGCGCGTGCCGAAGCGCCGCGTGATCTCCTGGAGAACCTTGACGTCGAAACCGTTAAGCGGCCTAACGCGGGATCGGTTCAGGTATTGATGCGCCGCAACGGCAAGGGGGACGGACGGCTTGACCCCGTGGACGACTTCGCGCCGGATCTCGATGCACCACTTGTCGCGGAGCGCTTCGGCCTGCTCGCGGAGCTCTGACCTGGACGGAAGTTCACTACTGCGTCGAATGCGGACTGAGCGTCCGTCAACCCGAAGTGTGCCGATGATATGCCAGTGTCCGTCACGTTCGACGACGCGAGGCCCCGGCGACGTTTTGTGTCCTCCTCCCGAATCGCGTCCCGAAGCGCCTGATACCCGCTTTCGTCCCATCGCCGGCTCGCCCCGATGTAGTAGTGATGCTGCAGCCTCTGCTCGCCAGGAGAGCGACGACCGTCCTCCGCCAATCGCATTTCCAGCCAGCGACGAGATTTCCCAAGTCGGTTGGCGGCCTCGGTGAGGCCAATGTCGTCGGGGAGACCGAGCTGGATGCGTGCCACCTGAGGCGTCATTGCGGCGCCTGGAATGGCATCACCGCCGCGTGGGGTGCGGCATCGGCTTTCGGCGACCTGGTCTTCGATCAGGAGCGGGTCGAGATCTGGCTTCATGCGCTTGTGATAGTCAGGGCGCTTCGGGCGTGCGCATGGTTTCTGCAAGAAATCTGTCTGGCCGGCTGGCGTGTGTGTTTGTGATGGGGCGCACGACGCCACTGGGTGACGACCCAGATCGTCGCCTAGCCGAAGTCCTGGTGGGGCCGAACGCGGATCTCGACCAAGCCGGAGAGGAAGAGGATCGGCTCGACGCGCTCGACCTTCTAGCGGCTCACCAACGACTTCTACTTGCCATCGCGATGGTGCGCATCCCGACGTCCGGCATTGCGTCGAAGAGGATGTTGAATTCGAGCTGGTGGCCGTCTGGGGCGCGCCTCGGCTTGGCCGTCAGTCCTTCGCCCCCCGTTCACGCAGCACTTGTCGACCGCCTCTCTGGACTCTTTGGTGGATCGGTCCAACGCCTTCCTCGAGCTCACTCCACTCGCCCTCAATCCTGTCTTAGAGATAGCAGGCCGCCAGCTCGGCGGCGTCCGGATCGAGTTCAGCGGTCCGATTTGGCGCCCGATCGAGGGCGACAGTAACGGATACGGTCTCGAAGATCGCCAACGCCACATGCGAGGGCGACCAGATGGTCATGGAGCTAGATGGCGAAGGCCTCGGTGATGAAGCCCGCGTCGAAGAACGTGAACCCGTCGGACGTGATCGGCGAATACGCCCGCGCCGAACACGCCGGAGCAGCCGTCACTTATCGGCGAGCTTGACGAAGAGGTCGTGATGCCGGGGGAGCACGCGATCGGCGGCTTCCGACCAGGGGACGTCTTGGCGGGCTGGCGGCAGCGGACCATGCCTCTGCGTAGGGGCCTCAGCGACCCGCCCGGGGTTGCTGAGCTCCACCGCACTGCTCGGCGGCGCAACCTCGCCGCTCGTGGTGTCGAGAAAGCGGCGACTCCGCGAATCGTGCCATATCCGGTGGGATCCCTTCTTAGAGACCGGCCAGCCGCCGGTCGGCATATGTGACTTGGGTTCGCGCGCCATCGGATCCTCTCAACTTCAATCTGGATCGGCGCTGTAGATCATACAAGTGCAGCGAGTCGCTGCTGGCAGGAAGCGCGTTCCCGCGCCTTGGCGCTCTCGAATCTGGCTTCGACGTTGTTCCTGGCCTCGATGGTGTGTGAGGAACTAAGGACACGCTCTTCGGGTATCGAAGTGGCCGAATCAAACAAGCTAAAGGCCGGGCAAGAGCCCGGCCTGATGCCTTCCACACCGATCGCGGCTCTATGCTGCCTTGGCTTCGTTGGAACTCGCGTCATCCCAGAACGTATGAGGTGCCTTTTCCAGGGCAGTCCTGAGTTCCTCCGTAAAGTTCTGGCGCACCAACCGCCGGCCGCTCCACTCGTATACGGCACGCGGCTTGCGGCGGTAGTAGACAACGACCGTCGGTCTCAGAGACCTGGTATTATTGTGCGCGAGATAGCAAGAGCCAAAATGCCACGGTTCAGGGAGAATTCCAAACAAGCGACGATAGCTCGCCATATATGCAAGAATTGCACGTTCAGCGAAATCTTTAGGCGGAATGTTAAGGCGAAAAATGGTCGATTCAAGTTCACCGAGGTTCAATTTTCCAGAATCTACTATATTGTCTCCTGTCAGATGGTAGAGCTTTTCCTTATGGTGCCCTTTGTTGCTTGACATCTTCCAAACCTCAAAGCCGAGGGTGTTGGCGCAACTGCGAGCTCTTTTTTCTCTATATTTGATGATACAGGCATCTATGACGAGGTTGGAATAGGGGGTAGTTGTGGACGACATGCTCTAGTTCTCCCTCGTTGCAGGTGAGGGACGCTTCACAGGATGAAAACCCAGTGCCGCATCCGGCCATGTGATAGGCAGCGGCCCTAAGAATCGCTCATGCATTTTAGCGCGTATGGCATGCGACCAGCGCATGCAGGGGACCTGTCGCGCAAAGCAGCTTGAGGAAGGCAGGAAGGTCGGCATCGCGAGCGCAGACGGCGGCCTCGAAAGGGAATTCTTCGGCCTTAGATCGCGATGATGCGGGCGCAGGAGGCGCTTGTCGGGTCGCAGCCCTCAAATTGCCGGGAGGGCGTGGAGGTTCAGCTCGCCCTGCGCCGCCCCACGGCTGGCCGAAGGCAAGGATTGACAGGTCGGCGTCGCCCGCCAAGCCAGGGAACGGCTGTCATGGATGGAGTAGGCGGGCATCCAACAGGACCGGATGCCGGAGGATGCGTGCGGCACATCAGCATCCCGTTGCCCGTCGCACCAAACTGGCGTCCGACGCCTCTGGCAGATGCGATCTGATCCGCTGGTTGCGTGGCGCAATATTCACGCTGCGCCTGGATGCAAGCCTAGACATCCAGCTCAGAAAACTCAGGCTACGCCGCCTCCGCATCCACGGCATCAGCGATGAGTGAATCTACCACTGCCCGCATCACAGGTGCGGCCACCCCGTTTCCCAGAAGCTTGATCTTGTCACGGCGGCTGCCGTGGTTCAGTGCAAAAGTGGCCGGCAGGCCCATCGCGGCACGGAGTTCCGGCACCTGAAGCATCCGGAGCGTCGGCTCACCGTCCCTCCACTGAACCAGTCCAAAACGGTCAAGGGTCGTGAGCGTTCGCAGCGGTCTATCGAGACGCTGCCAGCCGCCGACGCGATCCGATCCATAGTAGACGATCAGGAAGTCCTTGCCTTCCCCAAGTTCCGCAATCGCGCGTTCAGCTCGTTCAAGCGTGGCCTTGGCACGACCGGGCTTGTAAAGCGGCGAAGAGTTCCACGTGCCGGACTTGTCGATAAAGGACGAGGCGGTGATCGGCCTCGACAGACCCGAGATCAGTGCAGGTCGCTGAAGCCGATCCGCCATGATAAACAGCCGCCGGCGGTTCTGCGGAACCCCGAACTTGGCGGCGTCCAGCGACTGCATGCGGAGCTTGTAGCCCAGGCGCTTGATCTCTGAAATCAAACCCTCGAAGCCATCCCATCTGCGCATACCCAGGACGTTCTCGAGCACAAGCCATCTCGGAGCCAGTTCCTCGACGAAGTTCATGATGAACCAGCCGGAGCGACGACTGTCCTCGCTACGCTTCTTCGCTCCGCGCGCGATGGAGTGGTTGGTGCACTCCGGTGAGGCGAGAATGAGATCGATCTTTCCAAGATCACTGAACACATCAGGACCTGAGCTATCGTCGAGGCGAGCGGCCACCACGTTCCTTGCTGCGGTGGGGAAGTTATCCCGGTAGGTATCCGTGGCAATGTCCCAAGCATCCACCGCACCGACCAGCTCTACGCCGGCATCGGCCGCCCCCTGGCTGCTGCCGCCGCCTCCGCAAAACAGATCAATGGCCCTGATCGTCATTGTCAGCGAGACACCCCGAATCGGTGGATGCCAGGCTGCCAGGTGCGGGCTGCAATTTCAAGCCTGACAAAGCACGACGCATGCGCTGCCTGCATCGTGCCGGAGAGTCACGCACCTGGTGCTCCCATAGACGGACGACCGTCCAACCACTCTCCTTGAGGAGCTTGCGATTCCGGGCATCCCGCCGTCGGTTGGCAGCAATCTTTTTCTCCCAGTGCTCGGACAGGTTGAGCCGCCAGTGCTCGAAGCGCCAGCCGTGCCAGAAGTCACCATCCACCAGGACGACCACGCGAGCACTCCGCACCACGAAATCGGGTCTTCCCGGCAGGTCCCGAGCGTGCTCTTCGTAGGCGACACCTAGCCGCTCAAGCATCTCCCGCACAGCCAGCTCCGGCTTCGTGCCGCGCCCCCTTATCCGGGACATGACAGCGCTACGCTTCTCTCGGGACATGATGTCACCGCGGTGGCGGCGCTCACGTATCTCGCTCATCTCGTATCCGAACTTTTCCCGCAGGGAAGGGTTGCCGGCGGTCTAGGTAGCTACCGCCCCGACACTCGCAGGCGATAGAGACTCGGTGTCGAGAGGAAATTCAACCTCCAACCATGCACGGATCGCCGCGGCGTCAGAGTAACCGTGAACCTTGAGAAGCGACACTATGTCCGCCGCCGCAACTATGATGATCGGGTGGGCATCCTCCTTGATCTCCCGGTAGGCCTGTGTATCGACCCAGCTTGTCGTGACCAGCACTCCGAACTGCCGGTGACGTAGCCGCGAGATAAGTCTCGAGAGCTCCCGCACGCCCACAGAGTTGCCTGGGCCGTAGCACTTCGCCTCCAGCGCGAAATCCACGTGGATTGCCGCTTCTCCTACACCTATCCGCAGCTTCCCGATCGCATCACGGCCGCCGTCGCGGGACGGTCGGGTCACGTCCAGGGTCGCACCGGGAAGCATAAGTCTCGTCAAGGCAGCGGCGCAGTGCTCAAATGCATGAGGACGAGTCCCGAAATATCCGTGGATGGCCGCGATCATGGCTTCGCCTTGATCGTCGGCTGGGAGTTGCTCCGCACGGGTCCGGTAGGCCAGCGAGCGCAAACTCACGAGCGGCCGAATGCGGCCCGATGCGACCCATTCACGCCATGCCGGAGGCGCGAGATGCAGGGCCGGATCACCTTCAATCAGCGCGTCAAGCCAAGCGCGTGAGATGTCGCCTGCGTCAAGAACCGTGAAGTGGGCGCGATAGTTCTGAAACCGTCGTCCGCGGGCGACCTTCCACACGGCTACTAGATCTTCCATGGCGCGTCGATCGACAGTTCCCGGGACCGCAAGTCCCAGGAACTCGACATCCCTCCACTCGCCGGTGCTAGCGAAAAGGAATATTGGCGGCACGTGCGCCCGGTCTGATGCGGCGGCATGAGCATTCTCGAAGATTCGCGCCAACAGCACGTTGCCCTTGCGCGGCGTGTCATGCAGCTCGCGTCCTGGGTGCTTGTTGTCGCCGTAGTAGGTGAAGATCCCGGTTTCCCGGTCCAGGCCGTCGGGCCAGTCAGGGTCGGAGAGGGTTGTGGTGAGAACTATCAGCTCAAGGCGATCCAGAGTGCCTCGATACCGAAAGCCTCCGCTGTTGCTCACCCTGAGCAGCGGGCCGAGCGGATCGTCACCGGCGTTCCCCAGCCGTCCGCCCTGATAGATGCCGTCCACCTGCAGCTTTGCTGTTGGCAATTCGGCGAAAGGAATTGTCGTCACGGTGTTCGTCCTGTCCTGCCAGCTTGACGGCTCCTGATTCGCGCGGCCCGCCCAGGGGCGGCGACGCCACTCGTCAGCAAAACTTGGGACTCCCATTCTATACGGCGTAGCAATAGGCTTCGATTCAGGAGTGGGGGCACAAATTGGACGCCGAGGCTGATACGGTTGGGGCGCAGGGGCTGGAGGTTCCACCAGTAGCTCCGATGCTGATGGAGTCGTTGCGGGCTGTCGGCTACTCGACGTCAGCTGGGCTCGCCGACCTCGTTGACAACAGCATCGCCGCTTCGGCCCGACACGTTGTGATCACGTTCGCCGGTGCGCCAGAGCCGTTCGTCGCCGTAGTAGACGATGGTGAAGGCATGGACCACGAAGCGCTCGTCAAGGCGATGCGCTATGGCAGTCGAGATCCTCGGGATGCACGTTCTGGGCTGGATCTTGGGCGCTTCGGCCTTGGCCTGAAGACCGCCTCGCTCTCCCAATGCAGGCGCATGACGGTAGCCTCCCTGGACAAGCGAGAGGGAGGAATTGGGGTTGCCGTCTGGGACCTGGACGAGTGCGAGAGGCGTCAAAGCTGGTGGCTTGCGACCCCGGGAGTATCCGCGGTGCCGGAAGAGGTGCTCGCGACCCTCGAGCGGCAGGGAGGCGGGACGGCTGTTGTATGGCAGAAGCTGGACAGAATGCTTGAGGGATCAGGCATCGATTCGAAGCGAGCGCTCGATCCCATCATGGATGCCGCCGCCGACCACTTGGCCTTGGTCTTCCATCGGTTCGTCTCGGGGCAGATCATCCCTGGCTTCGAGATAACGATAAACGGCCGACCGCTCCCCAAGCTCGACCCGTTCCTGGAAGGACACACCAAGGGCCAGGTGCTTCATCCGGAGTCCTTCGATATCGAAGGCCACACGGTCACGGTCTCGCCGTTCGTGCTCCCGTTCCCATCTCGGCTCCAACCCTCGGAACTCGAGCGTGCAGGAGGGCGTGAGAGCCTGAAGACGGGCCACGGCTTCTACATCTACAGGGGAGGTCGCCTGGTTGTTCCTGGCGGCTGGTTCAGGATCGTTCCTTCCGACGATCTGATCCGGCTGGCAAGGGTGCGCGTGGACGTGCCAGTCGAATTGGACCACCTGTGGAAAGTGGATATCCGAAAGACAGTTGCTGAGCCGCCGCGGGCGCTTCGCCCTCACCTCCGACGCATTGTCGGGCAGGCAACCACACGGAGTCGGCGTGTCTACAGCCATAAGGGGACACCACAGACCGAAGGCGAGCGCATCGCTCTTTGGGCTCGCCACGACCTCCGGGATGGCGCTGCCACATGGAAGCTGAACCGCGACCATCCAGTGGTGCGGGCAGCGTTGCATGAGGGCGTCACCAGAGGCGACGTGACCCGGCTTCTGGAGCTGGTCGAAGACCTGCTGCCGGCGCACGAGATCCACCTGCACATCAGCAACGATCTGCCGGTCGGGGAACAGCGTGAGGAGGACCGGGATCTGGACGACCTCGCGCGCCAGCTCGTCGCAGCATTCGCCGACGATCCGATATCGTTGCGGAAGCTTCTGGAGAAGCTGCACCTCATGGACCCGTTCAACCGTGCGCCCGAGAAGGCGCGCAGCATTGCAGAGAGGTTCCTTCTAGATGCTCACAAATGCTGACGCGCTCGCCAATGCAACGGTGATGGTTCTCAGTCTCGATCCACCTCCTGCAGAGGCTGAGATCGATGCTGTCCTGGATCGAATGGCGATTGCGCTTGGGACAACTCCGGAGGTGAAGGGCGAGGCTCGCCGCCTTCTGCATGCTCGCTTCGAGATACGGATGGATCTCGGCAAGACACTCGTCGGGGACCAGCATGAGCCCTGGCTGGACAAGCGTCGTGGCAGCATCATGCCGTTCTATTGGGACCGCTACAAGCAGCTGCTGTTGCGAGGCGGCTGGAGCCCGCTCGTCCTTGCCACGCTCGACCGCGCGACAGATGAGCTCCTCGATCTCCTCGGAAACCCTGTGGAGAGCGGTGACTGGAAACGTCGCGGCCTGGTCATGGGCGACGTGCAGTCAGGGAAGACTGCCTCATACGCAGCCTTGATGTGCAAGGCGGCAGATGCTGGCTATCGCATGATCATCCTGCTGACCGGCACCCTTGAGAACGTCCGGCGACAGACGCAGGAGCGTCTCGACGCGGCCTTCGTTGGGTTCGACAGCCGCGACTATCTTGGCAAGGGAGTTCTTCAGCAGAAGAGATATATCGGCGTCGGCAAGATCGATTCTCGCCGTGATGGAGTCGTGTTCACCTCAAGTGAGCATGACTTTCGCAAGAACGCGGCATCGGCACTGAATATCTCGCTTAGGACGGTAAATGAACCTGTCCTCGTGGTGTCGAAGAAGAACAAGGGCGTGCTCGAGAGGCTGACGGCTTGGCTCCGGCTTCACAATGCCGGGCGGGACGGAAAGATCGACGTTCCTCTGCTCCTGATCGACGATGAGGCCGACAACGCCTCCGTGAACACCCGAGGCATGAACAATCCAACCTCCATCAACGCGGCCATCCGCGCACTTCTCCGGACGTTCCACCGCTCCACCTATGTCGGATTCACCGCGACGCCGTTTGCCAACATCTTCGTCGATCCGGACGTCAGCAGCGACCTCCTGGGTGACGATCTCTTCCCTGCGGACTTCATCCACGTCCTCGAGCCGCCGAGCAATTACGTCAGCATGCAGGCGCTGTTTCCGCCGCTCGATCCGTCGGATGACACGACGGAGGCGCCAGAGCCGCCGATCGTCACCGTCGAAGACAACGAGGACTGGCTGTCCCCAGGTCACAAATCGACAGCCCAGCCGAAAGGACTGCCTGAGAGCCTGAAGGACACCCTGCGCACCTTCCTCCTCACCTGTGCGGTCCGCGATCTTCGAGAGGAACAAGGCTTCCCCGGCGGTGGCGGTGGAATTCACCGGTCGATGCTGGTGAACGTCACGCACTTTACCGACGTGCAGAACCTGATCGCAAACGAGCTTCATCTGGAGCTTGAGCAGGTGAGGATGGCGGTGCGGCTGCACGGCGCCCTGGGGCCGAGCCGAGCTGCGACGCAGTCAAAAGATATTGCTGAGCTTGAAGAGACGTTCCGGAAACATCTTGCTGATTGCGGGCAGCCCTGGGCGGCCGTGCTGGATCGCCTGCATACATCGATCAGCCCGGTGAAGGTGCAGGTGGTCAACCGCACCACGGGCGCCAAGAGCCTCGACTATCGCTCGATGGAGGAGCAACCGGGACTGCGGATCATAGCCGTTGGTGGCAATGCACTTTCCCGCGGACTCACGCTCGAAGGGCTGTCGACGAGCTACTTCCTACGCAACTCACGTGCCTACGACACCCTGCTGCAGATGGGCCGCTGGTTCGGCTATCGCGAAGGTTATGGGGACCTGTGTCGCCTTTGGATGACCGAGGAGGCGGAGGGCTGGTATCGGCACATCGTCGAGGCGACTGGTGAACTGAAGCGCGATTTCATGAAGATGCAGCTTCGGCGGGCAAAGCCGATCGAGTTCGGGCTTCGTGTCAAGCGGCATACAGGCACGCTCCTGATCACTGCCCGTAACAAGATGTCGTCCGGTATGGACGTGACTGTCGCCACCCACGAGATCAGCCTGATGGGTAGGCTGGTGGAATCGTCGCGCCTCTACAGTGACCGTCAGAGGAACGAGCACAATTTTCAACGGGTGGAGAGCCTGTTCCAGCGTCTAGGGGAAATGCAGGGTGAGCCACAGGAGTCGCCCTTCGGCGGGGCATTGCGCTGGACCAATGTGCCTGCTGGGCTCGTAGCGGATTTTCTCGAAAGTTTCGCCGTTCATCCGCTCAACCACGACTTCCAGGGGGATGGCATCGCGGAATTCCTGAGGAAGGCCGAGGCAGAGGGTGATGAGGTGCTAGGACAATGGACTGTAGCGTTGCTCACGTCCGGCAAACGCGACGAGGTCGAACTAGCCTCTCTGGGTGGGCGCAAGGTCGCAACGAGCGAGCGCCGAGTGAAACCCAGCCAGACTGGCTCGCTGCTGGTCTCTGGGAAGAGCGCAAGAGTCGGGGGCAGATCGGACGTGCGGCACGGGCTGGAGCCAAGCCTTATGCCATCCCACAAGCCGAGCGAGGACGAGATGCGCGAGGCAATGACGAGACCGCTGCTCATCACCTATCTCCTACATGGAGTTCAGAAGGTAGGTCAGGCTCCGAACCAGTCCTATCTCAACGGTATAGTGCTCCCCGCTGTGGGACTGCATTTCCCAGGGACTGCAGAGGAATCCACCGCGACCAGGACCGTGAGCTATCGGCTCAACAAGGTGGCTCAGCGGCAGTTCTTCGAGGACGACCTGGAGGGTGATGACGACCCACAGAGCGAAGATGACGATGCCGAGGATTGAGGAGATCTGGTCGGCGCTTCGGTCGCACGGAGTGGCAAGTCAACGTCGGATCGATGCCGAACACCCGCGGGACCTCTATGCCGATTTCGCTCCGCCCGACCAGATAGGGCTGATTGCCATTTGCAGCGTGCGCCCCTCTCTCCCTCGGCCTCTTCGGGCAATCAGCGTAGAGCTCGGACATCGGGACGACGGTCGCTGGTCACTTCGCATTGCACTGCACCAACCGACTCTGCTACCGGTCTTCGCGGCGCTCTGCGATGACATCGTGGGCGCCACGACCTCTGGTATTGACGAAGCGCAGCTCGGCACCGCAGTGCTTGCTCGGCTTCAGCGGTGGCGATCCCTATTGGAGAGGGATGCCGCGGGCCTGGACGAGGCCACGCTGCGCGGGCTTATCGGGGAGCTGGTCGTTCTCCGTTCGCATCTCATCCCCCTCCTCGGCGCACGAGCAGGGATCGCGGCTTGGCGGGGACCCAGAGGTGCTCCGCAGGACTTCCTGCTACCCGATGGGCAGCGCATCGAAGTCAAGGCCGTCAACTGGGATGCCGGAGACGTTCAGATAAACGGGCTCCAGCAACTGGACCCAGGACCCGACGAACTCACCCTTGCGGTTGTGCGCCTTCAGGTGACCGGCTCCTTGGCTCAGTCGGCGACAAATGCTCCGCGACTGGTCGGTCAGGTGCGCGAGCTGCTCGTAGATGAACCGGACACACTTGCGGAGTTCAATGACTCCCTGGCGCTGGTTGGCTGGCATGACCATTCATCACATGATGAGTTGGTGGTTCGGATCATGTCCATCGAGGTTCATCCCGTTGTCGAGACTTTCCCCAGGTTGACGATTTCGGATGTGCCTCCAGGGGTGACAGATGTAGTCTACCGCATTGCATTGCCGATGCGAAATATTGTGACCTGGCCGGTGATTGATGACTGACGAGGAATTTCGACGCGAGCTGCTTGCCTCAGCCGCGTCCCGAGCGGACACGCATTCCATGGGAGCCCGGGAGGCCTTCGTTTCAGAGCTGTCCGAACGGCTTCGCGATGCGAATGAGCTTCCTGATCTTGAACTCTGTAGCGAGAGCCTAGCGGGACAGCGCAGTCTACGGCTTGAGATCGATGCGTTCGCCTATGACGATGCTGACGGCTCGCTGCACCTGGCGGCCGCTGTCATGGATGGTGGCTCGGGTGCACCGGGTGTTATTACCCTGGCTGATGCACGGAATCAGGGATTCAATCGGCTCGAAAGGGTGTTCGCACAGGCGCGCTCCGGCTGGTTGACCGCCAACATCGAGGAGAGCCGACCTCTCTGGACTCTCGCGCGGCGGATCGAAAAGGATCGACTCCCCGCTGCGCTCCGTATCCACGTGTTCACGGATCGGGTCATCAGCGAGCGGCTCCGCGAGATTCCTACGGGAGAAGATCCCGAAGGGGTGCCGATCACCTACCAGATATGGGACGTCACGAGACTCAAACGCATCCACGACGCGCATAACATCCGGGACTTGGTCGTCGACCTTTCAGCGCTGCCGGGTGGTGGCCTCCCGGTGCTCCCTGCAGCGATCGACGATGAAGGCTACCAAGCCTTCCTGGCGGTGGTTCCAGGGGCATTGCTTGCCGACATATACATCCGCCACGGCAGTCGACTTCTGGAAGGGAACGTTCGCACGTTCCTGGGCCGACGAGGGAACATAAACAAGGGCATCGCGAACACCTTGGCTCAGGAGCCCAGTCGCTTTTTCGCCTACAACAATGGGATCGCAGCCACTGCTTCCGCTGTAAAAATGGTCCGGGGAGATGACGGCAGTCAGCGGCTGGTGGAGGTAACGGATCTTCAGATCGTCAATGGTGCGCAGACCACGGCCTCTTTGGCGACACTGCGCCGAGAGAAGAAGCTGCCCGACGCCGGCGTCCATGTCCCTATGAAGCTGTCGGTGGTCACGCCGAACACAGCAGAGACACTGATCCCGAATATTTCCAAGTTCTCGAATAGCCAAAACGGGGTTCGGGCGAGTGACTTCTTCGCCAACCATGAATTTCATCGTCGGATCGAGAAAGTTTCCAGGCGACTGCTCGCACCTGCGATGAGCGGATCGCAGGTGCAGACGCATTGGTATTACGAGAGAGCTCGTGGCCAGTATCTCAACGATCAAGCTGGCCTCTCTCCTTCCAAGAAAGAGCAGTTCCTGCGACTTAACCCGCGCAATCAGGTAATAACGAAAACCGATCTTGCCAAAGTCGAGACATGCTTTGATTTGATGCCCGAAACAGCTTGCCGAGGCGCGGAAAAGGCATTTGTGGCATTTGCGGAGCGTATCACCACCGCCTGGAAGGAAGAGCGCAATCGCAGCCTCTTTGGCGACGACTGGTTCAGGGGGGCCATAGCCCGAATCATCCTTTTCCGCACTGCCGAGAATCTGGTCTCGAATGCTCCCTGGTATGCGCCGAGCACCCGCGCCCAGGTCGTGGCGCATACAACGGCGAAGCTCGCCCTGCTGGCCAAAGAAGCGTCCGATGGAGGTCACCTCGACTTCCTCAAGGTTTGGGGGAGGCAGGCTGCTGGAGAGGTCCTAGAAAGACAGCTTCTGATCATCGGAGAAGTGGTCATGGACGTCCTCCTGACACCTCCGCAGGTCGGCCAGCACGTCGGCGAGTGGGCTAAGCAGCAGGCTTGCGCAAAACGAATCCACGATGCTCATGTGCCAATCGTCCCGGGGCTCGATGCGTTTGTCGTGGAGAGAGACGAAGCACTGGCGGAACAGCGTGAGCAGCGTAGCGATCAGCGTGTTGCGGACGGACTGGCTGCGGTCACCGAGGTCATAAACCGCGGGGCGCCGTTCTGGAACCAGTTGAGAGCCAAAGCGCAATCCAAGGGACTTCTGGGGCCGGACGACGACAGCGCGCTGGCCGTTGCGAGCAAGGTGCCACGTCGCATTCCGACCGACAGCCAGGCGGCGCGCCTCATCGTGGTCTTGCGTCGCTGCGAAGAAGCCGGGCTCTTGCAAGCTGACAGTTAGAGATCACCGCCGGCGTCGTATTGCGTGTCCCCTGCATCGATCGATGCTGGTCATCCCAGATGAAGCAATGAAGAATCAGCTCCTTGAGTTGACTGTTGACTTAAGTTTCCACGACCTTGGCGTGTATATCCTTGCAGGGCGGCAGCAGGATGAGGTCGAAAGGGCTCTGCGCCTCGATCGGCAGCGGCAGCGGGATACAAGGATAGAATCGTCCTCCGGACCTTTTCGCTCCAACGCAGCCGATATGGCGCGCTTTCCAGCTAGGACTTCCAGTCCCGGCAACGCACCAGCGTTAGCATCACGCGGCGATCGCCTCATTGAGCGGATCGAACCTATTGCGGAACTCAGCCAGTTCCCGATGTTGGCCCACCTCCTCGGCCGTGCCCGGCCGGTCGAATGGGCGCTTGTAGCGGTAGATCTGCACGCCCTTGCCGTTGACGTAGCGGCGCTCGATGACCCAGCGCCGGACGACGGGCTGGGGCAGCACGTAGTAGTCGACCGTCTCCTGCTTCGGGATCGCGTAGCGGGCGAGCCTGCCCACGGAGGATGACAGCGTGATCCCGGCGTCGACGACGACCAGGACATCGAAATCGAGGTCAGGTCCGTCAGGGTCCTCCTTCTGCGTCCAGCCGATCGATTCGACATAGGTCCCGCACTTCACCTTCACCCGGATCCGGCCGTCGAGCAGGAAGTCGTAGCGGATGTTCTTCCGCCGCCGGCGATAGGCGGCATCGATCACCTCGACGCGGCCCTTGCAGGGCTTCAGCAGGGCATCCACCGCGTCCAGCCCGATCTGCGCGGAGATCCGCTTTCGCTCGTGCGGCTTGAACGGCGAGGGGCTGCCCGTGACGTCGGCCTGGACGTCCTCGTTGAGCCTGCGAAGCAGATCGGGGGCGAGCCGGTAGTGCGGGTTCGAGATCATCCTTGCCTCTGATCTAGCGGGCGGTGAAGCGATCATGATGCCGGCCAGACGCGGCGGCCGATTCGCCGAAAACCTGATACTGCCAACTTGCCGCGCTGGTTGCGCGTCCTCCGAGAATGGCTGCGTAGCTGTGCTGTCGCCACGGACCCAGCAATACCCGCCTATATGGAAATGGCATACCGTGGAGGGGTGATGACTGACCGGGGAGGGGGGTATGCGGATCATCGACAAGATCAGGGGAATGGATGCCAAGGATCTCGCGCTTCTTGAGACAAACGCCAAGAATCTCGCCGGAACTGCGACCGGAGAGCGGAAAGCCGAAGCCGAGCGGGTCTTGGCCGCGATTGCCGAAGAGAGGATCCGAAGGACCACGGAAGAGAGGGAACGACGCCGGGCGGCTCGACGGGAGGTCGCTGAGAGCGTGCGCGACAAGCCATTCTTCGATCGCGTCGTGCTCGCATTCGATGAGCTTCCACCAGCGGACTGGGAAGTGGAGGCATTACGCGTCGTTGCAGAGAATCCGGGCGCCAACTTCAACGATCTGGCGAGGCACATCGGCAAGCGAGACGGCGGCTATATGAACCTCGCTATTGGCACTCTCTGTGCAGAGCGAGAGCACTATTTGGGAATCGCGCCTCCGTCACCGAGCCGGAAGGGAGAGAAATTCTACTCCGGCCTTCTGATCGATCTTGAGCGGCACGCCGAAGACAATGGGTCGGTCTGGCATGGCTGGTTCCTGAAGCCAGAGGCAGAGGCAGCCTTGCGCCATCTCGGGATTCTGGGCCCCTCGGTGAAGCGTCAAGATCGCGACGTAGGTTGATCTCGCGTGTGATCTCCGACCGGCGCCACCGGAGCGGTTCGGAGCTTTGCGACCATTGCGACCAGGACGGCGCGAAGGCCTTCGAGCGCGCCGGTCTTGAGAAGCTCTATGAGATCGAAGCCAGGATGGCCGTCCGGGTTCGCCCGGGGCACCACCAGGCCCGAGACAGAGGCGAGTTGAGCCACGGTCTGCCGGCGGAGCTCCGGATCGCTGAAGGGCGGATAGGCTTTGAGCCACTTCATGCCCAGGTAGAACGTGCCGTCCTTGTAGAGCGAGAACGGATAGCGGGCTTTGCCGCTGTAGTCATCGACCCGGGCGATCAGGCCGGCGCCGGTGGAGGTGACCTCGATGCCGTCCGCGACCTGCTCCATCATCGAGGCGCAGGACCGGGCAACGTCGGGCAACCTGGGATCGACCTGGCGCAGCTGGTCGAACCATTCGTCGACGGATGGGAGCGGGCCGTTGGGCGTGCTGCGCTTGGCCGCCTCCGCCTTGGCGGTCCGGCCGACGATGCTCGGCACGAGGGTCCTGACGCCGCCGCCGAGGAACTGCCGCACCTCGATGCCGATGACCTCGGTGAGACGCATCTGCTCGTTCAGGAACTCGATGATGCGGCGGAGGGTAGGCGGGATCTCATCGGCCACGAAGACAAGGCGGATGCGCCCGGCTCTGAGGTTCGTTTCGACGCGCCTCCAGAACTCCTCGACGTCGTCGACACCGAGCGCTTCGGCGAGGATCTCGTCCGCTTCAAGGCCTGGGTTGCTGCTCGCCTGTGTCGCGGCAAAGGAGCTCTGGATCTTCTCCAGCGACCAATAGGCGACGGCGTTCGCGGCGTAGTCCAACATCTGGGCGACCACCTCGCGCCGTATCCGCGTGTCGCTGGCCCGCTTCACCTCCACGAGGGTCGGGGTGCCGTCCTGGTCGAGGAAGAGGTGGTCGAGCGACCAGACGTCGCTTCGGAGAAGGCCGTCGGGCACTCCCTGCTCCCGACGAACCAGAACCCAACGCCGCGGACCGTCAGTGTGTGATAGACCCGACAGCACGTCCGGAGCGCGCTCCAGCAGCGCCTGGAGGAGATCCTCGTTTTCGTATGGAGTCTGACGCAGGGAGACCGCGGGGCCGTCATCAGGGATCAGGAAGATGTTCTCGGTCATGCTGAAGGGGTCCGGCGTGGAGGGAGCTTTTCGCGGGCTTCGCCCGCCAGATCTGATCAATGGTCGTATTGGACAATATCATTCAAAGGTTCTTGTCATCCCCTGTCCAGAGAAGCTTTACCCCCTGACATCAGCAGTGATGATGAATGACAGGCGAGCCTGCCCTGCTGATGTCAGAGGAGATGATTCGATCTGTCCGTCGAAGTGTGAAGAGCCTGACTGTCGTCCCGTGACAGCAGCTTGGTGGCGGCCATTGACCAAGCATTCGGCTCCGCATCCCAGCTTCTCTCGAAGCTCCGCGGTTGTCGGACGAGTGTCCGACGCCCCATTCCACGGCTCTACGTCGACCACGGAACGGGCGGAAGATGCGGCGACGCAGAGCTTCCGTCTTTTTGGGTTTTCGCCGGACTCCCCTCACGCCGAGGCGTAAGGACCGGCAGGCACGAACCGACGACGCTATGATCTCACGGGAAACGCGTCGTCGATCTTCCTGGCGCTGCGGCAGCTCATACCCCCGGTCTTTGTCCCGGTGTGGGCGTTCAAGTTCAAGCCGCTATGAGTGTCGAGGGGGATCTGCCCTGGACGCCATCATTAAAGCGGGCGGGTGTGCCTGCAGCGCCGCAAATCCTCCAAACGCTTGCGACGCGGTCTGGATGCCTATCACCAAGCCGAGACTCTCCCTGGCGTCAACCGCCGGTCCAGCGGGAGCGCCACCTGAAGATCCTGCAAGGCGACAACCCGTGATCACCCGCTCCGACATCCACCTCATCGACTTCGATGGCCGCTCCGTTCTGGAGCGGCGCCAACTCGAAGCTGAGAACGAGAAGCTGCGCGTAGAAGTCGAGCGGCTGCGGCGTGTCATCGCGATGATGAACCGCCATGCCCGAGATCTGTCGGAGGGCGTCGGCTACCGCATGGCTCCGAGGATCGGCAGGACGATCGCAAAGAACCCTTCCCTTCGCTCAGCGCGATTGACAGGAATCGCAGGAGCGCGATAGTCCGACAGTGCACTTAGGCGAGGAAGCGATATGGCGAGATCACCAAAGCGCATTAAGGCGCCGCCGGCGCCAGAACTGGGCCGCGGCAATCTGGACGATCCGCAGGAGGAGCTGGTCGACCTGAATTTCCGGGTCACCAAGAGCTTCCGCAAGGCCTACAAGCAGGCCGCGCTCGACCACGACATCACCATGCGGCAGATCCTGCGCGAGGCGTTCGAGCTGTGGAAGCAGAGCAAGGGCGCCGGCCGGTAGCCGCGCTCAGCGCCTCAGCCATTTGATCCGATGGCTCGACACCGCGGCGCTCGAGATCTTCAGCTGGCGCGCGATCTCGGAATCGTGCAGCCCGTCGCGGAACATCTGGTGGATCGCCCGCACGCCAGCCTCGTTGAGGCGCCCGGCCGGCGTCTTCCACCAGGCGCCCTCATCGGCCGCGGCCGCCGCTTGCTGCTCCCGTAGAGCTTGAAGAGCCTCGGTCAGTTCCTTGGCCTGGCGCAGCGCGGCGTCGATCGCCGCGAGCGTCGTTCGCGTTGAAGTCCTGGCCATCCCTAGTGGATCGTCGGCCGGCCGTCGGCGGCTTCGCAGTGTGCGACCTTCATGAAGCCCCAGATCGGCAGACCCCGGACGTGCGGCGGCGCCAGGTCGAGGACCTCGTGCAGATCCGTCGCCTCGCGCTCGTCGAGCGGCAGCCGGGTCAGCACGGCCGACCAGAAGGCGTCGACCTCGTCGGGATCATTGGCGGTCAGGTGGCCGAGGAGCCTCGAAAGCTCGCTGGGCGGCACCAGCATCGGCGATTGACGAAACAGAAAGCGCAGCGAGGGCGCTGAGCAGAGACGCGACATCCAAACTCCCCCATCGAACGGAGAGAGCCTAGACATCGCGCCAGCTCGGTCAAGCGCTAACGCTTCGGCGGCGTCAGAGCCCGATGAACTCCCGTTCGAGCCGGCCATCGGCACCCACGATACCAACCCTCTTGCCCTCTCTGACCGCGTGGTGGGCCACATCGTAGAGCTGGAGCGCCCTTCGAATAATCTCGCCCACGTCCGTCTGGCCCTCCTCGGCGAACCTCTCGAGGCGCCTGAGAAGCGGATCCGACATGGTGATGGCGGCGTGGTCGACGGTCATGCCCCTCCCCCTACTGCTCGTCGACCAGGTCGGCCGACCATTCGCGCGCGCTGTGCAGGATGCGTAGGATCCGCAGCGTGTCGCCCTCGAGCCGGTAGACCACGTAATAGCGTGTCCGGCAGCTCGTCGAAGTTGAAGCTCGGCATCAGATCCCGACGAACTCGGTGTCGAGCTTGCCACCGGCCTCTACGGTGCCGACCCTTTCGCCCCTCTTTCGAGCCTCATGCGCCACCACATAGAGAGTCAGCGCCTTGCGGAGGATATCGTTCTTGGTGGTCTCGTCGCTGTCCGCAATCTCGTCGAGCTTCTCGACAAGGTTATCGGACATCGAGACGGTGAAGCGCTGCAAGGCCGTCACCCTTCGTGCGTTCAAACTGCACCGAATATGCACCATTTCGGTGAGGTTTTCAAGTGGAGGCTCGATATCGGCCGGGCCTGCGGCTATTCTCGGGCACCGAGGCCAGGGGCGGAGAACAGGCATGGAACGCCACAGCGACGCCTATTACCGGATCAAGGACGAGCTGGCGGCCAAGACCCGGATCGTCGCCGAGGACGCGGATTTCATCGGCGTCTACTCCACCGTCGAGCGCATCGCGGTGGCGCTCCTCCTGAACCGGCTCGACCTCCTCCCCTCCGGCTACACCCACGTCGTCGAGGCCTGGGATCGCCTCGGCAAGGACTGGCAGCAGCTGGTGGTCGACCTCCATAACGAGGGCTGGGACCGGTAGAAGCCATTGGGGTAGGCAATAAATCGGTCGATCGCAGCTCGATCGAAGTAAAGGCTGAGCCGGCTTTGATGGCAGTTGTCACACTGTGAATAGCAAAGACATGGCTTCTCGATAGACCTCACTGGGGTCAGCCGTGATTAAATTAACGTTGTATCGTTTCTCCTGCTTAGCGTTTTCTCTGGCCCACACCCGTGCATAAATTATAATTGGAACGTTGGAACTCTCTCGGATATACCTCGCCAACGCTGTGCCAGCACTGTTGTCGTCACCCCTAGACGCATCCGTTATCACTAGATCAAATGATCTCTGATTTAGCAGTCCCTTAGCCTCGTTCGTTGAGCGCGCCACAGTGACGGAAATACCAACCGCCCCAAATGCTTGAATTAGCTTCGAATTTCCGTCGGGATTGTCGTCAACCCAGAGCAACGACCGTCGTAAGTTTGCCCCTTTTGCAGCATTGGAGAGCGTTGTTTGACCCTCTCTGATATTCAACTCTACTTCATTAGGGTTGTTCGATCGGTAGACAGCACCTCTTGAGCGTTGCTTTATTTCCGCCTCAACAGCTTGTGCAGATTGATCTAAAGCCGTGACGGATACCGTTACCACGCTGTCCCCGCCTACGCTGACATTAGCTTGCTTGATATTCTTGATAAAGATCGAGATGGGTTCTCGGAAAATGACGAGAGCCATAACAACGATAGCGGGCCAAAGAAGCACCCTGATAAGACCGACACGAGCCGGGGTAATTCTCATAATATCCCCGCCGATATTGTAGGTTTGAATAAATGTTGTTAGGGCGGCGCCTGCCGATCTAGATGTCGCCGAATACGATAATATGCGTGCGCCCATTATACACCCTCGCTTCGTTCCGGGTATCTAATGAATTGGGACTAGTCGACTGTTATGGCTAGCAAGGATGGGCAAAAGACCCGACCGCGCGGCTTGGTGCTCGAAGCCCTCCGGCTCCTGGCCAAGACGCCGCACAAGCCGATCGTCTGGGGCTCCACAAAGCGCGGCTGGCGCATGGGCCCGGTGCAGATGGTCGTCTGGCGCACGGTGCGCCGGATGACCAAGGAAGGCTGGTTGAAGCCCGAGGGCTCTCGCTACGACGAGACCGTCGGCGACATGATCGAGCGATACAGCTTCACCCCGGCCGGCCGACGGGCGTATATCGCCGCGAAGAACTCAGAGGGGAGCCCCAAATGACAGACATTCCTATCCATAACGCCAGCGGCCTCATGTCCCTGATTCAGGAGCTCGTTGGCAACGCGCAGGCGTCCGCCCAGGTGCCGACGGAGGCAAAGGCCGAGTGGCGCCAGGTGGAGAGCAAGCTCGCGCCCCAAATCGGCGACATCAAGCCTGGCATTGTCGCCCGGTGGGTCGATGGCGAGCACCCTTCGATCCTCAGGCTCGAGCTCACCTCTGAGACCGTAGCGTCCCTGAAGTTCGAGCTCGGGTTCGCAGCCGCCGGTAGCGGGAAACCGGTGACGCACTATTCCTTCACCAGGCCTCACGGGGCGGGCACGGCATCGCCGAAAAGCAGCAGCTTCCTCGACGACGGGTTGGTGGGCCTGCATACGTTCCTGCAGACGCACAAGGAGGGCAAGCTGCAGGGGTCGCTGCTCGGATGATCCCGAGCCCCTAGGCCGGACTCGATTCTAAGGGAAGCGTCATGTTCCTTGAGGAGGACATGGTCATGAGCAAGTCCGCCGATCGCATCATCCAGCACCTCAACGATCTCGCCGTCTACGCCGACGACGCCTTCGGCGACGCGGCCCCTGACGTCGCCCTCGCCTGGCATGAGGCGATCGACCCGATCATCGACCACATCGAGAAGGCGAGCGTCGGCCGCGGCCTCTACACCCGGCTCCTCGAGATCGAGGCGGAACCCGACGAGGACGACATGGACGAGGAGCGCACGGCGATGCGCCTCGAGATTCGATCGCGCCTGGTGCCGAACGTCTCCATGTTCCTGACCTCCGAGCACTATGACGGCATGCCCCGGCTGCGCATCTGGACCACCGTCCGGCACGGCCTGGCGCTGCTGGATGAAGCCTGGGACGCGCTCCCGATCGCCGAGGCTGCAATCAAGTTCATCGACCACCACAACGCGCTGGCTGCGCAGCGGCCGACCTGATCACGCCGACTTGACGGGAGCGAAGCCTCGACCCACCTATCGAGTGTCGTAGTTGGGTCTCAGCCCGTTCGGGGTGAGTAGGACTAAGGGAAGTCGGTGGGATTCCGACGCTGCGCCAGCAGCTGTAGAGCGGCTAGATCTGCTCCCTATGAGCAGTGACGCCGCAAGCCAGTGAACACCTCCGGAACCAACACAACGCCCCCTCGTTGTGGAGATTCCTGTGTTCAGATTCCCGAAGGGCCTGATCGGCCGTCTCAACACCATCTGCGCCCACCCTATGGTCGTCGGCCTCGTAACGACCATTCTCCTCTGGCTCCTCGGGCAATGGTTGTCGTGATCAGCTTCCCGTAGAGCCTCGGGTTGCGCGCCCGGCACGTCGGCTGCCTGCTGTCTCCCTCCGACGAGCCGGGCGCATCGTCACTCGATCGGGCGCCGGGCTCCAAGGTTACGGACGCCGAGAACCCGCGGGATCGCTGGGCCGATTCCCGGTCTTGCGGCGCAACATCGCACTGCGGTCCCCTGGCATTTGAAGTCGGCCGATCACCGCAAAATATGACGGACATGAACACCTGGATCCTCTGGCGCTCGCCGCCAGCCGGACCCTCGCGGCCGCACCGGCCGCGATGGCCCAATGCGTCGTCAATCCCGATTCCGTCGGCAGCCGCTGCACCGACGGTTCGCGACCGATCGTCAACGGCCACTCCATGCGGCCGCACATGAGGATCACCCCGCCCCCCCGCAGCCGGCGCCGTTCCGGGCGACCCCGATCCCCGTTCCAAGGCAGGCGCAGACCATGGGGGCGCCGAACACCTCGCCGTTCCCCAACACCTCGCTGCCAGGCCGGCTGTAGCACGCTCGCGGGTCACCGGGCACCGGGCTCCAAGGATACCGGCGCCGCGAAGCCGCGGGACCATTGGCTGATCGCCTAAGGGGACTCCGGGTGAAGACGGACGGCCTCCCGTCTGGTTGACTGCTGCGTCGGTGCCGCAGCCGACCCCTAAGGAGCTTCCCCCAATTCTCATAAAAATTCGGTGAAAAGCAATAATGAATTTCCTTTGCAGCCGTTACAGCACGGACTATAGTCCTGTCTGTTATCGCGAATATTACGGAGGCGAAAGTGCCAGCACGCTCATTTGACATCTATCTTCAGAACATTACCGACTTCATATTGACTCTCAATAGCACCGACGTTCCCCATGGGATTTTTACCGTTGCGCCCCCTTTGGGAATTGTCCCTGGATCGACAGGCCACTGGGCCGTAGAGAACGACCCGAACAAATATATGACGGGTTGCGAAGCTACGGTCACATATAACGTGACTGGCCAAATGGGGCAGGTCCAAGTGTATGCCCAAGATCCCTATCAAGCTGAAAACCTCTGCTCGATTGAGGCTATTAACGGCGCCGAACGAGTAGTATCGCCCGAGCCTTCCGGACGGCAGGAACCTAATGGCAACAACTTCACCTTCAATGCGCAGTTGAAACCTGTCTGATTGCATCGGCGACCCGGCCGGCGCCTTCGCTTTCAAGATAGGAGGCTGGCGCCTGGTCGGTGGGCTCCAAGGGTTGAGATCCGCGTGGGCGGATTTTTCCGGCATCCCCCTCGATATGACCGAAACCGCCCTAGGACTTCGCAATGTTGGAAGAGCCATTGCGGCACCCAGCCGTTCCCTGATGGGACGCTCCGGCTGGGACATCGTGTCCGCTGCGGTTACTCCCCGATCGTGCAACAAACGACAATTCTACAGGTTTGTAACGGAACGTTGGCGCCGTGCCCAGACGAGTGCTCTGCAGGCTCACGGAGACGGAGTTCCTGGCTCTGGAACTTCACAGAAACCTGCATGGAGGCGTCACACATTCGGACGACGTCGTGGCCCTTGTCGAGGAGCTGGAACGTCGCTCTCGGCGGTCTGCTGGCGTCGAAGCGGTGCTGTCCATGGACCGTCAATATCTCTCGTCAGGCCGCCGCCAGAATGTGACCTCCCGGCGCTGTTCCTCTCGGTGCGCCCTATCTGCGCCAGCGCGTTGAGCGGGTTCGAGGGTCGGGTGGGCTGCTGGATAGAAGGATGATGCCGTTCTCGTGGATCGACTTGATGTGCCCGCAGGCGGCGCGTTCGAGGCGCAAGACCGGGACGACAGACGACTTCAGTGCCGTTGTGGCGTCCGAGCACTTGGCGGATCGAACTCACAGGACGTCTCGCCGTAGCTGCTGGCGTGATGATAGTCAGCACCGACTGGACGTGTGGCCGGCAAATGAGAGACCCGACCAGGTGCCTGGTGCCGAAAGACCCCTATGGCCTAGACCTCAAGGACCCTTGCGCAATAAATGTGAATGCTAACAGCGGCCGAGATGATATAATGTTGCCCGCCTCCCCCTATCCTGCCGTCTTCATAACCACCACCTCCCAGCTGCCGAGCGTGCGGCCATCGTCGGTCTTGAGGTTGTTGAGCTCGACCCGGATCACCTCGGTGTCGCCGTTCACCGCCGTGGCAATCAGCTCGAACAAAGCGAGCTGCTGGGCTTCGGTGAGCTCCGCTGCCGGCACGAACTGGTTCGGCCAGGGTCTGAGTGTCGCTGGGAGCTTCCTGAACGGCATATGGCCCGCCAATCGCGCAGGGATCGTCACACACGGTCGTAGTTGGGTCGGACCCAGTCTCTCATGAGCCGCGACCGAAGGCCAACTGACGGTCTTCCTAGCGCGTTAGCGCGGAAGTGTGGTTTCCCGATGTTGCCTTGTAGCGCTGGCGCGCTGGCCAGGATTTCTGCGGGTTGCGGCTACAAGCGTAGATTTTCGAGCGGGCTTTGCGTGTGGCGCGGCGCGCAATTTCCCACCTATCCCGCCCTATAGCCCACCTTCTACTCTCTCACGACCCGCCTATACGCGGCGGGCCCCTGCCCTACCCTCTATCGGCGCATCTGAAGCCCGAGGGACTGGCTCACGCACTGCGTGCCAACCATGTTGTAGCCCATGGTCGTCGTGATGTCGGCGGACTTTATCCCCTCCTCCAGGCACGCCTTCAACTCGTCCCAGGTCTTGCTGCTACAGCCGGAGTGGTCGACCGTCCTGTCTACCGCGCTGAGTGCCGAATTCGCTTTGGGCCGCTCCTTCTCCGGCTGCTGCACCTGCCACTGCCTGAAATCCATGTAGGTCTTGGCCGAGGCGTTGAGGAGCACCACGCACGAGGCCGCCGATGGCTGATCCTGCGCTTCAACACGATGGCCCGATAGAACGATGGCGCATGAGAGCGCGAGCGCGCCTCCCATCGCCCCAGTCACTTGAAGGCGTTCTCGATGCATTGCCAAACCACCTGCCTCCCTGCGCTGTCATCCATGACGAGGAGCCAGGGCGAATTTTCCCTTCCGCACTTCTGCACAGCTCGGAGCCGCTCTCCGCAGCCGGCGACCCTGATCATGTCTTCCCTTACCTCGGCGCGGGTTCGTAGGTCTGTCATCTCCTGCTTGATCGGAATGCCCCGTCTCTTAAGAAGCTTGACGAACTCATTTCCAACGATGTCGTCTCCAGCGTAATCGAGGAGGCGGCGACACACATCATCCGGTGCCTGGGGACGGGCGTCCTGTGCTGCTGCGGTCCCAGAACCCAAAAGCGCGCTACCGAGCAATGCCGCTTTCGCCAATCCGCGCATAATAGCCCCCGCTGTAATACCGCTAGCCGACGGCGTGGCCCTGCAATACGAGCTCCGCGGCGATGTCGCGGCCGTCACTGAGGCAGTGTGCCACTGTGCGCTGATGTCGGTCGAGATACTTCCGCTCGCAGGTGACAGGGGCAACGAGGATCCGCTTCAGCGCGACCTTGGCCTCTCGCCGCCTAACCGTCACTCTTGCGCTCGACCATGGCCTTGGCCGCGCCGGCGGGGTTCTCGTAGACCACCTTGCCCGTCTCCGCGTTCTCCACGACGAAGCTGGTGACGTCGCAGCTGTCGACCGTCTTGCCGCCCATGGTGACCTCGAGCGTGCCGACGATCTTCCTCTCATCCTTGCGTTTTATCGCTATTCCCCTCTAGCGCGCTTTCGTTCAAGAGCCGTAGGGCTTGCCGCGCTCGTTGATCCACGGCGCCAGCCTCGCCTTGCAGTCAAGATAGACGTCCCGGACGTGCGCCACATCCTCGAAATCCTTCGGCACGGGATCGCGGCCGCTCTTGATGCCGTCGACCGTGCAGTCCCTGATGGCGAAGAGGATCTTCCAGGCGTTCTTGTCCGCGGGGTCCTCGCACTTATTGCTGATCCACGACTGCATGAAGTTGCTGGCGTTTTCCCTGGCATCCTGCCGTCCCTCGTGAGGACCACCCATCGCCAGGAGCTGGGCATCGCCAATCTCAAAGCTGGCCCAGTTGTCCATGACCCAGCTGCACACGCTCCGCACCTTCGGCTTCGTGGCCGGCTCATCCGCGTGGGCCATCGCCATTCCAATAACGAGCGCAATCGCGCTTCCGAGAATCCGCATCTGTGCGCTACCGCGCATAATATCCCCCGTTGTAATACGGCCAATCGACCGCAAACCCCTGTCGAACAAGCTCCGCAGCGATGTCCTTCCCGCCGCTGAAGCACTGCGCCACCGTCCGGCCGAACTGGTCGGGATACTTCCGCTCGCAGCTGGCCGGGGCGACGAGGATGCGCTTTACCCCGGCCTTGGCTGCCTGACCACCGGTATCGCGCATCTCCGGCGCCTGGACGCCCCAGACCCTGATGCGCTCGCCATCGAGGTCGAATGTGTCGCCATCCACCACATGGAGGCGCTGGCCGATGAAGGCGTCATAGCCCACAAGCGCGCTTCCGCCTATGAGCGCTAAGGCGATGATGCCCTTGAGCGACGTCGCGCTGACCCGCGGCTTCTGCTGCCGGCGCCGGCGATGGAAGGGGACGACGCTCACCACCATTCCTCCATGCCGGCCGGGTCCCTCACCAGCTGCGTCTCATGCCGCCGAAAGCCCATCTGCCCCAAGCGCGCCCGGATGCTGGCAAGATCGACCGAGGCCATCGTATCATCGGTGGCCTCCCGGAGCTCGTCCAGAGGCCCCAGATCGCCGTTCTGGTAGCGGGCCTGCCAACGGGGCGACCCACCCGCCAGCGACGGGCCGCGTAGCCCTCTGGGAAGTCGACAGGGTGCGCATAGACCACCCACACGTGGAGGATCATGCCCGGCTCGCAGTTGCCATTGGAGGCGAGCGGGCAGGGCAGGGCAGGGGCCACTTCTCCCGGGGGGTCCCTGCGGCTTGACCCTCGAGGGATAGGGGCTTACACACGTGAGCAGCAGCATCTGGACCGCGTAAGGGCGCGTCGACGATGAAGCTGTCACCTCGTGCCGTTGTGATGGGCTTGGGAAGTGTCCCAGGGTTCGTCGGCATTGGCAGCGTTCCGGTGAAGGCGGCAAATCCGTTATCCGAGAAGATTGTCGTAGAGACGCCGAGCGGCCGGAGAATTGAGGCCGTCCTCGCTATTCCCAACGCCGTGCCGGCTCCCTCCGTCATGATCATTCATGGCTCACTCGGAGCATCTGCTTGGTATAAGTCCCTTGCCGAGGAAGTGGCGAAGGAGGGGTTTGTCGGGCTTTCCATCGACCTCTTTGGCGGGGAGGTGACGACTGACCCTGCGCAGGGCGATCTGCTGAGAGGGAAGGCCGTAGGGGATCCCGAGGGAACGAATGAGATCATTCGAACATGGCTCGACTGGCTGAGGCGGGATGCGCGCACGAACCGGAAAGTAGGGATTATCGGGTTCTCCTTCGGTGCTGACATAGCCATGGAGTTCGCGATGACAGCGCCGGTGGAGGCAACGGTGCTCTACTACGGACTCCCCGTAGCGGCGCCTTCGCAGTTCGACGGTTTTCAGGGGGCTGCGCTTAGCCACTTCGGCAAAGGCGATCGACAGATCGGGGCACGCAGCGTCGGGCTCTTTGAAAGCCGAATGTTGGAAAAGGGCAAGGCGGTTGAGATTTATTGGTATGAGGCCGGCCATTCCTTCGCAAATCCAGAGCGGCCGGGATACGACGCCAAGGCGGCCAACGTAGCGTGGCGCCGGACTCTAGACTTCCTTAGAGTTCGGCTCGGTTAGTCAGCTGCGCTCAAGAGGCGGACACGAAGCGTCGCCGATGATCTGCCAGGCGGTGGCGTCCCCGATGACCGGGAGTCGCGCTCAGAAGCGCGCTAGAGCACGTTCGTCATTCTGCGCTGTCGCTCTAGCGCTGATGCTGCCCCGTCGTTCTAGCGCGCTCGCAGCGCGATCTGTGACGCATCCCGCATGCGTCGCTCGAAAATGAATATCGCGCTGAAAAGGTTGACTTAAGTTGACTTAAGTTTCCACGGCTTGGCTTTGTGCAAATCTCCCCGCAGCCGCGGCTGGGAGGTGATGCCAGGCCCCGAGTAGTTCCGGCGGATGATGCGGTTGCAGTCCGTGAGCACGAGCTTCCGCTGCGGATAGGCCAGGCAGCAGGCATAGAACGCCATCCAGGCCATGTCGATGTGCCCGAGCGCAGCCCGGATCTCGAACTTGGTCTCGAGGTCGCTCATCTCGACGATTTGAAAGGGCAGGAGGTGGGTGTGAAGGCCGACGGGCATGGAGGACTCTCCGACTATGTTCCGGTTCTGTTCTTCAAGCACGGAGCGGAACAGGCGGAGAGTCAAACCCGATCCTGGAGCCTAGACCGGGAGCGGCTCCGCCCCGGTGATGCCACGATCAGGCTTGAGGTGGGAGGAAGACGAGCCGACCGTAAACATGCCCCATTGGCCGACTTGAGTTTTGGAGCCCCCGGCGTCACACTCATTGCGTATTTGCAACGATTCCTGTCGGGGGAGGGTCAATTATGGACCCAATTCTTGCGACCGTTCTGGGCAAGATCGCTCTGGCGCTCATGATAGGGCTCGCAGCCATTGCCGCCCTGATTGCTGGGTGCCGGCTCACCATGCGGGGCCTCGGCGTCGATAGGGCCGTAGACAAGCTGCTAATCGAGGGGTTGGGCTTCAAGATCTCTACCGCACGCTGCTCAGGCGGCGTGGCGTTGCTGATTGTAAGCATGGCATTGGCAGTAATCGCCGCAGAGACCATGCCCATCATAGAGCAGCGGGAGGGAGGCCGACAAATCTCCGTGGAGTCGCCGGCTCCTGGTAACCCGGCTGCCTCACGGATCATAACGCGGGTGGAAGGCGGAAGCACAATTTTGCGGTCACCGCCACCGACTGTGCGGCCGGCGGTCCCTGCTGCCGCCCGATAGAGGCATGCACATGGCTGTCGTCATGGTCAGGCTCTCCCTTTCAGCCGCTGGATCAACTTGAGGTGCGTGCGGTCCTGCAGGTCAACGCTGAAGTCGTGCCGCACGCTCTCGCGGAGGTGGGGCAGGGTGTAGTGGTCGATATAGGCGACCTCGTAATGCCGCGGCACCCCTGTCAGGAATGCCTCAGCCGTCGTCGGCAGGTAGTTCTCGGCCACCTCGCGCGCCCAGTTCTCGACATAGCGATATTTCAGCAG
>Ga0209758_1001037_pt1 | contig 36386 bp, 29 predicted proteins | sample AraplaMF_Col_mMF_FD_184258 | JGI IMG/M metagenome (GOLD analysis project Ga0209758, IMG submission 184258) | Arabidopsis root microbial communities from the University of North Carolina, USA - plate scrape MF_Col_mMF (SPAdes) (version 2) | ecosystem: Host-associated > Plants > Roots > Endosphere... | reverse complement strand
ACGGCAGCTACGGCGACTTCACCATCAATGCCAACGGCGCATGGAGCTACGCCGGCAACGGCGCCCACAATGAGCTCACCGCGGGCCAGCAGGTGCAGGACCAGTTCACGGTCACCAGCCAGGACGGCACCGCCACTGGCACCGTGACGGTCACGATCACCGGGACCAACGATGCGGCCATCGTCTCGTCGGACTCGAAGTCCGTCACCGAAGGTGACACCGCAGCTGCGCTCAACGCCTCCGGACAGCTCAGCATCACCGACCCCGACAGCGGCGAAGCCCACGTGATCGCCCAGACCAACGTCCACGGCACCTATGGCGACTTCACGCTCGACGCCAACGGGGCCTGGAGCTACAGCGGCAATGGTGCCCATAATGAGCTCACCGCCGGCCAGCAGGTGCAGGATCAGTTCACGGTGACCAGCCAGGACGGCACCGCCACCGGCACCGTGACGATCACCATCACCGGGACCAACGACGCGGCGACGGTCTCGTCGGAGTCGAAGTCCGTCACCGAGGGCGACACCGCAGCTGCGCTCAACACCTCGGGCCAGCTCACCATCACTGACCCCGACACCGGCGAAGCCCACGTCGTGGCGCAATCGAACGTCCATGGCACCTACGGCGACTTCACAATCGATGCCAACGGCGCCTGGAGCTACGCCGGCAATGGCGCCCACGACGAGCTCACCGCCGGCCAACAAGTGCAGGACCAGTTCACGGTGGCCAGCCAGGATGGCACCGCCACTGGCACCGTGACGGTCACGATCACCGGGACCAACGACGCGGCCACGGTCTCATCGGACTCGAAGTCCGTCACAGAAGGCGACACCGCAGCTGCGCTCAACACCTCGGGCCAGCTCACCATCACCGATCCCGACACAGGCGAAGCCCACGTCGTCGCTCAGACCAACGTCCACGGGACCTATGGCGACTTCTCGATCGATGCCAACGGCGCCTGGAGCTACACCGGCAATGGCGCGCACAACGAGCTCACCGCTGGCCAGCAGGTCCAGGACCAGTTCACCGTGACCAGCCAGGATGGCACCGCCACTGGCACCGTGACGGTCACGATCACCGGGACCAACGACGCGGCCACCGTGAGCTCGGACTCGAAGTCTGTCACCGAAGGCGACACCGCCGCAGCGCTGAACACGTCCGGCCAGCTGATGATTGTGGATCCCGACAGCGGCGAAGCCCACGTGGTGGCGCAGAGCAACGTCCACGGCAGCTACGGCGACTTCACGATCGACGCCAACGGGGCCTGGAGCTACACCGGCAATGGCGCGCACAACGAGCTCACCGCTGGCCAGCAGGTCCAGGACCAGTTCACGGTGACCAGTCAGGACGGCACCGCCACCGGCACGGTCACGGTCACCATCATCGGTACCAACGACGCCGCCGCCGTGAGCTCGGACTCGAAGGCCGTCACTGAGGGCGATACCGCGGCGGCACTCAACGCCTCCGGGCAGCTCAGCATCACCGATCCAGATACGGGCGAAGCCCACGTGGTGGCGCAGAGCAACGCGCACGGCACCTACGGCGACTTCACGCTCGATGCCAACGGCGCCTGGAGCTACACCGGCAATGGCGCCCACAATGAGCTCACCGCCGGCCAGCAGGTGCAGGACCAGTTCACGGTGGTGAGCCAGGACGGCACCGCCACCGGCACCGTGACGGTCACCATCACCGGCAGCAACGACGCGGCCACCGTCTCGTCGGACTCGAAGTCCGTTACCGAGGGTAATGCTGCGGCTGCCCTCAACACGAGTGGCCAGCTCACCATCACCGACCCGGATACGGGCGAAGCCCACGTCGTGGCGCAATCGAACGTCCACGGCAGCTACGGCGACTTCAGCATCGATGCCAACGGGGCCTGGAGCTACACCGGCAATGGCGCCCACAATGAGCTCACCGCCGGCCAACAGGTGCAAGACCAGTTCACGGTGACCAGCCAGGACGGCACCGCCACTGGCACCGTGACGGTCACGATCACCGGGACCAACGACGCGGCCACGGTCTCGTCCGACTCGAAGTCCGTTACCGAAGGCGATACCGCGGCGGCGCTCAACACCTCCGGCCAACTCACCATCACCGACCCGGATACGGGCGAAGCCCACGTCGTGGCGCAATCGAACGTCCACGGCAGCTACGGCGACTTCACCATCAATGCCAATGGCGCCTGGAGCTACACCGGCAATGGCGCCCACAACGAACTCACCGCCGGTCAGCAGGTGCAGGACCAGTTCACGGTCACCAGCCAGGACGGCACCGCCACCGGCACGGTCACCGTGACGATCACCGGCACGAATGATGCGCCAATCGCCGTCAATGACACCAGTACCAGTCCGGGGGCTACAGCCGCGACCGAGAAAGGCGGCACAGCCAATGGATCGGGAGGCATTAACGGCAGCGGCAATGTGCTGACCAATGACACCGATGTCGACAGCAGCAGCCTGACGGTCAGTGCGATCCGCACCGGCGGCACCGAGGGGGCCGGCACGGCCGGCACCTTGGGCGCCGGCCTGGTGGGCGCGCACGGCACGCTGACACTCAATGCCAACGGCAGCTACACCTACGTGGTCAACGAGAACGACGCAACCGTGCAGGCGCTCAACGTCGGACAGACCACGACCGACACTTTCAACTACACCGTAACTGATGGCAGCCTGACCGACACAGCGGTGCTAACCGTTACCATCAGCGGCGCCAATGACGCCCCGGTCAACACCGTTCCGGGTCAGCAGAGCGTTGGAAACGGTACCAGCGGTGGCTCGACAGCAACTTTCACGCTGAGAGTCGCTGATGTCGACAACGGCAGCGAAACTGTTTCGCTCTCGCTGGGCAGCTCTTCGCAAACATCGACCGGCATCTTAACGCTCTCCACCACATCAGGCCTTACATTCAGTTCCGGTGCCAACGGCACCAAAGCGATGACGTTCTCCGGCTCGATCTCGGACATCAACACGGCCTTAGCCAACGTGACGTTTAGTGGTGGGTCAAACAACACAACGCGGACGTTGACAATGACAACGACCGACGGAGGAGGCCTCGCCGACACTGACACCGTCACGATCGTGAAAGGGAGCGGGGCCACTGCCCTTGCGCCCGCGGGTATCGCTGGCGAGGCCATCAACCTGGCTCTGGTCGATCCGTCAGATGATCCCAACGATGTCATCACCGTCACGATCAGCGGGGTGCCCTTAGGCTGGAGCCTTAGTGACGCTACGAATAACGGCGATGGCACCTGGACTGCTCACACAAACGATGTGCAGTCGATGACAATCACTTCGCCACTGGATTTCGCGGGTGCGGTGGTGCTGAACGTCACGCAAGCATGGACGAACGCCGACGGCACCACGGGAACGGCAACCGTATCCGACAATGTCGAAGCCTATGCGAAGGGATCACCGATCTTTGCTGTGTCGGGCGACGACCATCTGACGGCTTCGAGCGGGAGCGACCTGCTGGTTTTCGCGCAGCCGATTGGCCACGATGTGGTTTATCACTTCGACGCGATGCATGACCAGATCGATTTGATCGATTACGCCAACTTCGCCTCGTTCGCCGACGTTCAGGCGCATACTGTGAGCGACGCCAAGGGCGACGCTGTGATCGAGTTGGGAGAAGGGCAATCGATCACTTTGCAAGGTCTGGATCCGACATCGCTCAACTCGAGCAATTTCGTGTTCGATCAAACCCCCGTTACGGAAAATTCCGGCAGCTTGGTGATAAGCGACGGCGCGCTGCTTCCGTTGAGCGGCACGATCGACAACACGGGTACGATTGAGTTGAACTCGACCGGAAACGGGACAAACCTGGAGCTGATCGAACACGGCATCACGCTCCAGGGGCATGGGCAGGTCATGCTGTCCGACAGCGATCAGAACCTGATCACCGGAGCGACCTCAGACGTCACGCTGACGAATGTGGACAACACGATCGCCGGCGCGGGCCATCTCGGAGATGGGACGATGGGACTGGTCAACAAAGGCATGATTGTCGCCACCGGCGTCAATGTGCTCGATATCGATACGGGAACGAATACCATCGTCAATTCCGGAACGCTTGAAGCGACTGGAAGCGGCGGGATGGTCATCGACAGCAACCTTGATAATTCTGGGCTGCTGTGGGCGCATGGAGCCAATATCACCCTCAACGGCAGCGTCACTGGCGGTGGCACCGCCTTGATGGATGGAGTAGCCACGTTCGAATTCGGAGCCGCCTCATCGACCAAGATAACGCTTGATGCCGGAGCCACCGGCACAATCGTGCTCCACGACTCCTTCGACTTTAGCGGGCTGGTGTCCGGATTTAATGGCAATGACCACCTCGATCTCCTCGATGTGGCGTTCGGGGCCGGCACGACCGCGAGTTATGTCGCAAATCAGGCCGGCACTGGAGGAACCCTGTCGGTGAATGACGGAGTCCACACCACCAACATTGCCCTGTTGGGCCAGTACGATGCCGCAGGCTTTCAGACAGAGGCAGACAAGAACACGGGAACGATGATCAGCTATCACGACTATTTCGTCTGACGCGCTGCAAGCAGATGGATCGGGCGAATGTTGCGGGCGGGTGGGCCTGCCGAACATTCGCCTGCTAATCCCGGCCGCCCGCGACCGTCATGATTCCGTCGTACAACTAACCGCGTTTGAGTACATCGTCGGACCGCTCGCGATATCGTTCAATCAATCATTGCGGCAGAAGTGACCGGGCGGGCGAGTGACGGAACGGCCATCCATCAGCCGCAGCGGCGCTGCGCGGTGCGACCTGCTGAATGACGGGCAAACCAAAAGGATGCTGCTCCATCGCGCGCGCAGGCAGGATCGGCTCTGGCACGCAAATGAAACAAGGTAGGCATCACCGGCACGCTCCTTGCTAATTCGAGTTGCTTGAGCAAGGAGGCGTGCACCGATGGGACAGCGCGTTCGAATTTTCAGACGAGGAAGGCCCAGTTTGACACATATCGCCCGCGAGTTGGCGAGATTGCTGGACGCGATCGAAGATCTCGAGGAGCTGAGAGAGAGGGTTCGGCTCGCTGAGGCCGCCAGAGTGCTGCACTAAACGCAGGGGCTGATCTGCCTGGAAGTCAAATTCCCGGGCGCTTTTGGGCACTTAGCAACGCTTCACATCCCTACAGGCACAATCGATCCTGTGTTGCTCGCGGATCGAACGATGGAAGGGTTTGGCGCGATGGCTTGCAGTCAAACTCGGCTTGCCGGCGACCTTCATCGCCCGTGTGAGATTCTAGAAAGGAACATACGATAGGATCTCGGGGGCGACATTCGCGATGCGCTTCATCAGGAAGTTGGGACACCCGAGGGCGTATAGGCAGCCAATGGCGCCGGCACCTTTCCCATTGTGGATCCCGCCCTGTTGCGGACAAGCGGCACCGTTCGGGGCACTTGGACCGCGCGGAATGAGCGGCCGGGTGATCTACGTCACAGGGACAGCAAATCAGGCCCGGCAGTCGCACCCCTACGACCACCGGACCTGAGCGCCAGCCAATATCATTACGGCATCAAACATTGTCAGTGTCGCTGACACTGGGGGCGAGGCTCTGTCTATTTCCCGACTTTAGGCGATCCGGAAGATTACGGTGTTCCGTAGCGGAACGCTCACAAAAGTGTTCGATGGCCGCGCCGCGCCTGCACCAGTCCGAGACGCAGCGGACGAGCTCGGCGGACTCGGCATTGGGGTCGGCCTCGCTCGTACCGCCGGCAAGGCCGCGGGAGCCATACTTTAGTCAAGTCAATAGCCGGGATCGCAGTCGCTGCATAAAGGAGGCGCGAAACAAACGCGATTGTTGGGTTTTTGAAAGCTGCTCCTAGGGGAGGCCCAATTTGATGCGCAGCGCGGAACGCTCTTCGAGCAATTCACGAAGATATTGCGCATTGGCGGTTTGTTCTTCTTGCCATTCGATGCGATCTTCCGCCGTCCAGAGATAGGACTCGCGACCGAAGCGCGCCTTTTCGGCCCTCTCAAATTCGATGTGCAGTTTGATATCGCGTTCAACACGGTCCAATTGTTCCTGGAGAGTTCTCGGCATCAGCCGTTCCTTCGGCTTTGCCCTCTAGCCCAACTCGACATTGGCACAATCGATGCGGCGCTCAAATAGATGTTGGTTCGCCTCATAAGGAGAGGAAAGACCGGCTTCATCTGTAAACGTTATTGCGTAAGATTGTCGTCGTTGGCGAATTGGCCTCGCGTCACTGTCTTTCGCGTTCTACTCTCAGGGGTTGAGAACGGACGTAGCGCAACTTGGCGCGCTGGGCCCTCGTAAGTCCGCAAACTGGGGCCCCCCACATTCGACGAGCAGCAAGCAACTACTTCTGATCTTCTTCGCTCGTCCCCGAGCCGGGGCTGCCGATCGGCAAACCATTGGCCGCATGACCAACCCCGGAGTTGCGTTCGGCCTGCGCGGCCGCCGGGGTCTTCCCGTTTGCCGTGGGGGGTTGAACGTTCGGGTTGATTTGGGACGAGTTCCTGCCGGTGTTTGCGCCGGTCGTGGTGCCCTGCGTCCCCATGCCGGATGGACCTGAGGGGCCGGAGGTGGCGGTGCCTATCGCAGTCCCCATTCCAGCACCTGAGCTGGCCGCCGCGGCCCCGGAGCTCCCTGCGCCAGCAGCACCGCTGCCGCCTCCACCTTGGGCAAAAGCGCTCGATGAGAGGGCTATGCAAGTAAGTGAAACAAGCACAGTTGTTCTGATCATGGAGGTCTCCCTTTGTTGAGAGAGAAATCCGGAACGAGTGGCCAAAGTTCCTTTCAAGCCCCGGCATGTTTGGGCGCTCGGCTGCAGAAGCGAGCACCACGCACCAGCCCGCGGACCTGACGCCGTCGAGCTTCGATCGGGCAGGACACGCGCGGCCAACCATTGCCTTGATGCGACACCCCCCGGTGAAATCCGTGGAAAATCCAGACACAACCTATGGGCGGAAATCGTTGAGCAAGATGTTCGCGCTATTTGCGCTCATCAATAAACCTTTCCCACTTCCCGCCTCCTCGCAGCTCTCCCTCATCTACCGCTCGCTGAGCGATCTCATCCCCGATCCGCGCAATGTACGAACGCATCCTGGCAAAGAGGTCGGAGTACTGCCTCCGAATAACATCGGCGGATCCCAGTACTAACACCGACGATCTTTGGCTGGCGAAGGAGACCAAAGCCGATCTTGGCTCCGGCCTTCGAGCTGATCGATTCTTGGCAGCTTGAATTGGCGTGGAAGACTTCTCCCGTAACCATCGGATGCAAACCAGAGTAACCAATTCGGCATAAGGTCAAATCGTTGCGCAGCCTGAGGTATTGCGCCGCAATATGAGTCTCGATAAGAACAAGGCATGGCCAAGCTTTATCTCGTCGGTGGATGGGTCGTGCTCGCATTTGTCGTCTTTGCGACCCTCGCACCGATCTACGATCGCCCCACGGTTGCGCCTCCTCACGTCGAACATTTCGCGGCGTTCTTCATGCTCGGCCTGCTATTCATGCTTGCCTGTCCAAATCGCGTCGCCCTCGTGCTGCTGATCGTTGGTGGAAGCGCGGTAACACTGGAAACTCTGCAGTTACTGACCCCAGACAGACATGGCCGTTTCATCGACGCATCGATCAAAGTTGCCGGGGGTCTCAGCGGAATGGCGCTGTTCGTTTTAGCCCGCGTCGTTGCCGCCCAGGCGAAGGCTAAAGTTGTACCTCGCGGTTAGAGGCACCATCAGCTTAGGCGGGTTACGCCGCCCCACATCATGAGGGGAGAATGCGTTTGTCCAAAATCCGTTACTCCAAATGAAATTCAACAAAACAGCGCAGCCTCTATGGGCTGGAATTTGACCGTGAGAGCGCAAATTCGAAACGACCTTAGCGAGGCACCTATTGCCATTTGGCGAAGCCCAAAAGCTGTTAATCTAGGCTTGTTTTTTTGGCCCGGCCCGTCTCCCTATTCCCTGCGTTTTCGGCTACGAACGGCTTAGCGAACCTAGAGATCATTATGACAAAAAAACGTGCACTTATTACGGGCGTGACCGGTCAAGACGGCGCCTATCTTGCTGAATTGCTTCTTGGGAAGGGATATGAAGTCCACGGCATCAAACGCAGGACCTCACTCTTCAACACCGATCGCATTGATCATCTCTATCTTGACCCCCATGAGCCGAATCCGCCATTCCGCCTGCATTATGGCGACCTGACGGACTCTTCGAGCCTGATCCGGATCGTTGGTCAGGTGCAGCCAGACGAGATCTACAACCTCGCGGCGCAGAGCCATGTTGCCGTTTCATTCGAGGAACCCGAGTACACGGCGAATTCCGACGCTCTCGGCGCTCTGCGCATCCTCGAGGCCATGCGCATTACCGGCTTGGAGAGGAAGGCGCGCTTCTATCAAGCGTCAACATCCGAACTGTATGGTTTGGTCCAGGAGATCCCGCAAAAGGAGACCACGCCTTTCTATCCGCGCTCACCGTATGCGGTCGCCAAGCTTTATGCCTATTGGATCACGGTCAACTACCGCGAAGCCTATGGGATGTATGCCTGCAACGGCATCCTGTTTAACCACGAATCGCCTGTCCGCGGCGAAACCTTCGTGACCCGAAAAATCACGCGTGCTTTGGCCCGCATCCATCTCGGACTGCAGGAAAGGCTTTATCTAGGTAATCTGGACGCCCTGCGCGATTGGGGACACGCCCGTGACTACGTCGAAATGCAATGGCTGATGCTGCAGCAGGACAGGCCGGAGGATTTCGTGATCGCTACGGGCGAGCAGCACTCGGTCCGAGATTTTGTCAATGTCGCAGCAAACGAAATTGGCATGACGATCCGCTGGGAAGGAAGCGGCGTCGAAGAAAAGGGATACGACGGCAAGACCGGCAAGTGCATCGTTTCGGTCGATCCCCGCTATTTCCGCCCCACCGAGGTCGCGACGCTTCTTGGTGACCCGTCAAAGGCCAAGCAGAAACTCGGCTGGGAGCCCAAGACGTCGTTCGAAAGCCTGGTTCGAGAGATGATGAAGGAAGATCTCGAATCCGCAAAGCGCGACGAACTCATCAAGCAGCACGGGTTTAGATACTACCCGCGACACGAGTAATTCTTGCAGATTGGTCAGAAAAAGCACATGAGCGCCCATCGCGGCGCTCATTTCTTTCGGATGACGTCACCGCATTCAACTGCAGTCGCACGCCTCATTGCCACCGAACGGCATCCTCCACCGGAAGCCCAATGTCGTTGGCTGGGCCCTTCGAGTCGGCATTCGCCTGGCCTGTCGCATTGCCCTGCCCCGTCATGGCCTCCGACCACCGGCGCACGATTGTGCGTCGATCCCAGCGATCAAGCGCTCGCCTTCTTCCCTCCTCGCCGTAATGCTCACGCAGGGCCGGCGCTTCACTAAGCTGGCAAATTGCAACCTCGAGGGCTGACGAATCCCCCGGTGGAATCACGAGGCCAGCATTGGTGACTTCCGCCGCGAGGCCGGTGCCTTCTTCAGCCATCGCAATGACCGGCCGAGCGGATGCGAAGATCGCACCGAGCTTCGAGGGCAAGACCAGATCGGCGGCCTCCGCCTTCTGTGGAATCAGATGGAAATCGGCCGTGGCCATCAATTGATTGAAGCTGTCCTTGGGCTGGAGTCCCAGAAAGTGGATGTTGCGATGTCCGCCGGCAAGCTGCTGGAGCCTCATCTTGTGAGGCCCTTCGCCTGCAAGGATGAAGTGAATATGCGGATGACTTCGCTCTAAGCCAATCGCAGCCTCGATCACGAGTTCAAGGCCTTGCTTGTTGGACATCGTGCCGGAATACAGTCCCACTATGTCGCTCGCAGCCAGGTTCAGCTGTTGACGGTATGTGGTCGCTCGAGGTCCCGGGCAGATCGCAGTAGTGTCGATCCAGTTTCTCACCTCGGCGGTTTTGTCCGGCCGCAGTCCCTTGATCCTCAACCGCTCCACCATCGCACGAGAGATGGTTGAAACGTTATCGAACGATTTGAGGATCGCCGCTTCGACTCGAAGCATCCGTTTTCGCAGTGAAGGATTACGCAGCAAACCAAGATCGAAGGCCGCATCCACCTCAAAATCCTGCACGTGAAGCCATGATTTGGCGCCGACCCGACGAGCTACGAACGAGACCAAGGCAGCCGACATCAACGATGGTGCGACGGCGATCATGACGTCGGGGCGCCAGGACAGCGCCTCGAAAACCACTGGCGCCGCGCTCGTAAGCGCGAATGAAGCGTGATGGACCAGTCGTCTAACGCCAGAGGGATGTCCGGGCACATAAATCGGCGTACGCGTTACTCGAACTCCGTCGACATCTCTCGATCTGAAGTACGAAGATTTGAACGCCGCAGGGATTTTCCAGGCGGGATAGTAGGGCGGCGCAGTAATAACCCTGACTTCATGGCCCTCTCCAACGAGGCTCTCACAAAGCTCGGTGTTGTACTTCGCCACGCCGATGAGATCCGGCGCATAATTGATGCCGACCAGCAAAATGCGCATCGAGAACAATCCAAATTGAAAACTAAACTATACACGGCCCCAACGGCCCCACATTCGATCAGCTGGCCGCCGGGACCTCCAGATGGCGGCCATACCCTTTCAGAAAATCTTCGTACGCGCTCGCGAGCCCGGAGCGCAGCGAGGTGTTTGCACGCCAACCAAGCGCACGAATCCGCGAACTGTCGAGCAGCTTGCGCGGCGTGCCATCAGGCTTCGAGGTATCGAAAAGGAGTTTGCCCTCGTAGCCTACGACTTCCGCCACAGCTGCAGCGAAGTCTGCAATCGAGAGCTCATCGCCACTGCCGACATTAATCGGCAGATCGCTCGAATAATTCTTCAGAAGGAAAATGCAGGCATCTGCAAAATCGTCGACGTTGAGAAACTCGCGGAGCGGCGTGCCCGTGCCCCAGACGGTGACTGTCGGCGCCTTGGCAAGCTTGGCCTCATGGAAGCGCCGGATCAGCGCCGCGGGTACATGGCTGTGGTCGGGGTGATAGTTATCGCCACGACCGTAGAGATTGGTTGGCATCACCGAGATGAAATCATCACCATACTGCCGGCGATAAGCCTGGCACATCTTGAGGCCAGCGATCTTAGCAATCGCATACCATTCGTTGGTCGGCTCAAGCGGACCGGTCAACAGTTCGCTTTCAGCAATCGGTTGCTTGGCATACTTGGGATAGATGCAGGACGAACCGAGGAATAAGAGGCGCTGCACACCAATCGTGTGGCTTGCTCGGATGACGTTGAGCTCTACCTCAAGATTGTCGCAAAGGAACTCGACGGGAAAATTGTTGTTGGCTGCAATGCCGCCCACCTTCGCAGCGGCGTGGACTACGACTTCGGGGCGATTGGCTTCGAGCCACCTCAGCGTGGGCTCCTCCTTGGTAAGATCGAGCTCGCGTCGATCTGCGATCAAAACGGTGCAATTCTCGGACGCAAGCCGACGGACCAGCGCTGAACCAACCATGCCGCGATGTCCCGCAACGAATACGCGCTTACCCGCAAGATCGTAGTTTGAAACCCCTGTCATCAAGCCCTCTAGCGACGCTCTTCCGCTGAACACCACGTCACGCGTGATATCCAAATTCGGTAGGCGCCGTGCAATCACATTACAGCCTCAGCCCAGGCAACCCGGTAACACAATCTTCACCGTGCGGCAGCCTATCCCACCCCGCGATAGTATTCATAGTGAACGCAGGTCACGCGCACAAAAGAACGGCACGCGATGAAGCAAAAACGAGCAAGGCAGCTACGCTAACTACGCAGCTGCCTTGACAAAGCGATGATACAGCCAGCCGCTGTTAGTAAGCCCGACGCAAGACGGGGCCGATCGGCGCGCAGACGCGCTCCATGTACCAGCCATAGGGTGTTTCGACGCGCACGAGCGGACAATGATGCCGCGGGACAAAACCGTAAGGGTAAGGTTGCGCCCAGAAAGTAATCGGGGTGACATGGCCCTGGCCAGTCAACAGAGCCGCTGGCGCCGGCATCTGCATTGCCGCGCTCGCCCCGCTCGCAGCAAGAAATGAAAGAGTCGCAGCAAAAAGCCCCGCCTTCATAATCGTTTTGAACATAGCCAAAAGCTCCTCGACCCTGCGGAGCTACTCCATGACCGCAATTTCCTCGTCAGGAACGTCCTGACGGGCCACGATCGGTGGAGCACACCGCGAACCAGCCCAAATAACCGATTAACATTAGCAAGGGTACAGGCGGGATGGCAACTGAACGAGATCGACAGATGGCGCTTTGAGGCGATATGGCGCAGAACTGTGGCTTCTCGGCCCTACTTCTCCCCGCTCCAGGCCGCCGGCATGCCGAGGTCAGGTGAACGGCGGTATACATCCCGGAGAAATTGGTAGTCGACCGTTTGAGCCAGGGGCACTTCTTCTTCGCCCAGTTTAGCGAAAATGAGGATGTCCCGCAGGGTTCTCCAGCGGCTTTCGTCGTAATCAGCAATACGCCCCCCCGTTGGCAACACCAGGGCTCGCTGCTGCTGCAGCTCGAACCTCAGTCGCGCGGAATTCAGCCTCACGGGGTCAGCACCGGCGAGAACGGGCACGCTGCGTGCATAGTCTGAGTAGACAAATTGCCATCCGCGGATGAGGCCCTGCAGGACGTCGGCAATTATGGATGGCCGTTCATGGACGACATCATTGCTAGCGAAGTACACCAATCCAGGGACATGGATGCCGTAGTCTTGTGGTTTGATGACATTGAGTTTGACGAAGGCCGGACTAGCGGGATCCGGTTGCTGGTCGATCGCAGCGATGATCGCATCCACATCCCCGGCCCGCAAGGCATCAAAGCTGTCGCGCTCGGGCACCTTGGTGATCTGGCTTCGCGGGAGCCCGAGCTGCGCCATCATGGCATCGAAAACGACATCTCCCTCGCTCGCTCTGCGATACCCCACCCGCTTCCCCACCAAATCGGCGGGCCGCCGCAATCCCGAACTTTCGAGGGTGAAGATTGCAACAGAAGTGTCCAGAAAGCTCGCGGCAAAGGCAGTCACGGGAACACCGCGCCAAGTTGCCAGCAGAAACTTCTGGCCGCTCGTCACGCCGATGGCATGTTGGCGTGCAATGGTCTGGACGAAATCAGGGTCTTCGGGTTGGGCGGCCAATTCAATACGGGAGGAAAAGTATCCCTGTTTGGAAGCGCTGAGTTCGCCGGCAAATCGCGCCCCGTATGGCCCATCCAGCAAAAGCTTGACCTCCGCGGCCTTGGGAGCGGTCGGTGCCTGGATTGGTCCCACGTCGGGTCGCAGAAGGAGAAGTACTGTCCCCACCAGCGCCAGGGCAACAAGGCCAATGGCCAAGGAGCGACTTCCGAGCGGCCGGGATCGCCGCCGTGACTTGGTTCGAGGCAACGCGAAATTCCTAACGGGTTGTGAAATTTAACATATCAACCGAGGCGAGATGGGCTACAATCGGGCCTGTGGGGTAAGGTTAATTTTTCCTACTCATTGTTTTAGCAGCGATTTTGCCCGATAGCACGGCGGCATTGGACAGTGAATTTTTAGGTCAAATGGATTTGGCAGGATGACAATTCTTTCCACTCGACCGGTCCCACTCCCTGATTCTGAGACGGAAATTCGCGTTCTCAAGCAAGCGCCGCTTGCTTCCACAGGCTTTTCACTGAATTGGCTGCGCCCTGTGCTTGTCGAGCGACTGGTGGCGATCATCGATGCCGCTTTGATTGTGATCAGCGGCATTGGGTGTGCGATCGGTTACCACCTCGCAACAGCCGGCACCGTCGGCAAGGCCGACGTCTATGCGGCGGCGAGCGTGCTGGTTGCAATAAATTTCACCCTTCTAACTATCGTGCAGCACGGCTATCGCCTGAAGACCGTCACCAACCTGCCGCGCAGTTTCCGGATGACGCTGACGACGTGGACTGGCGTGTTCGGCGCGTTGCTGGCGATCGCCTTTACGATGAAGGTCAGCGAGGAATTCTCCCGCGGCACCACGATCTCGTTCTACCTGATTGGCCTTACCCTGCTGCTGGCCTGGAAGGCCGCCGCGGCGCGCTGGACGGCGAGGGCCTTGCGTACCGGCGCCTTCGCCAACGGACGGGCGATCATGATCGCCGAATTCGGCTTGGCCGCGTCCTCCAATACGATCTCCGACCTCGGCCGACACGGCTACCGGTTGATGCGGATCATGGAGATCCGCGCCAAGGATCTCGCTTCGCCCCTGCTGCTCTCCTCGCTCGCGCCGCGCTTCGAGGAACTGGTCGCCTATGCGCGGGAGGAGCGGATCGAGCACGTCTTCCTCCTGATGAACTGGAGCCGGCAGCATGCGATCGACAGCATTCTGGACGCGCTGAAGATCCTGCCCTTGCCGGTGCATCTGGTGCCGGACGCGCACGCCGCGCGCTTCCTGCGCTATCCACTGGTGAGCACCGGCAACACTTTCACGGCCGAGCTGCGCCGCGCGCCCTTGTCCTGGAAGGAACGCGCGCTGAAGCGGGCGCTGGATCTCGTGGGAGCAAGCCTCGCGCTGATCGTGTTCGCGCCCGTGATGTTGATGACTGCGATCATAATCAAGCTCACCTCGAAGGGCCCAGTGTTCTTCCGGCAGACCCGCAACGGGTTCAACGGCCGCGCCTTCAAGATCTTCAAATTCCGCACCATGCGCGTGCTCGAGGACGGCCCGACCATCGTGCAGGCACAGAAGAACGACCCACGTGTCACCGCCATCGGCAAATGGCTGCGCAAAACCTCGATCGACGAACTGCCTCAGCTCTTCAACGTGCTCAAAGGCGACATGTCGCTGGTCGGCCCCCGCCCCCACGCGGCCGCCCACAATTCGGAATATGAACAGATCATCGGCAATTACGCCTTCCGCCACCACGTCAAGCCCGGCATCACGGGTTGGGCCCAGGTTAATGGTTATCGCGGAGAAACCCAAAGCTTGCAGTTGATGGAGAAGCGGATCGAATACGATCTGTGGTACATCAACAATTGGACCCTGTGGTTGGACTTGATCATACTTTTCAAGACAACCCTCGTAAGTTTCGGCCAGCGCGCGGCCTATTAAAAAATCACAGAGGATCTCGGCACGTCGGTTTGCTGTCAACGGCAGCCAAACGAACTGCCAGCAATGCAAATGTGTAGCACTTTGATCAAACAAGCCGAGAAGGGGCGAGACTGGGTTGTGAATTGTGCCGCACCCATCTGGTTCAACAACGGAATCGATTGGAAGCAAGGCGGCTTCTATGATGCGCTTGAGCTCACGACGCTCGCAAACGGTGCGAGCCGAAAACGCCTAAGAACCGCGACGCGACAGATCTATGTCTTCTCCGAGGCCTGCCGGATGGGCTTCCATGAAGGAAAAGCTGCTGTCGAACACGGTTTGGAGTTCTTGTATTCCAAAGCACAAAGTCCATCCGGCGGCTATCTCTCGCATTTTGACTTGGACTGCCAACCACGGTCGAAAGACCAGGACACCTACGATCTAGCTTTCGTGCTGTTCAGCCTCGCCCATTCCTATCGGCTGCTGAAGCGAGAACGAGAGCGCCAAGAGGCACTTCTCCTCGTTGAGCATCTCAACACCCACCTCCGTCACCCGATCGTTGGTTTTCTGGAAGGTTCGCCGCATCAGGAACCAAGGCGGCAAAATCCACATATGCACCTGCTCGAGGCGAGCCTTGCTTGGCTTCCGTTCGACGAAACGGGAAGCTTCAGGCGCCTGGCCGACGACCTCGTGTCCGTGTTCGAGCGGCACTTTTGGGACCCGGCTTCAGGAGCAATCGGTGAGTACTTCGACGACTCGCTATCGCGCCACTGGGCCGCGTGCAAGGTCGTAGAGCCAGGCCATCTGTTCGAGTGGATCTGGCTTCTCACGCAATATCAGCAGGCGACAGGAAAGCCGCAGTCCCACTTGGATCAGATCTATCGATTTGCTCATTCGTCCGGAAAGAACATAAAGACCGGTCTCCTGTTCGGAGAATTGGGCATCGAGGGGAATGCGCCCGGGGCAACTGTAAGGCTGTGGCCTCATGCCGAGTGGATCCGCGCAGAAGTCAGCGTTTTGGAAAGTGCATCGTCCAACCACACGACAATGCTCGAACAAGCAACCACCGCTCTGTGGCGCTTTCTCGATGCCGCTCCTGCGCCCGGGCTCTGGGTGGAACGGCATGACGGCTCTCGCGATCAGTTCATCCTTGAGCCTGCGCCCGCAACCTCCCTCTATCACATCGTGGGCGCATTTTCGGCGCTGGCGGACTCTGTAGCAGCACACATCCCAAAACCAGGCTATCACGCCGCTCCTCAGGAGATTCAGGCATACGATGTCCACAGTAGATAAGTTTTCATCCGTACGAGTGTTGTGCATAGGCGACGTGATGCTCGACCGCTTCATCGGCGGGGAGATCAAGCGGATCTCTCCAGAGCGCCCCGTTCCGGTGATATCGATCAGGAAGTCTGAGAAGATCCCCGGTGGCGCAGCCAACGTCGCCCGAAACATAAGCTCTCTCAGCGGCTCCTGCACGCTGATCGGCTTGATCGGCGATGATGAGGCCGGCAGGACACTCATGGGTGAACTCGAGCGCGACACGCGCATTTCGGTTCAGTTCGTGGCATCTGCCGCGCGTCCGACTACCGAGAAAGTCCGCTACGTCTCGCAAGGACAACATGTCATTCGCGCCGACATCGAGAGCGACGAAGATCTGCCGCAAGCTTTGGAGCAAGAACTGCTCAATCTTATCTCGCGGATACTGCCGGGCCACGATGTGATCGTGCTCTCGGACTATGCGAAGGGCGTCCTGACCGACACTGTAATTCGGCGAACTGTCCAGCTTGCACAAGAAGCAAAGATACCAGTCCTGGTCGATCCCAAATCGCAGCACCTCGAGCGATATTCGGGCGCGACCGTGATCACGCCTAATTCCAAGGAACTGCTTGCTGCAACCGGCATCGACCCTGCACTCGACCACGACTCCGCCGTTCGGGCCTGTCACAAGGTCTTGAGCAATACGACCATCGAAAGCATACTCGTCACCCGTGCCGAAAAGGGCATGACGCTCCTGTCCCGCAAGAAAGAGCCGGTCCACATCAGCGCTACGGCGCGCGAGGTGGCCGACGTGGTCGGCGCCGGCGACACCGCAATTGCCACGCTATCCTTGGCCGTCGGCGCCGGCGCCGAACTGGACGAAGCGGCGGCGATTGCAAACTGTGCTGCCGGGGTGGCGGTTGGCAAACACGACACCGCTACCGTCACGAGAAGCGAGCTTCTCGAGGCACTTTCCTCCACCCAACAATTCTCCGACAATGAAACATCACAGCGTCTTTTCCCCCTCAACGACGTCAAGTCGCGCGTCGCGCTGTGGAAGCGAGACGGTCTGCGAATTGGCTTTACAAACGGATGTTTCGATATTCTTCATGTCGGGCATCTGAAGCTCCTTAACTTCGCAAGGTCAAGTTGCGATCGCCTCGTCGTCGCCGTGAACAGCGACGAATCAGTTAGACGCCTGAAGGGCCCCACTCGACCAATCAACAACGAGACTGACCGGGCTCTTCTGCTCGCCTCATTGAAGATGGTGGATGCCGTCGTGATATTTGAGGAAGATACGCCCCTCGAGATCATCGAATCCATCTGCCCTGACGTGCTAGTGAAGGGGGCGGACTACCAGATCGACCAGATCGTCGGCGCATCATTTGTGCTTGCCAACGGCGGTTCTGTCCTACGGAGCGAGTTCGTGCCAGGACGCAGCACCTCGAGCGTCATCGCGCAAATTGCCAGCGAGAGCACGAGATGATCGCAAGGCCTACTGTCCCGATGACTACGCCCCCTGACACTTTACTCGTGTACAGATTGGGAAGTCTTGGCGACACTATCGTTGCGCTTCCTTGCCTCCACAAGATTGCTCAGACCTATCCAAACGCCAAGAGGCTTCTGCTCACAAATATACCAGTGTCCACTAAGGCGGCTCCCGCCCAATCTATTGTCGGCCCAAGCGGTCTGATTCACGGCTTTCTATCTTATCCCGTCGGGATCAGATCCGCTTCAGCCCTGTGGCAACTATCAAAGCAAATTCGCGCGCTTAAGGTCGACATGATGATCTATCTCATGCCGGCCCGCGGCCGGCTAAACGCATTCCGAGATTGGATCTTCTTTCGCCTTTGCGGTATTCGCAAGATCGTTGGACTTCCCACTACAGTTGACCTTCAAAACAACCGGATCGACCCCGAAACGGGCTTTCAAGAGCGAGAATGCGAAAGGCTTGCGCGCACGCTTTCTGCATTAGGGTCAATTGATCTTGCGAAAGCGGCATCATGGGATCTCCTACTAACTGAGCACGAGCTTAAGATTGGCGACAGGACCATCTCCAAACTGAACCATCCTTTCATTACAATCAACATGGGAGGAAAGGTGCTAGAAAATGATTGGGGAGCAGAACGCTGGCGCGAACTCATCGAAAGACTCTCCGGCCTATATGAAAACCATGGGTTACTCATTGTCGGCGCAGCCGAAGATGCCGAGCGAGCAAAGCTGGTTGCCTGCAATTGGCGCGGCAGTACTGTTAATGCCTGCGGTAAGTTGATGCCGCGAGAAACGGCTGCCGCCATGCGGTCAGCGACATTATTTATAGGCCACGATTCTGGCCCCCTACATCTTGCAGCTGCGATGGGGGTTCCTTGCTTGGGATTGTTCAGCGCACACAACCGGCCTGCGAAATGGCATCCATATGGCCAACAACATCGCTCCATTCACAGCATGAGCGGGATATCAGCAATAGGCGTAGATGAAGTCGTTCAAGCTGTCGTAAGCATGATGTCTGCACGAGTGCTAAACGAGCATCGCGCGTAGTAGACGTCCAATCCTGTCGCCCGGTGATCTCCTTGAGCCCCCTTACAACGTTTAGCCAAGTCAACACGAACCCCGCCCGGGGGCGATCATCATTCAGCCGACTGGCGTCCACGTTTGGAGCCCAGATCTACAACCAAGCGGTGACAATAGGCATCCAGCTCGCGCTTGTCCCTGTGCTGCTGCACTATTGGGGCGCTGAGCGCTATGGCGTTTGGCTGCTGTTGTCCGCGATCCCGACCTACCTGACGTTCGCCGATTTCGGCTTCACGATGGCCGCCAAGAACGTCATGACAATCAAAGTTGCCGGCGGAGACCGATCCGGAGCGCTGGTGACCTATCAAAGCATCTTCATGCTGCTCAACGCGGTGGTGACAGGCATCCTCATCGTCCTCCTGCTCGGACTTCCGGCAATCAGGATCGACGCATTCTTTTCGCTGGTCTCGGTCACTGAAGCGGCAGCCAAGATCGTTCTCTTCCTGCTCGCCACCAATGTCCTGCTTACCCAGTATCTGCTCTTGCTGGCGAGCGGCCTAAGATGCATCGGGAAACCCACGGAAGAAGTCGCATGGGGAGCATCCGCCAGATTGATGGAGGGCGTTGTTACGGCGGCGGCGGCAGCCTTTGGGGGCGACATCGTCGCCGCGGCGGTCGCGATCGTCGCCAATCGCCTGACATTCAACCTCGCCACCTGGGCCAGGTTGAGGGTCCTGGAGAGGTGGCTGGTTCTCGGCCGGCAACACGCGTCACTGGATGAGGCAAGGCGGCTGTTTCATCCATCGCTGAGCTTCATGCTGGTTTCGATCGGACAGGCCCTGACCATTCAAGGGCCCGTTCTTATCCTTGGCGCGATCGGAACCCCGGTGCAGGTAGTTATTTTCTCGACCGCACGAACGCTGGCGCGCCTCGGGACATCCGCCATCAACATGATCAACTTCGCCTTCACGCCGGAATACTCGCGCCTGTTCGGCATAGGGAAGCTTCAACAGTTTGCCAAGCTCGCCCGACTTCATCTTTGGGCGACCCTTGGATTGAGCGTTCTGTACATCGCTGCACTGAGCCTGACCGGACAGTGGATCATCGCGCTTTGGACCTCCGGAAAGGTGTCGGTGGATCAGACCTTCTTTGTGGTGCTACTTCTTGCCGTCGCTGCCGAGATGATCTGGAGTGCGGGGCTGATGCCGCTGGCGTCGATCAATCGGCACGTGGCCCTGTCTCGCGCGTTTTCAGGTTTAAGCCTCGTTGGGCTCGGATTTTGCTATTTTGCGGGCCAACACTACGGCAGCCTGGTCGCTATCGCTGCGCCGCTCATGGGACTGCATGTTCTTATGGTCATCATTACGGGTCTCCAACTGCTGTCATTTTCCCGCCTGATCGAATTGCGAGTGAATGAATGATGAAGTACGCGCGCCTCCCCGTAGTGGCATTGCTGCTCGTATCAGTTTCAGTAAATTGCGTGCTGGCCGGAGCCATTGGTTTCGGCATCACGACAAGGGCAGCCGCCTCGGCTCTCGTACATAAGATCAAGAGCACTGCAGGTGTTTGGGATGAAAGAGCCAACGATATTGAACAATCGAGCATTGCATGCTGGGGGGACAGCTTGACCGCCGGGACGGGTGCTAGCCTCCACGAAGATTATTGCAGTGTCTTAGCCAACCTTCTCTACCGCAACAGTTACAACGGTGGGGCCGGCGGAGAGACTTCGGGGCAAATCCGCAAACGCATGCTCGAACGACCGGACGGGCTCGACGGTGGAATAACGATCATTTGGGCGGGACGAAATAACTATATGGAAACGCGAGAAGTCTTAAACGACGTCTCGGCGATGGTGGCATCGTTGCCGAGCCAAGCGCGCTTTCTGGTGCTCGGAGTTATTCGCGGAGAATATCCTGACGAACTCTCTGGACAATTGGGAGACACCAAAATTTCGGAATTGAACCGAGAGTTGGCCCACGCGTACGGCACTAGTTTCCTGGACATCCAACTACAATTCCCCCTCGCAAATGCTTCGACATATAGAGCAGATCAAATTCACCTAAATCGACTTGGATACTCGAAAGTCGCCACCGCGGTCGCTCAGATCATTCTCGATCGGAACTGGTAGTTGGAGATTCGCTCCATCCGCGGAGCATTCTTCGCTACCACTATTGCAGGCCGCGATGGCTGTATCCCGACGCGTCAAAGCTGGCCAATTGCCCGCTACCGCGAATTAAAGGCGACCAAATGAACACCACGCACAGTACAAACCTAAATTGGTCCGGATCTTGCGATCACAACTCTAGTGCTCGTGGCTGTGCAACTTTCCGTTAATAGAAGATGAAGTGAGTAGATTCTTTGAGAATACTCCATATTATTGCCACAGCTGATCCACGCTACGGCGGACCCCTTGAAGGGATCATAAGGTCATCTGCTGCGTTGGAAAAGCTCGGCCATTTCCGAGAATTGGCTACATTCGACCATCCTTCCGATCCCTGGGTAGCATCCTTTCCGATCCGCGTTCATGCATTGGGTACACTTAAGAGCGAAATTCGAAGGCAATGGAAATGGTTGCCGTGGGTGCACTACGGCTTCACCACGAAGTTCGTTCCGTGGCTGAAACAGAACGCGAAAGGTTATGACGTCGTTATCGTAAATGGTATCTGGAACTTCACTGCGTTGGCAGCCCGACTCTCGCTCACATCATCCAAAGTCCCGTATTTCGTTTTCACCCACGGCATGCTGGATCCGTGGTTTCGGCGGGCGTATCCGGTCAAGACGCTACTCAAGCAGATATCTTGGTGGTGCAGCGAGGGTCCGCTACTTGCAAACGCTCAAGGAGTTCTGTTCACGTGCGAGGAGGAGCGCGTTCTAGCTAGAAACGCCTTTTGGCCTTACAATGTGAAAGAGTTTGTCGTCGGCTACGGCACTTCTGATGTTAAAGGGAACGCCGAAGCGCAAATTGCTGAATTTCGTGAACGAATTCCCGCTTTGACAAACAAGCGTTTCTTCCTGTTTCTCAGCAGAATTCATCCTAAGAAGGGCTGCGACCTTCTTATCCAAGCTTTCGCAAAGATTGCACCTCTGATCCCGGACATTGACCTTGTCATGGCCGGACCGGACCAATCGGGATGGGCGCCACAGCTAAAGAAGCAGGCCGCCGCGCTTGGCATCGCCGACCGTATTCACTGGCCGGGCATGTTGGAAGGCAACCGGAAATGGGGAGCCTTTCACGGCTGCGAAGCCTTTGTGCTTCCGTCACACCAAGAGAATTTTGGAATTGTCGTCGCTGAAGCACTTGCCTGCGGCAAGCCTGTCCTGATCACCGACAAAGTCAACATTTGGAGGGAAATCCAACAGGAAGGAGCGGGATTGGTTGCGAATGACGACCTGCCCGGGATCACCTCACTACTGGAAGCCTTTATTAGACTGTCTGACGCCGAACGAAACAAGATCCAAGTCTCGGCGCGCGACGCTTTCCTGAAGCATTTTGATATTGAACAGAACGTGACTAGGCTGCTGGATGTCCTTCGGCAGACGAGCGCGCCTGAAATGGCACCGCGCCCCCCAGAGAATTGAACGATGACATCATGCTGTTAGATGCAAGCCAAAGCAGACCAATGGAAGGCGGCCCGAGCTTTTCGCTCGGCAACCGCGTATTTCGGCTTTTTTGGATTCTTTCGTGGACCGTGCTGGCGCGCTGGACGCCTCCACCGCTTCACTGGTGGAGGAGACTCGTTCTCTGTTTCTTTGGAGCCAGAATCCATCCGACCGCACGAATTCACGCTTCAGTACGCGTTTGGTATCCTCCCCACCTCGAGGTAGGCGAAAATACAACCATCGGACCTCGCGTGATCTGTTATTGTCAAGATCGCATAACGATCGGAGATCGCGCGATCGTATCGCAAGGCGCTCACCTTTGTGCTGGAAGCCACGACATAAGCGACGAGCGCTTTCAATTGATAACCAAGCCCATCGTCATCGAAGATAGAGCCTGGATTGCCGCAGAATGTTTCGTAGGACCTGGTGTCAAAATCGGCGAAGGGGCCGTTCTGGGCGCAAGAGGAGTAGCGTTTAAGGACCTCAGTCCGTGGACAGTCTATGTAGGTAATCCTGCTCAACGAATAAAAGCACGAACGATTCAGGCCAAGCGCCGCTAGCACGGTCTGACTTGGGCTCGAGACCAAATGTGTTCGAAAAGCCGGCTTCTTTTTCTTTATCAGACACCCCACGTTGCTCTTAGCCCCGGAAGATAGCAACTCGCTATCGCCCTTTGGGACACTCCGCTCGATATCAAGCCATTATCGTCCGCGGTCCTTGCCTGTTCTTGTCACTCCTGTTGAATTTCATTCTGGTGGCAGCGATTGAGTTCGGCGTGACATCTCGCGCATCTTTGCACGGCTTAACTCGATCGATCGAAGAGACGCCTCACTTCCGGCCCTCAGTCGTAAGCCTCGAAGAAAGAAGCGTACTCGCTTGCTGGGGTGACAGCATGAGTGCGGGGCAGGAGCAGGGTTCAGAGAGGATAGTTGCGGCCTGTTGGCGGGGCTTTTGGGATTGACGCAGTAAATGCGGGAGTGGGTGGAAAAACTTCCACTCAGATCAAAGCTCGGTTTGACAGAAGACCGATGGGCCTGGATCACGGAGTGGTGCTGATCTGGACTGGACGTAACAACTACAGGGATTACGACCCTCAAGATGGATCTGCCCAACATGGTCAGCGGGTCTTCCTGATGGCGCGAGCTACTGGGTCATGGAAGTACTGAATGGAGACTATCCTAGAGAATACAGAGGTTCGGACGACTACAAAAGGCTGACGCAGCTGAATTGGCCAACATCTTATAAGGACAGATTCATCAAGGTTCGCGAAGCCCTCATTGCCATTGCGTCGGCGACCGACGCGGATGACAAGTTGCGCGATTTTGTTCCGTTATCGCTGCGGCGTGACCATATTCTGAATGGTCGCGGCTATCACCGTGTTGCCCAAAATGGCGGCCGAGCAGATAGGGGCTCGTCGCTAGCGCTGGGCGAGCCGAGTTTTCATATGCAGTCTCATCTGGAAGTGCCGAGCTACAGCCTGATCCAAGAGCGCAAGGCATATACCTAGATAGGGACTGCTGAAATACGTGATTGACGCTGACGCCGAATAGGCGATGCACACCACCAGATACAAAGCGCCGAAGAACACGACCGGCCTGCAGTTACGGGCGGAAACTGAGAAAAGATGGAGGGCGATCGTCAGCCACATCAGTGCATGGAGAGCCAGGCCAATCAGACCAAACTTGTGGAAGATCGCCACGTGCAGAAAGTGGACATTGTTGACCTTGTCCGCACCGGTGATTGAGGCGCTCTGGACCGAGTCGTCCCTGGACGCCGACATATCAATCGTTCGTCCCAGGCCGAGGCCGATGACATAAGCGATAGGCCCCGCCTCATTGACGTCGTCCATAACCTTATCAACTTCATAAAAGCGCTGCTGCGTAGCGACATGGCTCGATAGACTATCCCCCTGAATGAGAAGCACCGCTTCTCGGATATTTCGCGAAAAGCCATCGACGACAGCACGATCCAGCGAAAGAGCGACGAAATAGAGTAGTACGGGAACGATCGCGAGTGGCAGCAGCCGAACGAGCTGTCTCTGAAAAACTGCGGCCGCGAGTAATCCTACATAGATGGCAACGTAGCTAGCGCGGTTTCCCTCGAGTTGCCATGCGCCTGTTTCAGTGACCCCGATCAGAGACGAACCTAACAGAAGCCCCCCCAATAAGCGATATCGAGCAGGCAAAGGCCCGGAAAGAAAAAATACCACAAATGTCAACAGTAAAACGCTGTCCAATGATGAGGAAAGATCAAGAACCTTCGTCAGCAGCTTCACAATCAACATGAGAGCAGCACAGATCGCAAGAGCACTGACAAAGCGCTCGTCGGAGCCAGAATAGTCCGTATTCGAGTACGAGTTCTGTATCAGAACAGAAAGCAAGTTGACGGTAAAATAACCGAGCCAAGCCAAAATGTGGATGAGGCTGTTCTTCAACAGCAGTCCGATGATGGTCGCCACGACAACGAAAATGAAGTTTAACAGGTAAATCTTGCTCAGTGGCCCGCCCACCACGCCACGAACCCTTCCAAGAAAGAAACACTGAACGCTTAGCGCGGCGGCCGTCGTCGCCAAGTTGACGTAGGGAATAGACTCGAAGCCTCGAAGGTTCATCCCATAGGCGAGCACAAGACTGGAAAGAACACCGGTCATCGTTACGGCGAACAACATGTAACGCAAGAATTTCGTTCCGTCGCTCGACCCGACGAACGATTTTGGTTGAGAGATCATCGCACCTAAACCGTGTCCGAAATTGCGCTACCCATCGTGCCTAATCGAACTTACTAGTTAGCTTTGGAACGAAAAAGAAGACTTGAAAGCAATCTTTCCCTCGATACGGCCGCCTGGATTCTGTACTCGGAATCAGGATTCGGGCCTGTCACAACATTGTCTGTTGATTGCTCAACGTACTGAACCGCTTCACTCGCAACCTTCGAGATGGTGCCCCCGGCAATACTGTTCGCTCTAATCCGATTGCCCGTCGGGGCCCACATCCGGCGCTCGTCTATCCTCAGTGCCGGATAACGCTCCAGCGCTTCGGGCGAGCTGCTGATCACGCGCTGATAGCTCGACAGAAGAGCGCGGCCCGCCTCAGAGTTTGGTCCTTGCCACGTCAACCCTCTCCCGTCGATTGCCATCGCATAGGTGCCATCCATAATGAATTTGTTATCATGAACAAAATTGTCCTTCCCGCCCCCGATCAGGATGGGAGTCCTGCAGCGTTCAAATACATTGCCCTCAATTTCGACTCCACTAAATTGATCGTCCAAATATATTCCAATGACCAAGCTCTGGGCCGTACTTGGATTGCCAATATCGTGGATGTAGTTCTTCGCAATTACGTTACCTCTTCCAGTCCAGCTGCGGTCCAAGTACAGAGCTCCTACATCATCTGTCCACAAAGCAACGTTAGATATCTCGTTGCCTGTAATTCGATGGTCGTTGCCTTCCAATATGATGGCGGAGTGAGGTCCCCGCTCCACAATCGAGTTAATCACGGAATTTCCGACGCCCCGGATCTGGACGCCCGGGCGATAGCTGAAACTCTCCAAGCCGAAATCTTGGACAATCGATTCTTCGATCCTGTGTCCTGATGGCGTGAGCGTTTGATAGTCTCCGCCGATCACCGAGACTGCTGCTTCCGAGCTATCCCTGATGACGCAACGACGGATTACGTTGCTATGTCCGCCGTAAATGGAAATGGCGGTAGAACCCGAATGCCCTATGAAACAGCTTTCGAAGGTTATGTCGTCGGAATCGGAGATATCGACAACGTCTGCGAGCGTTTGCTCCATCGCCAGATTTTCGACTTTGATGTGCTTTGCATTCTTTATTACTATCAGAGTTTTGAGCATTGCAATTTCGTAAGATGCGTCAGGCTCACCGAGGATGATCGCTCTCTTCTGCCCCGCATCCAGAACGTAGGTATCTTTTTCGCTCAACAATCCAAGAGCGTTAAGTATTGAAAGACGAAACGAACCGCGCGTGGAGAGACCCGAGCCGCCAGATATCTCGTAGTCACGATCTGTCTCCGAGGCGACTAATGGAGCCGTCTCGTATTTCCAATCTGCGCTCCAGAACCCACCAATCCACACGTTCTTTTCATTTCGCAAGACATCGAACAAGACGTCAGGGAGTTTTAGATGCACGAGCTTGTCGACAGCATCGACGTGAGCTATCACTTCGCGGGTAAATCCAACTTGAGGCCATCGAGCGATCCTTAGGCGGTGACCCTCATGATACAGATCGAAGTTGCTCGATGCGCCTCTTTGATCCATGCCTCGCTTCGAGAGATCGATCTTGCCGATAAACCTGTTCACATCGAGCTCGAACAGACCAAGCTCCGGCTCGTGACCCAGCCATCGCTCCGGCCGACGAGAACTCGGTTTCAGACCAGCAACGACGATCGACCCTTTTAATTCCGTTTTCCCGCTCGCCGCTCCCCTTATGATCAGGGGAGCTTCCAGTGTTCCGGAGTCAGCGACGGATAGCTCCAACGGTGCTGTCAGCCGGATCGTGCTGGCCGGAAGATCCACGACAATCGCGTCAGCAGGGGTTTCGCGCCGATGTCTTCGGGCCTGCAATATTGCATCTCGAAGAGAGAGATCGCTCTGACGATCCGAAACATTGATATGGAACTCATCTGCCCGCACACTGATGGAGCCGCCAAAGAATGCTAGAAAGCCCCCAAGAATAATCAGCTGGTGTTTGACGCAAAACATCGGTTAGGCCTTGAAATTCCGTGGACCAGACATACGCAGGCGAGCCATGGCTCAAGAAGAACCGGCTGATCTAATTTTGAAAAAGACTGTACCGAAATGAGCTCTGATCGATCATGCTGCCTAGTATCACATCTTCGCGCCCAAATGACCCGACGCTGAAGGACTTGCAGCGATCGGTCTCAAGATAGCAAATCTTAACTCTGATCAGACGAGGACATCTGTTCTTTACACTCACCAGATGGTCGATCATCCGAGGATTCACCTTCTGCGTTCGAGATGCGGCCTCTACGTCCAAACAGGCTCGATTCAGAGCGTCGCGGATTACCTGATTGCTTGAATTCTCCGGTCCGCCTTGAATCCTGAGTCGCGCTGCTGGAGCGGGGGCGACACTCGTCTGAGCTGACACGGCCTCAAGGAAGGACGGAAGCACAGCCAACGTCAGGACCGCTAATTCTATAGTCCTTTTGCGAGGTCGAGTATTGTCCATTAGCGCCACAACCTCTCATCCAGATACACTCCGGGAACGCTGACCTTCAGGCCCTCTCGCGATAGCTTCTTCGCAAACGCCTCCCGTGGAATGAGCTCCACATTCGCAAGGCTTCCCAAGAGACGATCCCTCTGCTCCCGACCCACGTCCATCAGGTTACGGGCGGCGGCTTCCGTAAAGTCGCTGTCGACCATCGCGGCAAACTCGGACACAACTGCAGCCTGCGACGCTTCGCTTAGGTTGTGAAATGCCGCGAGTGCCAAGCTGTTGCGCCGAAGGCTAATCCATCCCTCTAGGGGCCCGCTTGCGTAGGACTGGTCGAGAAAACCCGCCGTTCTGTTGTCGAAGCCGCTTCGCGTGATCTCCAAGGAATACAGCATGAGCCACAGAAAGGAGTCCGCCGGGTTGAGCGCCAAGGTGAACTTCAGCCGCTCATTGGCTGCGGCCGCGTCGCGGTCCGCCTGAGCTGGGTCCTGTCGCCTGATCGCCTCTTCAGCAATCCGTACCCGGACTAGGGTCTCCGCGCGCGGCAGATCACTGCGCTGGACGATCGGTTCGGGGCTAGCCAGCATCAACTCCAACAAGTCACTCAGCGTCGCCGATTTGAAGCGGTCGTCGGCCAGAATGCGCGCCGTCGCGTCTTTGGCCGGAGCTGCCGACCGGAAGGCCGGCAGCGTAATGGCAGACCAGATGACACCGGCAAGGCCGAACAACAGCAGCCAAGATCGTGCGCATACTTCGAGGCGCCAGCTTCGCAGGCTCCTCAGAAATAAGGGCTGGTTGCCCTTGGCGATGATCACTACTCCACACACCCATATCGGGCATAGTATTTCCGGTAGTAATAGCGGCCGTGGTAGGACTCATAGCGTGACAACAACTTGGTGTCGGCCTTGTTCAGCACGACGCCCAAGAGCTTGTCCTGGATTTCCGGCGCTCCGCGTAGGTTGTGCCGGACGACATCGATCTTGGTCTTGCCCCACTCTACCACGAACACGAAGGAGTCGACGAAGGGCGAGGTGACGCGAACGTCCACCACCGGCGCCATGGGAGGCATGTCGAGCACCACATAATCATATTTCGTACGCAAGACGGCCACGAGGTCGCGCATTGGCTTAGAGGCGAGGATCTCGTTGGTGTGCAGCAGTTTCGAGGTGGCGCCGGCGGGCAGCATCGCGAGCTTGGTCTGCGGATCGACGGTGATGACATCCTCGAGCTGCACCTTCTGCGCAACCACGTCGACGAGACCGGCCTGCGCCTCCGGCACCAGCGCGCGGGACAGCGAGGGATTGCGCAAATCGGCGTCGACCAGGATTACCCGCGCCCCGCCATGGGCAATCAGCTGCGCGAGGTTGGTCGAAAGCGTGCTCTTGCCCTCGTTGGGCAGGGTGGAGGTCACCGCCAGTACGCGGTTCTCGCGCACGATGGAGTTGAGGTCCACCGCCACTTTCAGCGAGCGCACGGCTTCCGAGAAACGCGATAGCGGATTGCCGACCACATAGCGCAAGAGATCTGGTTGCGGAGGGTCCTTCCTCGCGAGCTTGTCAGTGAGCGCCATGGAGGCGGGAACGCCGACGGCCGGCAGGATCGCGACGCAGTTAGAACCGAGCTGCTCCTCAATCTGTCCGGTGGTACGGAATACCCTGTCGGTGAGCTCGCGGGCCATCGCTGAACCGAACCCCAGCAACAGACCAGCGAGCACTGCTCCGGCAAGAACGATGAGGCTCTTCGGTGAGCTCTTGACCAGCGGCGCGGACGCCGCGCTGATCACGCGCGCCTCGGTGATCGGGAATGACTGCTGCTGCACGCTCTCCATGTAGCGCTGGAGGAAATTGTCATACATCGCCTGATAGCTCTGCGCGTTGCTCTCGAGCTCACGGAGTTGGATCTGCGCCTGGTTGGTAAGCTGCGATTCCGAGACGACGTTGGCAAGGCTCGACTTGATCGCCTCCTCGCGGGTCACCGCGATGTCGTAATCGCTTTTGTAGGATTCCTGGATGCGCTTGAGCTCATCCTGGATGTTCTTCTTGATCTCCGCCATCTGGGTGCGCAGGTTGACGGCCGCCAGATGGTCGCGGCCGTATTTGGCAGACCAGATCGATTCCTTGGAGGCCATGTCGACATATTGGCCGCGCAGCTTGACAATGGTGTCGTTCTTCAGCGCGTCGGTGACGTTGGCGTCTGGAACGTCCAGCTTGAGGATGTCGTTCAAGCGATCAAGGCGCGCCTTGGCCTCGGCGGTGGATGCATGCGCCAGCACCAGCTGGCTGTTCACTTCCGCGAGCTGCTGCTCGTTCATCAGCCGCCCGCCAGTGTCGACGATGTTGTTGGCGGTCTTGAAATCCACCACCGCCTTCTGCGCGACGGAAGCCTGCGTACGCAGCTCCTTGATGCGGTCCTGCAGCCAGACGCTGGCGCGGCGGGTGGCCTGATACTTCGCCTCGAGCTGGTCGACGATGTAGGCGTCCGCGATCGCGTTCGCGATCCGCGCCGCCTTGGCCGGATCCTTTGAGGTGAAGCCGATCTCCATCACATAGGTGAGGCCGAGACGCTTGATGGTGCGGCCCTTCTCAAAACGCTCCAGCGCCTTGCGCATCAGCTCGAACTCGGATGGTGCGCTGCTCGGGGAAAACAGGCCGATGACCGAGCCGACGACCGCACCAAGGAGCCCGCCGCCGCTCCCGGTAAACTCAGGATCCTCGATCAGGTGCAGATCGCGGATCACGGCCAGGCTGATGTTCTCGGATTTCAGGATCTCGACCTGCGTTTCGACGGTCGCGGGGTCGATCGCGACGTCGCCAAGCACCGATTGCTGCTGGAACAGCTGCACCTTGCGGGTGTCGATCACCATCGAGGCGGTTGATGTGAACATCGACGCGGCGGTGAAGAGGTAAAGCAGCGCCAGGATAATGCTGGCCGACACGATCGCGACTATAGTCGGAAACTGGCGGCGAATGATGTCGAGATAAAAACTCAGCGTCTGCGACGGGGAGCCATCGGCCTCGGGGAAATCACGGTTGATCTCCGAGGTCGGCTTGTTCACCTGCAACATCTAGCAATTCCTGAAATGAATCGATGTGTATGGATTGGAAGTCAACGGCCCCGCGGCGTGCGGAGCAAACCTGATGCCAAGCCCGCGCCACGTGAAAGCCTAGCATACCATCGCCGGTAGTTGAACGTCGTTGATGCGACGCACAGTGCCAACGATTGCGTCATTTGCCGTGAACCTTAACGGCGCCAAAGCAAAACGGCGCCCAATGGCGCCGCTGTCGTAACGTCTCATGAGGCGGCCTTGAGGGCCCGGCTGATCGATCAGTGCGGGCTCACGCTATTCGTTGTGCCGCCGACCGAACCGCTGCCGGTGCCGGTGCCGTTGTTCGCAGTCGTGTTGCTGCCGAACGTGACCCCGCCGCCGCCGTTGCCGCCGGTTGCGAAGCCGCCGTTACCCGTCGGCCCGCCTGCGCCGGTGCCGCCACCGCCGGCACCACCACCGGTCGCGGCGATCTGGACGTCGCCGGTCGCGGCCTGATAGGCGGCGATCACGTCGGCGTTGCCGGTGCCGGCAATCGCGGTCTGGATTTCATTGGCGAAGGCCTGGTCAGTTGATGCCGCCATACGCGCGACCTGGGCGAGACCGCCGACGATCGCCTTGATCTGGTCCTTGGTCGTGTTCGGGTCCTTCAAGAGCGCAATCAGGCCCGGGAGCGTGGTCGGATCGGAGGCGCCGAGGTCGCGCACACGCGAGATCATCTGCGGGCCACCGTTCGGATACAGCTGCAGCAAGCTCTGCGGCGAGGCCTTGAAGTCGGAAATGGTCTGAGCCGGCAGCTGGCGCTGCGGCGGATACACAGCGGCGCTTGCGGCTGTCGAAATCGTCGCGGCGAGGGCCGCGGCTACAGCCATGCGAAGCGCAATCTTAACAACGCTCATAAATACCTCCAAAAAATCAGCTGCCCCGATGTGCTTCCTCGGCTCGGGCAAATGGCTGTGCAGTGCAGGAAACTATCTGAAGGTGAGGGAACTGTCCACTTAATCTAAAGACTTCGTAAACAGCGCAACTGCTTCAAATCTAGACACTTTTATGAAGCTCGCGCCTCCGCCGGCAGGGCCCTTCGCCTCGCGCCATGGGCCCCCCTTCCCGCGGCTTGGCAGGCAATGGTCTCTTCGGTTGGGCGGACCTCAGCGGTGCGAAAGGACTGCGCCAGGCCCGCTCCGAATAGTGCAAAGAACGGAATGCTGTAGCCGGGGACCTGCAGGGTGAAGTCCAGGCAGGAATGCAGCAGCGAGAGGGTGGCGGTCGCTGCCGCCGCAAGGGGGATGATGGCGTCGCGTCGCCGCCCAAGCACGCCGTTCGCCAGGACCAACAGCATGATTGTCCAACCGGCTGCAACCAAAAGCGCCATGGGGATGCCAACCTCTGAGGCGAGCTCAAGCGGCGTCGAATGCGCAGCATCCCAGATGCCGCGAATCGAGATGTGGGGGCTGCGGTACGGCGGGAATGCCCATTGGAAAGTGCCCATCCCGGTGCCAAACCAGGGATTGTCGCCGATAATCCGAAGCGTGGATTTCCAGGCTTCGACACGCCCCTCGTCGACGAGGCCCTGGCTATCGAAGCGACTGGAGACCTGTCCGCCGAGCAGTTGGAGCAGCCCCAGCGCGATGACGACACCTGATCCGAGCGCAATCCAGATGCCAGTGCGCGGCGGCAGGTCCTTTCTGAGGAACACCGTTGTCGCAACGATCATCGCGAGCAGCGACAGGCCGACGCCGGCGCGCGATGTCGTCATGAACATCGCCATCAGGCAGATCAGCAGCGCCAGAAGCTGCGGCAGGATTTCCTTCGGCGGGATCTCACGCAGGTCGAGCGACAAGCGCCTCCATGCGATATGCCGTTCAGGAAGGCGGCGGCGGAAGTCCTCCAGGATCAACAGGATCCAGATCACGGCGCAGGAGCCGAAATATGCCGCCGCCGTGTTGCGGTTGATGAAGGTGCCGGTGACGCTGCCGAGATAGGCGGTCTTGTCCCGCCACAGGATCATCGTGGGCTCGATCAGGAACGACAGCACGCCATAAAACGCGTAGAGCGCGCCGGAGATCGCGATGACCCACAAGATGCGGCGGGCGCGCTCGCGCTCGGCGCCGACGCTGATGCCGAGGACGATTGCGAGGATGTTGGCGAGCGGCGCTCCCAAAGCAAAGAATGCCTCGTTCTTCACGATAGAAGCTGATGGCGCGATCGGCATCTGCAGGAGGTCTGAGGCCTGTTTCCAGATCGGTTGGAACGGCGCTGCCCAGGGATGATCGGACAGCTGCTCGTGCAGCACGAAAGCGTAGCCCGCGACGATGATTGCGATGCCCGCGAGCAGCCAGAGATGCGGCTTTCGCAGATCGCCCGTCGGTGCAAAGATCAATGCGATACCGAGACACAGGCACCAGAACGCAATCGACAGATCATTGGTCGAGCCGAACGGAAACGGCGCGAACGCGGCGACGAAGTACAGGATGAAGGCCGCAGGCAGGCTCCACGACCAGCTGATATGGGGAAGCCGAAGGCGCATTGGGTTCTTGGGCGGCGTTTCGCTTGTCGGCGTTGCTTGCTCGAGCTCGTATCCGAGCTTGAGCTCTTAGAGGAAACAATCGAACGGATAGATCTTCAGGTCCACGTTCAGGCGGCTGTTCCGGGTTTGCGCCCGGAAGGCGTAGAATACTCCAAGATCATCACTCCCCTGATCGAGTTTTATTCCAGGGGTTAATTCGTCGGGTGGCACCAGAAGCCCGATGTGCCTGACGATCGCAGAGATCTCGATCCGCCCCTCGCCCCCGCCAAAATGGCCGCCGAGCTGGGTGACCGTGACCTTCGGCAGACCGCGTCGTTGGTGACAGACCTCCTCCTCCCACAGCTTCGTCTGCTGGACTAGAAATTTGTCCGCTTTGTCTGGAACGGTAATATCCAGGAAGGACGGGTGCAGCAGCCCGAAAAACCTGCTCTCCTTGGAATTCGCCGAGAGGCGGACGGTGAATGCGAGATCCCCCTTGGCGCCCTTGAGGTGCTGGAAAATCGGTGCGTCGGGCTCCGCGGAGACCACCACATCGATCCGGTGGCGCACGCCGAGCTCCCCAGGGGAGCCGAAGGCCTTCCCCAATGGGGCAAGCCCCAGGCCAATTGGGACGAGAGCCAGACAACAAGAGAATGCTCTAAAGCGCATGATGCCCCTTGCGACCGATGACGGGCGCGCCTTGCTCAGTGGCGCATTGATCCAAATCCCTGACCTCGCAATGCGATCAGTGTACCTCAGTCGAACCCGAGGTTGATCTCCGAACGAGCTCGGATCCCTAAACGAAAATGGCACCGGGACAAAACCCGGTGCCATCGATCGTAGTGCATCAGGTTGGCGCCTTACGGCGCCAGCTTGATGTTGTTGCGGAAGATCAGGGCATCGTTGGACAGGTTCACCGCATCCGAACCGGTCGCCATGATCACGCGCAGGTAGGTCAGGAACTTGGTAACTTCGACGTTGCGCGAGTTCGAGACGTAGATGATGTCCTGGTTCTTCATCATGACCTTGGTGGCGAGGAAGAAGCCGCCGGGGTCGCGCAGGTTTATGCTGAAGATGACCGGGATCGTCTCGGTGGTGTACTTGTTGACGTCGATACCGAGCTGGGCGGCGACATCACGCGGCTCGCGACGATAGAGGAACACGCCAGCCGGCTCGGCCTGACCATCGAGAAGACCACCAGCCTTGCCGACGGCTTCGCCGAGGTTGATGCGCCAGGCATCGAAGTTGAATTCGCCGCTCTGACCGCTGGCGCCGAACGCCAGGAACTTCTGCTGTTCACGATAGACGTAGATGCTGTCATCCGGGCGAACATAGATGTTGTTCTCGGGCGACATCACGAGGTTCTCGAACGGCACGGTTGCCCGCCGTCCGCCACGCTCCAGCATGACCCAGGTCTCGAAGCCCTGGCCCTTGATGCCGCCGGCGCGGGTGATGGCGTCGAGCACCTTGTCCTTCGCGCCCGCCGCGCTCGCCGGATAACGCGCCGGCGAATTGACCTCGCCCAGCACGCTGATCAGCTGCGTGCGCTGCGAGGCCATCGCCACGACGACCTGCGGCTCGATGGCGCGGTTGGAGATCTTGTCGACAATCGCGCGCTGGATTTGCACCGCGGTGAGGCCAGCGGCCTTGACCTGGCCGGCGTAGGGCACCGTGATGAAGCCGTCATTGTCGACGGACTGATCCGGGATGGTGACGAAGTTGCCGGGACGCACGCCGGCTTCCGCCGGAATGAACAGACCACCTGCGGCCGCTTCGAAGATGGTGACGCTGACCACGTCGCCGATGCCGAACACGATGCTGGCCGGAGGCCGCTTGTCGGTAAACGCGCCCGCAAGCCCCTTGGGCTCGTGGGTATGCAGGATGTTGACCGTGGCCGGATTGATCGGCACCAGCTCATAGGCCGGTGCATTCTCAGTCTGGATCTTGTTGTTAACATCGTCGATCAGAGGGCCCGAGCCAGGGTTGGTCGAACACGCCCCCAGCGCCAAAGCGGCGGCCAGCAACGCCGGCTTCAATACATAGGTCTTGGCAATAAATGACATGAATCGCGCCCGAGGGTCCCCAAGTGACGTAGATTGGTACGGCCTTGGGGGGTGGCGCGACAAGGGTTCCCGGTGGTTAACGGCGCGATCGGTCGGCTACTGTTGCGTGCGGGCCACTGTTTGGGGCTTCGTTTAACCCTTTGTGACCATTTGTTGTATTTCGTGTGCCCGGTCGGTGAGCAAACCGCCCGACTCAAGGGCTTGGTGTGTTGATCGCAAGGCTTCCTTCCCTCGAGGCCGTCTGCTAGGTCTGGGCTGTTAAGGATAGGAACTCCCGTGTCTGGCCTCCTTCTGGCCCCGCTGTTGGCGGTCTCCCTCTTTGGCGCCGCCGATCGCGCATGGGCCCCGACTTGCCCTGGCAGTGCGGGTGCGTTCTGTCGCGGCGCTGCCGTGGTTGAGGTGGCCGCCCCTGCGTCCAAATCCGTTTGGAAATTCACCCGGACGCAAGGGACCAAGGAGGGCGACACTTTTGCCGCCATCACCAAGACGGCCGACACAACCCAATCCGATCCGGACTTTGCCGGCCTGATCGTCCGCTGTGCGCCCAAGGGCAAGGTCGACGTGCTGGTGGCGTTGATCCGGCCCTTCCCGCCCCGGAGCCACCCCAAGGTCACGATCGCCGCGAGCAATGGCGGGACGCTGACGGTCGAGGCCAGCATGGCCGCGGCCGGCGCCGCTGTCCTGTTGCCCGACGAAGTCTCGGCCTTTGCATCCGGCAAATGGCAGACGACGCCCTCTCTGGCCGTCGCGGTCAAGGAAAGCGACAGCGAAATCAAAGGCGTGGTTAGCCTGACGGGCTTGCGCGAGGCCTACAACTCGCTGGTGGCCAATTGCAGCCAATAGGCCAAATTTAGCGATACAACTTAAGGGTCCTTTTAGGGTGGGGAACCTAAGCTCCGGAGCAGGGGAGTGCTTCGGATGACCGAGCTTTTGATTTTCAGCTTTCTTGCAGGGGCCGTCTTGGGCCAACGCTTTCGCGTGCTGATGCTCCTGCCGGTGACCTTCGTTCTGGTGCTGACCGTGCTCCCCGTCGGCCTGATGACCAGCCTCGGCCTCCTCGGAGGTCTAAAGGCCGCGGTGTTCGCAGCCATTGCTCTGCAGGCCGGTTATCTGTTCGGCTCCGGCGCTCGCTTCGCCCTCGCGGCCACCAGGGCCGCCCGCGTGTTCGCGCGGCCAGCCAAAGCTGCGCGCTGATCCCCGTTAGCTGAGCTGCTCGATCGATCT
>Ga0209758_1001030_pt1 | contig 36571 bp, 35 predicted proteins | sample AraplaMF_Col_mMF_FD_184258 | JGI IMG/M metagenome (GOLD analysis project Ga0209758, IMG submission 184258) | Arabidopsis root microbial communities from the University of North Carolina, USA - plate scrape MF_Col_mMF (SPAdes) (version 2) | ecosystem: Host-associated > Plants > Roots > Endosphere... | reverse complement strand
CAGCTCCCTTGACGGGCTGCAGCAGCGCGAGCGAGGCGACGAAGGTGAAGGGCAGATAGGCCGCGAAGCTGATCCAGACCGGCGTGGTGTAATTGGTCTCGATCCACAAGACGGCCGGCACCACGATATGGCCGACGATGACGATGACGAGATAGGCGGGCAGATCGTCGGCGCGATGCGGCGTGAAATCGAGACCGCATTTGGCGCAATTGTCCGCCGTCTTCAGGAACGCGCGGAACAGCTTGCCCTCGCCGCAGCGCGGGCAACGGCCGCGAAAGCCGCGCCTCATCGCCGCAAAGACGTCGCGCTTCTCGATGAGACCCGTCTCGCGCGTCCAGATCTTTGGGGCCGTGCTCATCGTCACCATGCCTTGCCCTTCTTGCCTTTGCCCTTGCTCATTCCCTTGTTCTTGCCCTTGCCCTTCCCGGGTTTGCCGGATTTCGGCTTCGCCGGCTTGCGTTTTCTCTCCGGACTGCGTCCCGGATGGGGCTTGGAGGATTTGCGCTGCGCACCGAGCGGCCGGCGCTGGCGTGGCGCGGTCTCGCTGGAGGATGACAGCAGCTCGAAGCGCAGCGCGCCGGCGATGGGGGCGGCTTCGATCAGGCGGACATCGACGACGTCCCCGAGCTGGTACATGGTGCCGCTGCGCGTGCCGACCAGCGCGTGCCGGCTCTCGTCATAGTTGAAATATTCCGTGCCGAGGGATCGGATCGGGATCAATCCGTCGGCGCCGGTCTCGCTCAGCTTCACGAACAGCCCGGCGCGGGTGACGCCGGAGACGCGGCCCTGGAAGCTGGCGCCGATGCGATCGGCGAGGTGATGCGCGATCAGGCGGTCGACCGTCTCGCGCTCCGCCTTCATGGCGCGCCGCTCGGTCACCGAAATATGCGCGGCGACCTCGCTCAAGGTTTCCGGCGTCTCGCTGTCGGGCAGGGCGCCTTCACCCAAGCCCAGCGCACGGACGAGCGCGCGGTGCACTACGAGGTCGGCATAGCGGCGGATCGGCGAGGTGAAATGCGCATAGCGGCGCAAATTCAGGCCGAAGTGCCCGTAATTCTCCGAGGAATATTCCGCCTGCGCCTGCGCGCGCAGCACCACCTCGCTGACCAGCGGGTAATAATCGTGGCCTTCGAGCTGGGCCAGCACGCGGTTGAACAGCGTCGGGCGCAGCGCGCCCGACTTGGTGAAGGGAACGTCGAGCGTCTCCAGGAACTCGGAGAGCGCGTGGACCTTCTCCAGCGTCGGCTCGTCGTGCACACGGTAGATCAGCGGCAGCGATTTCTTCTCCAGCATTTCCGCGGCCGCGACGTTGGCGAGGATCATGAACTCCTCGATCAGCTTGTGCGCGTCGAGGCGCTCCGGCACCACGACGCGATCGACCATGCCGTCGCTCTTCAAGAGGATCTTGCGCTCGGGCAGATCGAGATTGAGCGGATCGCGCTCGTCCCGCGCGCGCTTGGCGCAGGCATAGGCGGCATAGAGAGGCCTCAAGATCGGATCGAGCAGGGGGCCGGTGGTGTCATCGGGCCGACCGTCGATCGCGGCCTGCGCCTGCGCGTAGCTCAGCTTCGCCGCCGAGCGCATCAGGATGCGGTGGAAACTGTGCGAGCGCTTGCGGCCGTCGGGGCCGAGCACCATGCGCACCGCGAGCGCGCCGCGCGGCTCGCCCGGCACCAGCGAGCAGAGATTGTTCGAGATGCGCTCGGGCAGCATCGGCACGACGCGGTCGGGGAAATAGACCGAGTTGCCGCGATCGAGCGCGTCGCGGTCGAGCGCCGAGCCCGGCCGCACGTAGAAGCTGACATCGGCAATGGCGACATTGACGATGAAGCCGCCTTTGTTGTTGGGATCGTCGTCCGCTTGCGCATGCACCGCGTCGTCATGATCCTTCGCATCCGGTGGATCGATGGTGACGAGCGGCACGTCGCGCCAGTCCTCGCGGCCCTTCAGGTTCGCAGGCTCGGCGGCTTCCGCTTCGCGCTCCGCGGCGGAGGAGAATTGCAGCGGGATGTCGTGGGCGTAGATCGCGATCAGGCTGATCGCCTTCTCCGACTTGACCGAGCCGAGCTTCTCCTTGACCCTGCCCGAGGCCAGACCGAAGCCGCGCGAGCGGACGATGTCGACGCTGACGAGGTCGCCGTCCTGCGCACCGGCGGTATCGGTCTTGGCGATGTTCAGCTCGCGGTCGGCGAACTTCTTGTCGACGGGCACGAGCCGCCCGCCACCTTCGGGAAGCTCGCGGAACACGCCGAGGATGCGGCTCTTGGCCTTGTCGATGACCTTGATGATGCGGCCGCGCCAGGCCGGGCCGTCGTCCTCGCCTGTCGGCTCGACGCGCAACAGCGCGCGGTCGCCGACGCCGGCGGCGGTGCCGGGCCTGGGCCGGCGCGGCATCTCGATCAGGATTCTTGGCGGCTCGCCGCTTTCGACCTCGTCCCATTCGGCGGGGGAGGCGATCAATTCGCCGTCGGCGTCGCGTCCCGTAATGTCGGCAAGCAGCGTGGGTGGCAGCGCGTCCGGCTCGGACACCTTGTGGCGCTTCTTCTTGACGATTCCGTCGTCGGCGAGCTCGCGCAGCATGCGCCTGAGCTCGGCGCGATCGGCGTTCTTCAGGCCGAACTCGCGTGCGATTTCGCGGGTTCCGGCCTTTCCATGATTTGCCTTGATGAAGGCGACGATGGCTTGCCGGTCGGGAAAGCCATGGTCATTCTTGCGTTTCACTTAACCTCTAATTCTTGATCTCAAGTCTTGCCGGCACTCTTCTTGGCCGGAGCCTTGGTGGCGGCGGCCTTGGTCGGCGACGTTTTTGCCGTCGACGGCACGGCGGCGCGCGCCTTGCTGATGGATTCGGTTTTCGATTTGGCCGCCTTCTTCGCGGCCGGTTTCTTCGGCTTTGGCGGGGTGTCCTCGCCGTCCGCGGCCTTCTCTGAAGTCTTCTTGGCCTTGGCCGGCTTGGCCGCCTTCTTGGCTTTGGCCTTGCCGCCGCTCTTTCCGCCGCCCTTGGCCGCGCGCTCGTCGATCAGGGCGATCGCCTGGGCGAGCGTGACGGTGTCCTTTTCGAACTCGGCCGGGATCGTCGCGTTGACGCCGCCGGCGGTGACATAGGCACCGTAACGGCCGCTCTTCACGGTGACGGTGCCGAGGGTGGGATGATCGCCGAGCGCCTTGCCGGGATCGGCACCGAAGCGGCGGCTCGGGCCCTTGGCGACCTTCTCCGCGATCAGCGTCACCGCGCGGTTGAGGCCGATGTCGAACACCTCGTCGCCGGCCTCGAGGCTGGCGTAGGTCTTCTCGTGCTTGACGAACGGCCCGAAGCGGCCGAGCCCGGCGGTGATGGGCTGGCCGGTCTCCGGATGCTTGCCGATCTCGCGCGGTAGCGACAACAGTTTCAGCGCGAGTTCGAGATCGACATCGCCGGGCGAGGTGCCTTTCGGGATGCCGGCGCGCTTGGGCTTCTCGCCTTCCTCATAATCCTTCTGCTCGCCGAGCTGGATGTAGGGTCCGAACCGGCCGGCCTTGACCCAGACATCGCGCCCCGTCTCAGGATCCTGGCCGAGCGAACGGTCGGCGCTGGCCTCGCCATCGGCGGCGAGCTGGCGGGTGTAGCGGCACTCCGGATAGTTCGAGCAGCCGACGAAGGCGCCGAACTTGCCGGCCTTGAGATTCAGCCGGCCGGTGCCGCAATTCGGGCACTGGCGGACGTCGCCGCCGTCGGCGCGGGGCGGATAGATGTGCGGCCCGAGCATCTCGTCGAGCACGTCGAGCACCTGCGCGACGCGCAGATCCTTGATCTCGTCGACGGCGCCGATGAAGCCGGTCCAGAAATCCTTCAGCACCTGCTGCCAGGAGATCTCGTTGTTGGAGATGCGGTCGAGCTGCTCCTCGAGGCCCGCGGTGAAGTCGTACTCGACGTAGCGGCTGAAGAAGCTCTCCAGGAACGCGATCACGACGCGGCCCTTGTCCTCGCCGTGCAGGCGCTTCTTCTCCAGCTTGACGTAGCCGCGGTCCTTCAGGACCTGGAGGATCGAGGCGTAGGTCGAGGGACGGCCGATGCCGAGCTCTTCCATGCGCTTGACCAGCGAGGCCTCGGAGAAGCGCGGCGGCGGCTCGGTGAAGTGCTGGGTGACCGACAGGCTCTGACGTTTCACCGCCTCGCCCTGGCTCATCGCGGGCAGGCGGCGCGAATCCTCGTCCTCCTCGTCGTCGCGGCCTTCCTGATAGAGTGCCAGGAAGCCGTCGAACTTGACGACCTGGCCGGTGGCGCGCAGCTCCAGCGTGCGGGAGCCGGCCTTCGCCGTGATGTCGACGGTGGTGCGCTCGAGCTCGGCCGATTCCATCTGGCTCGCGATGGTGCGCTTCCAGATCAGCTCATAGAGCTTCGCCTGATCGGCATCGAGCCTGCGGCTCATGCTCGCGGGGCGGCGGGACATGTCGGTCGGGCGGATCGCTTCGTGGGCTTCCTGCGCGTTCTTGGCCTTGGCCTGGTACTGGCGCGGGGTATCCGGCACATAGGCGTTGCCGTAATCCTCGCCGATCACCTTGCGGGCCTGGGTGATCGCCTCGGGCGCGATCTGCACGCCGTCGGTACGCATATAAGTAATGAGTCCGGTGGTCTCGCCGCCGATGTCGATGCCTTCATAGAGCCGCTGGGCGATCCGCATCGTGTGCGCCGGCGCAAAGCCGTATTTGCGGCTGGCTTCCTGTTGCAGCGTCGAGGTGGTGAAGGGCGCCTGCGGATTGCGCCGGGCCGGCTTGGCATCGACCGCGGTGACGGCGTAGCTCGCCGCCTCCAGCGCTTTCTTGAAGTCTTCGGCCTCCGCGCCGGTGCCGATGTCGAGGCGCTGGATCTTCTTGCCGTCGGCGCCGACGAGGCGGGCCTCGAACGCATCGCCGCGCGGGGTGAGCAGCGTCGCGATCAGCGACCAATATTCACGCGCGACGAACTTCTCGATCTCGAGCTCGCGGTCGCAGACGAGGCGCAGCGCCACCGACTGCACGCGGCCGGCCGAGCGGGCGCCGGGCAGCTTGCGCCACAGCACCGGGGAGAGGGTGAAGCCGACGAGGTAGTCGAGGGCACGGCGCGCCATATAGGCGTCGACCAGCGCGCCGTCGATCTGGCGCGGATGCTTCATGGCGTCCGAGACCGCCTGCTTGGTGATGGCGTTGAACACCACCCGCTCGATCTTCTGATCCTTCAGCGCGCGCTTTTCCTTCAGCACCTCCAGCACGTGCCAGGAGATGGCCTCACCCTCGCGATCAGGGTCGGTGGCGAGAATCAGGCGATCGGCGTTCTTCAGGGACTTGGCGATGTCGTTGAGCCGGCCGGCCGCCTTGGGGTCGACCTCCCAGATCATCTTGAAATTGGCATCGGGATCGACGGAACCGTTCTTCGCCGGCAGGTCGCGAACATGGCCGAACGAGGCCAGAACCTCATAGGACGAGCCCAAATACTTGTTGATCGTCTTGGCTTTCGCCGGCGACTCCACAATGACGATATTCATGCAGTTCCAGTAACTTACGGGAAAATCTGAGGCCGAAAACGAAAGGATTCGGGTCGGCCGTTTCGACCCGAACATGGGTGGTGAGGCCTCCGCTGTCAAATCGACGGGTGTTGGAGGCCCGCCGAATGGGAAAAGTTTCATATCGAAAAAGTTGTAAAACACCACCTTGGAGTTGCGGCCGATGTCGGCGTAATGTCGCCTGGAGCATAGATTCGGGTGGGGTCTGGTGACTAGGCCGGGAAAGAAACGGGCGCGCGCCGCTGTCGGCGCGCCGCGAGGCTCGCGTCACGAGGAACCGGGGGAGGGCGGCGCGGACGAGGCCGTCGCCTTCATCGCCGAGCAGGTTGGGGCGCTACGCAAGCTCGCCGAGCGGCACAAGCTCGCCGTGCTGCATTATCTGTTGGGCATGACCAAGCTCGAGGCCGACGAGCACTTGAGGCTGCGGAGCAAGCGCAAGCTGTCGTAGCGGCCCCGGCCGATATCAGATCCGTCATCCTGAGGCGCGAGCGGCGCGATGCGCAGCATCGTGCCGGGAGCCTCGAAGGATGAGCGGCCCCGGCTGATGCATTCGGGCCGTCGCCCTTTCTTCCTAGCACCTCACTCTCGTGTCCCGGAGGCGCTGCAACGCTATTGGCGTTGCTGCGCAGAGCCGGGACCCAGCAGGCCGCACGGCTCGCTGCCACATGGGCCCCGGCTCTGCAGCGCATTGTCGAAGGGACGCTGCGCTGCGTCCGGGGCACGAGACCTCAGTCTTCACGCAGATCTGGTCGAGTTCGATCCGGAACCACCCGTTTTCTTCCTGGCGCCGTCACGCCGACCGCCGTCGCGACGGCCGTGGCTTCAACGTCGTCTCCGCCGGCGAGAGCAGCCGCCCATCTTCCGCGCGCATTTCCAGCTTCTTCACCGGGCGGCCCTTCTCGCGATCGACCAAAATGGTCGCGATCTCCTCGGGGTGGTCGTCGAACTCCTCGCTCCATTGCCGCAGCGCCACAAGGATCGGGAAGGTGCCGCGGCCCTTAGCCGTCAGCACATATTCTTGATACGCGCTGCCGTCGGAGGCGGGAGCGGTGGCCAGAATGCCGTGATCGACCAGTGCACGCAGCCGCACGGACAGGATGTTCTTGGCCATGCCGAGCTTGCTCTGAAACTCGCCGAAACGGCGCAGGCCGAACAGTGCCTCGCGGATGATCAGCAGCGACCACCAATCGCCGATCGCCTCCAATGAGCGTGCGATCGGGCAGGAATCGCCCTCGAAGCTCGTTCGTTTCACCATCGTTCCGGTCCTGTCGCGTTCGCACGATCCAAACGCCGATCACGCGCTTGTGTGGTTGCATCATAAAACCATATGCCCTAGATGGCAATCTAGTTTTATGATGCAACCACTGGAGGCGAGCGTGAGACTGACGAACAAGACGGCCCTGATCACCGGCGGCAATAGCGGCATCGGCCTTGCGACCGCAAGACTGTTCGTGGCCGAAGGCGCCAAGGTGGTGATCACCGGGCGCAACAAGGAGACGCTGGAGAGTGCGGCGAAGCAGCTCGGGCCGAACGCGCTCGCGCTGGCCGCCGATGCCACCGACATCGCCGCGACCGAAGCTGCGATCAAGCAGGGCGCCGAAAAGCTCGGCAAGTTCGACATCGTGTTCGCCAATGCCGGCATCGCCGGCGGCACGCCGCTGGGTTCGGCCACGCTTGACGTGTTCGAGAAGGTCATCAGCACCAACCTGACCGGCGTGTTCTTCACGGTGCAGTCGGCGCTGCCCCATCTCAACGACAACGCCTCGATCGTCCTCAACGGCTCGGTGATCTCGGTGCTCGGCATTCCCGGTTACGCGGCCTACGGCGCCGCGAAGGCCGGCGTGCGCGCGATGGCGCGGATCATGGCCTCGGAGCTGTCGCCGCGCGGCATTCGCGTCAATGTCGTGGCGCCCGGCGCGACCCGCACGCCGATCTGGGGGCCTGCAACCGCGACGCCGGAAGCCGAGAAGGCGTTCGAGAAGCGGATCGCGCTGTCGACGCCACTCGGCCGCATCGGCGAAACCGATCACGTTGCGAAGACGGTGCTGTTCCTCGCCTCAGACGATGCCGCGCATGTGCAGGGCCAGGAGATCTTCGTCGACGGCGGCGCGGTGGCCTCTCCAAGCGGCGCGCCGATCTATCGCGGCTGATCAAATCGGCCACAATCTGAATCGGCCGGCGCCGCGTCCGCTATTGCGCCGGCCGAATCCTGCGTCTTGCGACCTCAGGCGGCGCGCAGGCTTGCGGCGGCGTGGAGTGCGTCGGCCAGCGCCTTCTCGCGATGCTCCGGCCCGACCTGGATGCCGTCGGCGACGATGAATTCGGGATTGATCCCAATGAACCCGAACACGCTGCGCAAGTACGTTTCCAGGTGCTCCAGCGCTGCGGCGGGCGAGCCCGCGCCGTAATAGCCACCGCGTGAGATTGCGATGATCACACGTTTGCCGCCGGCGAGGCCCTGCGGTCCGTTAGGGCCGTAGCTGAACGTCTTGCCCCTCACGGCGATGCGGTCGATCCAGGCTTTGAGCTGGCTGGGAATCGTAAAATTGTACATGGGCGCGCCGATCACAACGATGTCGGCAGAAAGAAACTCGTCGAGCGCGGCAGCGCCAGCGGCAAGGTCGGGTCCGAGTTCCGCCGGCGCGGGCGCGCCTTGCGCGGCCGCCAGATGCGAGCCGGAGAGGTGGGCAAGCGGGGCCTGGGTCAGGTCGCGATAGACCACTTCGAGCGAGGGCGTCGCTTGCTTGAGACGGTCGACGATGGCCGCGGAGACCTGCCTGGAGACGGATTGGTGGCCGAGGACGCTGGAGTCGATATGGAGCAGTTTCATTTGGGGTCACCCATGGTATAAGTTTGTAACCAAGACTACATGAGTGACTATCGAAACTCCCGCAAGAACGCACATTTTTGGGCCATGGACACATCTTTGAAACCTGCGCACACCGATTTGACCGCCTCGCCGCGGCCGGATCCTGATCATGCGGACTGCCGCGGGGTCGCCTCCGTGCTGTCCCGTGTCGGCGACAAATGGAGCGTGTTGGTGATCATGATGCTCGGCGACGGGCCGAAGCGCTTCAACGAGCTGAAGCGCATGATCAACGGCATCTCGCAGCGGATGCTGACCCTGACACTGCGTGGGCTGGAGCGTGACGGCCTGGTGACGCGCACGATCTTTCCGACGATTCCGCCGCGCGTGGACTATGAGCTGACCGATCTCGGCCGTGGGCTTCAGGAGCCGGTGAAGGCGCTTGGGGAGTGGGCGATGGACCACCTGACGCAGATCGAGGCTGCACGTACGCAATTCGATCGGCGCAATAACGGCTAGCTAAGTCTGTCACCGTCATCCCGAGGTGCTCGTCCTGCAACGCAGGGCGAGCCTCGAAGGACGACGGCCCGGCTGCATCCCGGCCGCTCATCCTTCGAGGCTCCCGGCGCGATGCTCCGCATCGCGCCACTCGCGCCTCAGGATGACGGTTCAACATTGCCGGTGCGCTATAGCTCACATCCGACGATCTTCTCGGTCATTCCGGGCTTGCGACTTCGTCGCGCCCCGGAATGACGTACCCTCAGTGAATGGGAGTTCGAGGCACGGCTCTACAGCAGCGACACCAAGCCGCCGCCGTGGCGTTCGAGCTTTCCGGCCAGCTCCAGCTCCAGCAGCACCGTGCGCACGATCGCGGGCGAGGCGCCGGACATCCGCACGAGATCGTCGATCGAGACCGGCGCCGGGCCGAGCAGGCCGGTGATCTGATCGCGGTCGTGGCCTTGCGGATCGCTCTCGAACGGCTCGCTGTCGGGCTCGCCCGCAGGAAGCATCAACGGCCGCTCCATGATCGGCTGCACCGCGTTGATGATGTCGGCGGCCTCGGTGACGAGCGTCGCGCCCTGCTTGATCAGATCGTTGGCACCGGCGGCGCGCGGATCGAGCGGGGAGCCCGGCACCGCGAACACCTCGCGGCCCTGTTCGGCCGCCATGCGCGCGGTGATCAGTGAGCCCGAGCGGTGCGCCGCCTCCACCACGACGACGCCGAGCGACGCGCCCGAGATCAGGCGGTTGCGGCGCGGGAAGTCGCGAGCGCGCGGCTCATGGCCGAGCGGCATCTCGGAGATCGCAGCGCCTTCGTGGTCGAGCACCGCCGTGAGCAGGTCGCCATGCTCGGGCGGATAGATGCAGTCATGGCCGCCGGCGAGCACGGCAATCGTGCCGCTCTCGACGCTGGCGCGGTGCGCGGCCTGATCGACGCCGCGCGCGAGCCCGGAGATGACGACGAAGCCGGCTTCGCCAAGCTCACGCGCGAGCAGGCCCGCGAATTTCAGCCCGGCGCCGGAAGCGTTGCGCGAGCCGACAATGGCGACCATCGGCCGCATCAGGGTTTTCGTATCGCCGCGCACGGCGAGCAGCGGCGGTGCGTCGTCGATCATCGCCAGCCGGGCCGGATAGCCGTCCTCGCCGGGCGCCAGCCAGGCGATGCCGAATTTGCGGCTCGCGGCCAGCTCGGCCTTGGCTTCATCGGCGCTACAGATGCGGCCCGATCGCTGCGCACCGCCGCGGCGCGCGAGATCGGGCAGCCGCTCCAGCGCGGCGCGCGCGCTGCCGAAATGATCGACCAGCGAGCGGAAGGTGCGCGGGCCCACGTTGTCGGAGCGGATCAGCCGCAGGCGGTCGATCCTGTCAGGCTCGGTCAGCTCCACGCTGGGATTGATGGCGTCCACGGCGGCTCCTTGTAGCCCCAGCATGGAACAACCTGAGGGCGTTGCGCAACAGCGACGTGCGCTTGCGTGGCCTCGCGCCGATGCTAAAAGCGATGCCAATAAGAAGGATTTTGCCATGATCTCACTCGCCGATCTCCAGCGCCGCATTGAAGCCGGCGAGTTGTCGCCCGATGCCGCCATCGCCCAATCGCATGCGGCGATCGAGGCGCGGGAGAAGGACGTCCGCGCCCTTGTCCGCCACGACAAGGCGGCAAGAGCGCAGGCTTCCGGCCCGCTGCGCGGCATCGCGGTCGGGATCAAGGACATCATCGACACCGCCAATATGCCGACCGAGATGGGCTCGGAGATCTATCGTGGCTGGCAGCCGCGCGCCGATGCGCCGGTCGTGATGATGCTGAAGCGGGCAGGGGCCACCATCATCGGCAAGACCACCACGACCGCGTTTGCCTCGCGCGATCCGACCCCGACGCTCAATCCGCACAATCCACGCCATTCGCCGGGCGGCTCCTCCGCGGGCTCGGCGGCGGCGGTCGGCGCCGGCATGATCCCGCTGGCGCTGGGCACCCAGACCGGCGGCTCGGTGATCCGGCCCGCGGCCTATTGCGGGACCGCTGCGATCAAGCCGTCGTTCCGCATGCTGCCGACGGTCGGCGTGAAGTGCTATTCGTGGGCGCTCGACACGGTCGGCCTGTTCGGCGCCCGCGCGGAAGATCTCGCGCGCGGACTCCTGGCGATGACGGGCCGCACCGAATTTTCCAGCATCGTTCCGGCGAAGGCGCCGCGGATCGGCGTGGTCAGGCAGGAGTTCGCAGGCAACGTGGAGCCGGCGGCCGAAGAGGGCTTGCTGGCCGCGATCAAGGCCGCCGAACGCGCCGGTGCCAGCGTGCAGACCATCGATCTGCCCGAGGCGGTGCAGGAAGCCTGGCGCATCCATCCCATCATTCAGGATTTCGAGGCGCATCGCGCGCTGGCCTGGGAGTTTTCCGAGCGTCACGACGAGATCGCGCCGATGCTGCGCGCCAGCCTCGATGCGACGGCGGGACTGACGCCGAAGGAATATGACGAGGCGCGCCGGGTCAGCCGTCGCGGCCGCCGCGAGCTCGGCGAGCTGTTCGAGGGCGTCGACGTGCTCTTGACCTATTCGGCGCCGGGCACCGCGCCGGCCAAGGAGCTCGCGACCACAGGCGATCCCCGCTACAATCGGCTCTGGACGCTGATGGGCAATCCTTGCGTCAACGTGCCGGTGCTGAAAGTCGGCGGCCTGCCGATCGGCGTGCAGGTGATAGCACGTTTCGGCAACGACGCCCGCGCGCTCGCGACGGCGTGGTTCCTGGAGAACGCGCTGGCGCGGGCGTGAGCGTGCGCTTCAACTTCATGTAAACGCGGCGGAGAAACTGCGCCGCCGCTCGGACGACCAACTGAATTCATGGCTCTCCCGCACCGACAGGGTCCGCGCGGCCCACAATTCTTCGCTGCGAGCGAAAGTCTCGGCGAGATCGTCGAGACGCTTTGTGACGTCGATCTCGCGGATGCCACGACCGCCTGCGCGCGAACGATCAAGGTGTTACCGGCGACGTCGCCGGTACTGATCGTGCACTATCGATCGCCAATGGCCTCGCAACGCGGAGTCTACAAGCGCACCGTCAAAGGCATGCACACGCGCGCGGCGGCGCTGAAGCCGAGTGGTCCGGTCGGTGTCGTGCTGGTGCGGTTGAAGCCTGAGGCGGCCGATCGCGTGCTCGGGGTCAAGCCTGCCGAGCTGCTCGATGCCAGCGTCGAAATCTCAGACATCTTCGGCGACAACGCCGCTGCATGTCTTGAAGAACGCCTCGCCGGGGCTGGCAGCGCGGCTGCGCGCGTGACTTGCATGCAGAGCTTTCTGGAGCAGAGGCGGAGGCCGTCACGGCTCGATCCGCTGGTTGCACGGGCGATGCGGGCCATCAGGCGGAATCCGGCGATCTCGATGCGCGGGCTCGCCGATTGCCTCGATGTCGGCGAACGCAGCCTTCAGCGTCGCTTCAAGACCGAGACCGGTGCGTGCGCGAAGCGGTTCGCACGGATCGAGCGGATGCTGCAGGCGATCGCCGCGCGCCGGACCGGCGCCGATTGGGCCGATGTCGCGCATGCGTGCGGATTCACCGACCAGGCGCATCTGATCCGCGACTTTCGCACTTTCGCAGGAAGCTCGCCGGAGGTTTTCTGCCGGCGCGTTGCGGGCGACAGATGGCAGGGGTGGAATGACGAACTCGCGTCGTCGGATTTTTACAATACGTTCGTTACCTAGGCCGCTACCAGCGCGTCTCCAGACTTCGCAAGGAGACGCAAACATGTCGACAGAGTTCGCCCGCGGCACCCGGCTGCGCAATGCCTTCAACAAGGAGACGTTCGTCTTCTCCGGACTGCTCGACAATCGTGACGTCGCACGTTTCGGCGTGATCCTCGAAAAGGGCGGCTCGGGCGGCGGCAACGCGCTCGTGCACGTGCATCCCGGCGCGGACGAGCACTTTGCAGTGAAGAGTGGACGCATCAAGTTCGTCATCGACGGGCGTGAGCAGTTGGTGGACGCCGGCGGCAGCGTGACCGTGCCACGCGGCAGACCGCATTATTTCGCCAACGCTGGCGACGGTAACGCCGAGTTCGAGGTCTCGTTCATGCCGGCGCAGCAGCACCTGCGCTTCTTCGCCAATTTCGTAACGCTCACGGTGAAGCAACCTGCGTGGTTCTCCAGCGCGGGCGATCCGAACTTTCTCCTGATAGCACTGGTGCTCCACACCTATCGCGATCACCTTTATCTCGCGGGCGTGCCGATCTGGCTTCAGAAGCTGCTGTTCGCGACGCTTGCGCCCGTGGCGCGCCTCGTCGGCTATCGCATGGCAATCGAGCCGCTACCCCGGGCCGCGGCTGGTTCGGACGCCTGAGGCGCAAATCAGAGCAGCGCCGGCTCGGCAGCGGGCAAGACGCTTGGGGCCTCGGTCCCAACCGCATCGTGTCCGAGCCAGCGCTCGGCGGCCGCGCGACCGCTCCGGTGCAGCAGCCGGATGAAGCCGCGGCCGAGATCGGTCGATGAACGCTGCGCCAGGCCGTCAACGGAGTCTTCCGCCGCGATCCTGGTGAGCCGCAGCGAAGAGGCTGCGTGGGACTGCGCCCATGCGATCGCCGCGATCTCGGCATTGATCGCGGCGTTGGCCGCGATCTGGTCGAGCCGGCGGTCGATCGCGGCGAGGGTGATCGGCACATAGCTGTCGCGCGCCGGCGTGACCTGGACGAGCAGGACGTCGGACGTCGTCGTCTCCTGTACCAACCGCAGCAGCGGCGGATTGCCGCCGAAGCCGCCGTCCCAATAGGCCTCGCCGTCGATCTCGACGGCGCAGTGAACCAGCGGCGGGCAGGTCGAGGCCAGCGCGACGTCGGCGGTGACGGCGTCGTTGCGGAAGATCTGCTGCTGGCCGTCGCGGATCCGCGTCGCCGCGATCAGCAGCTTTGGTGCTCTTGGATCTTGCAGCGCCGTGAAATCAATGTCGCGCGACAGCGCCAGCCGCAGCGGATCGAGATCGAACGGATCGAACTGGCCCGAGCGCAGCGTCGGACCGAATGCGACCGAGCTTCCCGCCGGCGAGAAGCCCCCGAGCAGCATCAACGAGCGGAACGAGGCCTCGTGCATCAGCCGGGCCCAGAACCGGTTCAGCCGGCTGCGGGCGCCTTCACGGCCGCCTTCGGCAAGACCGCAAGCGAGCAGCAGCGCATTGATGGCGCCGGCACTGGCGCCGCTGATGGTATCGATCTCGATCGGCTCTTCCAGCAGCCGCTCCAGCACGCCCCATGTGAAGGCGGCAAAGGTGCCGCCGCCCTGCAACGCCAGCGACAATCGTCGCGGCGGCCATTGGCCGGAACGCGCCTGCGGGAGCGCGGCCGGTGCAGCCTTGGTGACCGCGACGTCGCGCGGAGCGCCCGCTTGCGCGACGGGCTCAGGCTGCGTCACTTGCGGCGAGACGGGTGCGGAGGCGGGCGGCGGCGCGTCGGACCAGATAGTGGTCGCCGAGAGCAGCCGGCTCGCCGCGCTGCCGGAAGCAGTGAGCGAACCAACCCCGTCATGCGTGCCGACAATCATCTCGCTCATTCTGAGCAACCGCGTAACGCCGTTTCCTGTGTCAGGATGACAGGCATGGAACCCGTTCGCTACTGTCTGCACCGAGCGGTGCGGAAGTTGCGAACAGGATTTGGCATATAATGCGAAGGATGTGCGGCGATATCCGTACTTTTTCCGGATTCAGGCCTTCTCGCCGATCCGGCTTTCCTTGCCGGCTTGCAACCGCTTGATGTTCTCGCGATGCGCGTAGAACAGAAGCAGCGTCAGCACGGCGAACAATGCTGCGAGCGCGAGGTGGCCGAACCACCACAGGAATATCGGCGTGATGAACGCCGCCACCAGTGCCGACAGCGAGGAGTAGCGGGTGGTGAAGGCGGTCGCCAGCCAGAGCAGGCAGAACACCACCATGCCGGGCCAGAACAAGCCGAGCAGGACGCCGATGTAGGTCGCGACGCCCTTGCCGCCTTTGAACTTGAGCCAGACCGGGAAGAGATGACCGAGGAAGGCGCCGAGCCCGGCCACCATGGCGGCGTTGGGCCCTGCGACATAGCCGGCGATCAATACGGCCACGGTGCCCTTGAGCGCGTCGAACAGCAGGGTGCCGGCGGCAAGACTCTTACGGCCGGTGCGCAGCACATTGGTGGCGCCGATGCTGCCGGAGCCGATCGAGCGGATATCCTGCGTGCCGGCGAGCCTGGTCAGAACCAGGCCGAACGGAATCGAGCCGAGCAGGTAGCCGATGACGAAGGCCACCGGCAGGAATGCTTCAAGCCCCATGGCGGCCTCTCCAAAGGCTGGATTTCAATGTCGCGGGATCTCGCAGGTCAGACATGCTCGTACACCGTCCGGCCGCCGACGATGGTGCGCACCACGCGGCCTGTAAAGCGGGCCTCGTCGAACGGGGTGTTCTTGCAGGGCGATTTGAGGTCGGCGGGATCGACCACCCAGGGCACATCGGGGTCGATCACGATGACGTCGGCCGGGCTGCCGGCGCGCAGGGTTCCGCCGGGCAGACCGAGCAGCTCGGCCGGGCGGGTCGACATCGCCCGGATCAGCGTCTTCAGGTCCAGCTCGCCATTGTGCACGAGACGCAGACCGGCCGGCAGCATGGTCTCGAGACCGACGGCGCCGGGCGCGGCTTCAGCGAACGGCAGGCGCTTGACCTCGACGTCCTGCGGATTGTGGTCGGACATGATGACGTCGAGCAGGCCGGAGGCCACCGCGGCCACCAGCGCCCGGCGGTCGTCCTCGGTGCGCAGCGGGGGCGACAGTTTCAGGAACGAGCGGTAGGGGCCGATGTCATTCTCGTTCAGCGCCAGATGGTTGATCGAGACCGAGGCGCTGACGGAGAGCCCGGCGTCGCGGGCCCGCTGGAGGATGTCGAGGGAGTCGATGCAGCTCAGCGAAGCCGCGTGATAGCGGCACCCGGTCAGCGCGACGAGGCGCATGTCGCGTTCGAGCATGACGGCCTCGGCGGCATTCGGGATACCCATCAGGCCGAGGCGTGAGGCGAACTCGCCTTCGTTCATCACGCCTTCGCCGACGAGATCGGGGTCCTCGGTGAAGTGCACGATCAGCGCATCGAAATCGCGCGCGTAGGTCAGCGCGCGGCGCATCACCTGCGCATTGGTCACGCTTCTGGCAGCATCGCTGAAAGCGACGGCGCCCGCGGCCTTGAGCAGGCCGAACTCGGTCATCTCCTGGCCGAGCATGCCCTTGGTGAGCGCCGCCATCGGCTGGATGTTGACGATCGCGGTGTCGCGGGCGCGGCGCATCACGAAGTCGACGGTCGCCGAATTGTCGATCACCGGCGAGGTGTCGGGCTGGCAGATGATGGTGGTGATGCCGCCGGTCGCGGCCGCCTGGCTCGCGGTGGCAAAGGTCTCGCGATGGCTGAAGCCGGGCTCGCCGACGAAGGCGCGCATGTCGACCAGGCCGGGCGCGACGATCTTGCCGGCGCAATTGACGATGTCGGTACCCTCGGGGACGCCGGCCGCGCCAATGCCGCGGCGGGTCTCGCGGATGGTGCCGTCGGCGATCAGGACGTCGCCGACACCGTCGAAATCCCTGGAGGGATCGACGACGCGGGCGTTGGCGAGCAGGATGGGGCGGCGATCGATCAGCATCGGCATCACGCGTTCGGCAGGTTACGGGCGAGCGCTTCCAGTACGGCCATGCGCACCGCGACGCCCATCTCCACCTGTTCGCGGATCAGGGACTGGGCGCCGTCGGCCACGATCGAGTCGATCTCGACGCCGCGGTTCATCGGGCCGGGATGCATCACGAGCGCGTCCGGCTTGGCGTAGGCGAGTTTCTTCTGGTCGAGCCCGAAATAGTGGAAATATTCCGACGACGACGGCACGAAGGAGCCGTTCATGCGCTCGCGCTGCAGCCGCAGCATCATGACGATGTCTGCGCCGTTGAGCCCCTCGCGCATGTCGCGGGCGACCTCGACGCCCATCCGCTCGATGCCGGGCGGCAGCAGCGTGGTGGGGCCGACCACGCGGACGCGGGCGCCCATCGTGTTGAGCAGGATGATGTTGGAGCGGGCGACGCGCGAATGCAGCACGTCGCCGCAGATCGCGACCACCAGCCCTTCGATCCGGCCCTTGTTGCGGCGGATGGTGAGCGCGTCGAGCAGGGCCTGGGTCGGATGCTCATGGGCGCCGTCGCCGGCATTGATCACGGAACCGTCAACCTTGCGTGCCAGCAGTTCCACCGCGCCGGAGGCGTGATGGCGCATCACCAGGATGTCCGGATGCATCGCGTTCAGCGTCATCGCGGTGTCGATCAGGGTCTCGCCCTTCTTCATCGACGAGGACGAGACCGACATGTTCATGACGTCCGCGCCGAGCCGCTTTCCCGCGAGCTCGAATGAGGATTGGGTCCGGGTGGAGGCCTCGAAGAAGAGGTTCACCTGCGTCCGTCCCCGCAGGACGGTGCGCTTCTTGTCAACCTGGCGGTTGAGCTCGACATATTCTTCGGACAGGTCGAGCAGGCCGGTGATGTCGGCCGCGGAAAGGCCCTCGATGCCCAGCAAATGCCGGTGGCCGAGGACGAAGGTGGATTTCGATGTCATTAAAAGCAGAGCTATAGGGGGGGATGGGGGGTGGGGCAAGCTGCAAATCCGGCCTGCGGACTTATCCACGGCGCTTTACCGGCAACCGGGCGCCGCCGGCCTGTGTTCGGGGCTGCCGCTTTGCGCTAGACTCGTCCCTTCGTTGGGTCAGGGGCCGGCTCATGACGAGCATGCGGTATTTTAGTCGACTGGCGCGCAATGTTGCTGCGCTGGCGGCCGTGTGCCTCGTCGGCATGGCGACACCGGCGCTGGCGGAGAAGCGCGTGGCACTCGTGATCGGCAACGACCGCTATCCGAACTTGCCGCCGGACCGCCAATTGAAGAAGGCGGCCAATGACGCGACCAGCGTCGCCGACGCGCTGCGGGCACTCCAGTTCGAGATCGTGCTGGGGACCAATCTCGGCCGCCAGGGCATGATCGACCGGCTCGCCGATTTCACTGCGCGACTCGAGCCGGGCGACACGGCGGCCGTGTTCTATGCGGGGCACGGTGTGGCGATCGCGGGGGTGAACTACCTGGTGCCGAGCGATGTTCCGGCCGTGAGCGAAGGCGCTGAAGCGCGGGTGCGCGGGGCCTCGATCGCCGAGCCCGACCTGATCGCAGAGCTCCAGGCAAAGTCAGTGCGGGTCGCCTTCGTCGTCATCGACGCCTGCCGTGACAATCCGTTTCCGCGCGCCGCCGGCCGTTCGATCGGGAATACGCGGGGGCTCGCGGATGCGCGGCCGGCGCGCGGGATCTTCACGCTCTATTCGGCCGGGATCGGCCAGACCGCGCTCGACCAGCTCGGCAGTAACGATGCCGCAAATAATTCGGTGTTCACGCGGATCTTCGTCGAGCAGCTGAAGCGGCCCGAGCTGCATCTCGGCGACCTCGCGGTCGAGGTCCGCGAGCGCGTGGCGGCGTTGGCGCTGACCGCGACGGACAATGGCGGCCAACCGGCGCCGCATGAGCAGACGCCGGCCTATTACGACCAGACGCTCGGCGGACGCATCTATCTTTGGGAGGCGGCGCCATCGACGTCGCGCGTGGCAGGCATGCTGGTGAAGCCGCCGGCAAAGCCTGCGGTCGCGGAGCGCGCGGCGATGCGCCCGCCGCGCCCGTCCGCGGCGGGTGAAAGCTGCGCCCGCAGCGGCTTCGAGACCTACTGCGTCAGCTCGATGCTGAAGCCGCAATTCGGCAATTCATATGGCGCGGTGAACCTGTTCGACGCCTCGACGGGGACGGCCTGGGTCGAGGGTGCGGCCGGCAACGGCATCGGCGAATGGATCACGGTCGAGTTCGAAACCCTGCGACGGGTCAACTCGATCCATGTGCAAAACGGCTACCAGAAGAACTCCGACATCTTTTCCAAGAACAACAGGGTTCGCCAGATCCGGGTGCTGTTCTCCGGCGGCGAGTCGCAGGTCTTCATTCTCGAGGACAGGCTGTCGGCGCAACTGCTGACATTGCGGCCGCCGGTGAAGGCGTATTGGATGCAATTGATCATCGACGACGTCTGGGCCGGCAACAAATACACGGACACCGCGATCACGAAACTTCTGGTCAGCTCGGATCCGGTGCAATGACCGCAAGGATGGGGATCGCGGCGCGCGCGGCGCTCCGTGTGCTGCTTGCCATATCGGTGCTCGCGCCGGCGCGGGCGCAGAGCTTGCCCGGCGATTTCGTCTATCTGCGCGACATCGACGCCAGCATCATCCAGGACATCCGCTACGCCACCTCGAACAATTTCGTCGGCCGGCCGCTGGCCGGCTACAATGCCGGTGAATGCGTGGTGAAGCGGGAGGTCGGGCTGCGGCTGAAGGCGGTGCAGCAGGAGCTGGCCGCGCAAAATCTCTCGCTCAAGATGTTCGACTGCTACCGGCCGGCGCGGGCCTCCCTCGACATGGTCAAGTGGTCGCAGAACGGTCACGAGACCGCCGCCGAGCGGCGCTACAATCCCAAGATCCCCAAGACAGAGCTGTTCCGCCTCGGTTACATCGCGAGCCGTTCGCAGCATTCCACCGGCGCGGCGCTCGATCTGACGCTGGTCGATCTCAAGGCTGACAATTCCGCCAGATACGACCCGTCGAGGACCTATGCCGATTGCACCGCGCCGGTCGAAGCGCGCGCACCCGAAGGCAGCGTCGATATGGGGACCGGCTACGACTGCACCGACACGAAGGGCCATACCGCGGCACCGTCGATCACGGCGGAACAACGCAGCTGGCGCAAGCGGCTGGTGGCGGCGATGGCCAGGCAAGGCTTTGTGAACTATTCGAAGGAGTGGTGGCATTTTTCCCTGCCTGGGGCCGGCGGGGCGGCCTATGATTTCCCGATCCAGCCGCGACGGAACTGATTTCGCGCCGAGGAAACTTGATGACCCAGCCGAGCTTTGCGACCCACGAGGTCTTCAACCAGTCACCGCCGTTCGAGGATATCGACCTGTTCGCCGTGGACCGGCCGTTGGTCGAGGCGGTGAAGGCCAATGGCGGCGTGGCGGCGGAACGCGAGCTGTCCGCGTTCGGCAAACAATGGGGCTCGGCCGCGATGGCCGATCGCGGGCGCCTCGCGAACGAGAACACGCCGAAGCTGCGCACCTTCGACGCCAAAGGCAATCGCCGCGACCAGGTCGAGTTTCACCCGGCCTATCACGAGCTGATGGCGCACAGCGCCCATGCCGGCGTCCACAATTCGACTTGGACCGCGAACGGCAAGCCGGCGGGCGATGCCGCCGAGGTCATTCGTGCGGCGAAATTCTACATGGCGGCCCAGGTCGAGACCGGCCACCTCTGTCCGATCACGATGACACGCGCCTCCGTCGGTGCGCTGGCGATGCAGCCGGACCTGCTCGGCAAGGTGATGCCGGTGCTGTCGACCAGAAGCTACGACCCGAGCTTCGCACCGTGGTGGCAGAAGCGCGGCATGACGCTCGGCATGGGCATGACCGAGAAGCAGGGCGGCACCGACGTGCGCTCCAACATGACGCGCGCGGTGCGCGATGGCGAGGCCTATCGCATCACCGGCCATAAATGGTTCATGTCGGCGCCGATGTGCGATGCCTTCCAGGTGCTGGCGCAGGCCGAGCAGGGTCTGACCTGCTTCTTCATGCCGCGCTTCGCACCGGATGGATCGGTCAACGCGATCCAGTTCCAGCGGCTGAAGGACAAGCTCGGCAACCGCTCCAATGCGTCGTCCGAGGTCGAGTTCGCCGGCGCCTATGCGCAAGCGGTCGGCGAGGAGGGCAAGGGCATCCGCACCATCATCCAGATGGTGCAGCTGACGCGGCAGGATTGCGCGATCGCCTCGGTCGGCCTGATGCGCTCGGGGCTGGCGCACGCGCTGCATCACGCCCGTCACCGCAGCGTGTTCCAGAAGCATCTGGCCGACCAGCCGCTGATGCAGGCGGTGCTGTCGGACATGGCGTTGCATGTCGAGGCGAGCACGGCCCTGGTGATGCGGCTCTGCCGCGCCTTCGATCGCACCCCGCACGATGCGGCGGAGGCGGCCTATATGCGGCTGTTGACGCCCGCGATCAAATACTGGACCTGCAAGAGCGCGCCGCCGTTCCTCTATGAAGCCATGGAATGCCTCGGCGGCAACGGCTATGTCGAGGACGGCATCCTGGCGCGGCACTATCGGGAGTCGCCGGTCAACGCGATCTGGGAAGGCTCCGGCAACGTGATGTGCCTCGACGTGCTCCGCGCGCTCTCGCGCGAGCCGGAGCCGGCGATGGCGGTGCTGCAATCGCTTGCGGCCGAGACCAAGGGCTTGCCGGGGGCAGGGGAGGCGGCCAGCTTCATCGGCAAGACTTTTCGGCGCGCCGACGGCGAGCGCCTCGCGCGGCTTGCCGTCGAGAAGCTGGCGCTGCTGGCCGCGGCCGCGGCGCTGAACGGCGTGTCGCCGCGCAACGCCGAATTGTTCGCGGCGAGCCGGCTCGCGGCCAATCACGCCAGCATGTATGGCGCTGTGGAGCTGGAGAGCGGCGAGGTCCGTGCGCTGCTGGAGCGGGCGCTGCCGTGATTGATTTTCCGTCATTCCGGGACGCCCGAAGGGCGAACCCGGAATCTCGAGATTCCGGGTTCGGTCCTTCGGACCGCCCCGGAATGACGGTATTCTCCTAACGAAAGCCTCCTGATGGACTCCCTCAATCCCGACCATCCGCCGCTGACCATGACGCCGGCGACGCCACGCGTCTGGAAGTTCTGGGGCACGGCGCTGTGGGGCCTCTTCATTTTCGTCGCGATGTTCGTCGGACAGATCGGCGCCGTCGTCCTGCTGGCGGCGCAGCGCGGCCTGCCGATGGATCTCGCCTCGATCCAGCTCGTCGGCCGCGAGCCGCAGACGCTCGCGCTCTCGGTCATCATGGGCCTGCCGGCGACGTTTCTGGCGGTGTGGCTCGCCATTGCCCTCAAGAAGGCTTCCTTCGTCGACTATCTCGCGCTGCACTGGCCGTCCTGGAAGCAGCTCCTGTTCGGTGCGGTCGGCCTCATCCTGCTGGTGCTGGTCTGGGAGACGATGTCGCGCGCGCTCGGCCGCGAGGCGACGCCGGGCTTCATGACCGATCTGTTGAAATCGGGCCGCGACAAGGGTGCGGCGCTGTTGCTTCTGTTCGCCTTCAGCGTGGCCGCGCCGATGTCGGAAGAGGTCTTGGCACGCGGCTTCCTCTACCGCGGCTGGTCGGCGAGCTTCCTGCGCGTGCCGGGCGCGATCCTGCTGTCGTCGCTGGTCTGGACCATCGTCCACCTGCAATACGACATGTACTTTCTCGCCGAAGTCTTCACCATCGGCCTCTGGTTCGGCTACATGCGCTATCGCGCCAATTCGCTCTGGCTCACCATCGTGCTGCACGCGCTGAACAATCTGACCGCGGTGGTGCTGACGATGTGGCTGGGGAGCTAGGCCACCAGCGCGATCGCGATCGGCATCGTGATCGCCGCCAAAATGGTCTGCAGCGTGATGATCTGCGCCAGCAGCGGCGCGTCGCCGCCCATCTGGCGGGCGAGGACATAGGCGCTCGACGAGGTCGGGACCGCGGAGCAGATCGCGACGATCGCCAGGTTCTCACCCGACAGGGCGAACCAGACTGCGAGGGCGAGGGCGATCGCCGGCATCAGCACCAGCTTGAAGACGACGCCGATCGCAGCCCCGGCGCTCGGTCGCAGCAGGCCTTCGAGATGCAGGCCGGCCCCGGTGACGAGCAGGCCGATCGCGAGCGACGAGCGGCCGAGCGCGTCCGCCACCTCGTGCCAGAGCTTCGGCAGCGGCAAGTGGGTGACATTGACGAAGAGCCCGATCGCGCAGGCCCAGATCAGGGGATTGCGCACCAACGTCATGACGATGGCGCCGCCGGATTGCTTTTCGGGCGCGGCGTAATGCGCGAGCACGGCGACGCTGAAGACGTTGACGAGCGGGATGATGGCGACCATGGCCACCGAGGCCAGCGCCAGCCCGACCTCGCCGAACATGTTGGCGGACACCGACAGCGCAACATAGGTCTGCCAGCGCGTCGCGCCCTGGAAGATCGAGGTGAAGGCGGGGCCGCCGATGCCGAGCCGCGCCAGGGCAGGGCGGAGCGCGAGGCAAAGCAGCGACATCGCCAGCGCCGACAGCAGCAGCGCGCCGCCGACGCCGGCGACCGGCACCCTGGAGAGGTCGGCCTTCACCAGCGTCTGGATCAGCAGCATCGGAAACAGCACGAAATAGGTCAGCCGCTCCAGCCCGTGCCATTGCGTGTCGAGCCGCATCAGGCTGCGCTTCAGCACGACGCCGAGCACGATGAGAATGAAGACAGGCAGCAGCGCCGCGATGACGACCGCCATGGGTCAGCCGGTGCGGAGATTGGCGAGACGGTCGAGCGCGCCTTGCAGGATGAAGATCGCGGCGTGCTCGTCGATCACCTCGGCGCGCTTGGCGCGGCTGACGTCCATGCCGATCAGCTCGCGCTCGACTGCCGCGGTCGAGAGGCGCTCGTCCCACAGGCCGATGGGAAGCGCGGTCAGGCCGGCAAGGTTGCGGGCGAAGGCGCGGGTGGATTGCGCGCGCGGGCCCTCGCTGCCGTCCATGTTGATGGGCAGGCCGAGCACGAATCCGGTCGCCTTGCGCTCCGCCGCAATCGCGAGCAACCGGGCCGCGTCCCGCTTGAATTGCGTGCGCTGGACCGTCTCGACGCCGGTCGCCAGCCGCCGGTCGGGGTCGGACACGGCGACGCCGATGGTCTTGGTGCCGAGGTCGAGCCCGACCAGCGCGCCGCGCGCGGGCCAGTGGGTTGCAGCATCGACGAGAGGCAGGATAAGAGCCGGCATGGATAGCGCATATCATGCGTCGCGCTGCGGAGTGAACCCGGAACAATGGATGCGCTGACATTATTCGGCCTGTTCGCCGTCACGGCGATGCTGGTCACCTACGCCCTGGAGGATCGCAGCCATTGGTTCGTGCTGCTGTTCGCCGCGTCCTGCGCGCTCGGCTCGGCCTACGGCTTTCTCCAGGGCGCCTGGCCGTTCGGCCTGGTCGAAGCGATCTGGGCTGTCGTGGCGCTGCGACGGTGGCAGCGCAGGCCCTAAAGCATGATCCGGAAAAGTGCGCAGCGGTTTTCCGAAAAGATCATGCTTAAACAACAACCTAAAGCGCGATGACGATTCATCCTAATCGCATCGCGCTTTAGGCCGTCCCGCGGGAAGAAGCGCGCGCGTAGTGAGGCACAAGCGCATCGTTGATTTGTGGGAAATCTCACACTGATGACGTGCAGACCATGGCATGATACCGTGTGGTTGCGTGCCAATAGATATGCAGGTTTAAAGTAGTGTGGGGGTGCGTCCCCCGATTTTCAAGAACGATCGGCAGCGGCCGGCAATCCGGCCCGCGCTGCTACCTTGGCGCAAATTTTCTGGCGCTCCGACCACGTCCAATATTCGCCCATTCATTGAGAGGTCACGATGCTCATCAAGCCAAGCCTGATCGCGGGCTCAGAAAGGCGATTCAAGCAAGCCGAGTTCTCACCCGAAGCCTTGAACCGGAAATTGGGCGACGGTCCGATCGAGATGTCCGTCGAAAAGATGCGCGTGCGCCAGCGCCAGCTGCTGGCCGAGACGCAGGACATGGAGAAGGCCGAGATCGGCCTGGAGCGGATCATCCAGGGCAATGATCTCGACAGCATCAATTATCTCGCCAAGGGGACCGCCGCCTCGCGCTCGGTCTGCCGCATCCAGCTCAGGGATCTCAAGTCGAACCTGCTCGGCTATGGCTCGGGCTTTCTGATCGCGCCGGGCCTGCTGCTGACCAACCATCATGTCTTCGGCAAGCCGGCCGACGCGGCCAATTCCATCGGCGATTTCAACTACGAGCTCGACATCTCGGGACAGGAGCGCGTGCCGGTGCGGTTCGGCTTCGAGCCGGGCAGATTCTTCTACACCAACGACAGGCTGGATTTTTCGGTGGTCGCGGTGGCGCCGACCTCGCTGTCAGGCGGGGAGGAGCTGGAAGACTTCGGATGGCTGCCGCTCAGCGCCGCGCCCGGCAAGGCGGACCCTGGCGAGTACCTGACCATCGTCCAGCATCCCAGCGGGCAGATGAAGCAGGTCTGCGTCCGCGAGAACAAGCTGCTCAAATATGTCGGCGACTTCCTCTGGTACAACACCGACACGACGGCGGGCTCGTCGGGCTCGCCGGCGTTCAACCGCTTCTGGCAGGTGGTCGCGCTGCACCACAGCGGCATTCCCCGCAAGGATGCGCAGGGCCGCACCCTGACCAAGGACGGCAAGGTGTGGAAGCCGTCGATGGATGAATCCCTGATCGACTGGATCGCCAATGAAGGCATCCGCATCAGCGCGATCGTCGCCGATCTCAAGGTTGCCGTCGGCTCCCATCCCTTGATCAAGCCGGTCCTGGACGAGGAGGAGCCGCCGATCCGGCAAGAGACCGCGAAAGTCCGGGCGCCGGCCGCCGCGCCTGCCTTCGGCGCCAATGTCTGGGTCGAGCAGTCCCTCGACGGGACCTCGCTGGTGGTCCCGATCCGCGTGCCGTTGCCGATGTTCAGAAAGGAAATCCCATTCGCGCCGCTCGCACCCGTGCCGGGACCTGCGGGAGGCAATGGAGGGGCGCCGAATGGTGGCACAGCAAATGGCGGCGCGCCCTTGATCACCCGGCCGGCCGGCCTGCTGCCGCACATCAGCGCGAACAACGGGCTGCCGATGGAGGCCGTGAATATCGATCAGAGCACGCTGAAATCGCGTCCCGGGTACAAGGCGAATTTCCTCGGCACCGGCAAATTCTCGGTGCCCTTGCCGAAGATCCCGGCCTCCCTCAAATCGAAGATCGCGATGCTCAAGGAAAGCTCCCGGCAATCCGAGCTGAAATATTTCAACTACAGCGTCGTCATGAACAAGCAACGCCGGCTCGCCTTCTTCAGCTGTGTCAATATCGACGGCGGCAAACAGCAGGACGTCGGCAAGCGCGAGGGCGATTCCTGGCTGCGCGATCCCCGCATCGACGACGAGGCCCAGATCGGCGACGAGTTCTACCGCAAGCAGGCCACGTTCGAGGCGGATCGCAGCAAGAATCCGTTCGACCGCGGTCATCTCGTGCGCCGGTTGGATGCGACCTGGGGCGACACCGTCGCCGCGGCCAAGCAGCATGGTGACGATTCCTTCCACTTCACCAATTGCTCGCCGCAGTTCTTCTCGTTCAACCAGGGCAAGCAGCTCTGGGCGGGTCTGGAGGACTATACGCGCGATGTCCTGCTCGAAGGCGAGGAGAAGGGCATCGTCATGAACGGTCCGGTGTTCGACGGGCCGGACGCCGACGGGTCCGATCTGCCCAATCCGGCGGGCCGGCCGCACAAGGATCCGAGCTTCGGCGGCGTCCAGATCCCGAAATATTTCTGGAAGATCCTGATCCGGCGCAACGAGGACGACGACGCGCTCAAGGCGGCGGCCTTCCTGATGAGCCAGCGAAAGCTGGTGATGGAGATCGACCGCATCCAGGAGGTGGATCTGCGCGAGCGGATGTCGGAGGAGGACGTCAGCGTGTTTCAGGTCTCGATCGCGGATCTCGCGAAATTGACCAAGCTCGATTTCGGCAATCTCACCGATGCGGATTCGCACGAGGCGACCTCGGTCGGCCCGCGGCGGATCGAATCCTATGAGGATATCCGGCTGTAGGGGTTGATGCGGACGTGCGTTCCGCGGCTCCTGGATCTTCTTGCCGGAGCCGCGGGACCCGGCGCGGCTTCACCGCGTCAGGCCGCGATGACGTCCTCGTCCGTCTTCAGGCAAGCGGCAAAGCCGCTGAGCGCGCTGGTCTGATGTCCGGCGCGACGCTGGATGAAGAGTGTCTCGATGCGCGCATGCGACGGGCTCAAGGCGTGGATCGAGACGGTGCCATTCATGGCGCTGCGCTCGACGACCGCACGCGGCAGCAACGTCACGCCCATGTCGGCGGCGACGCAGCCGATCATGCCGTCGAGCGTGCCGAGCTCGAAGCGGGCCGCCGAAGGCCAGCCGAAGTCGACGAAGATCTGCTCGAGCCGTTGGCGGTAGGTGCAGCCGGTGCGGAACACCAGCGCGGTCGGGCCGGATTCCGCAGTGCCGGCGCGCAGCTCGGCAAGCGAAGCCCAGCGCCGCGCGCTGACCAGCACCAGCTCCTCGCGGAACGCGCTCGTCGCGGTGAGATCGGCATGCGCAATGGGACCGGCGACAAAGGCGCCGTCGAGCGCGCCTTCGAGCACGGCTGCGACGAGGTCGGCTGTGGTTGCGGTGCGCAAGGAAAGCCGCACGGCGGGAAAGCGGCGGTGGAAATCGGCGAGCAGCGGCGGCAGCCGCACCGCTGCGGTCGTTTCCATCGAGCCGATCGCAAGCGGTCCCTTGGGTTCGCCATCGTCGCGCGCAGCGAGCACGGCCTCGCGCGACAGCGCGGCCATCCGTTGCGCGTAAGGCAAGAGGCGCTTGCCGGCACCGGTCAGCGTCATGCCGCGGCTGTGGCGTTCGAACAGCGGCGTGCCGATCTCCGCCTCCAGCGCCTTCACGCGCTGGGTGACGTTGGACTGCACCGTATTCAGCTCCTCCGCGGCGCGGGTGATGCCGCCGGTGCGGGCCACAGCGGCAAAGGTCTGGAGATCGCTGAGTTCCATGGCGTCGTTTCGCTTTCGAGATGGCAGCGTTCGCAACAATTCATTTCTGAAGAATGCTAGTCGTGCCTAGTCTCGCTGTCCAGATCGGGGAGAAGCCATGCCGATGACGACGTCGCTGACCACGCTGCTGCAGATCGCACATCCGATCTTGCTGGCGCCGATGGATGTCGTCGCGGGCAGCCGCCTGGTCGCGGCTGTGAGCCGCGCCGGCGGGTTCGGCATTCTCGGCGGCGGCTATGGCGAGCGAGCGTGGCTGGAGCAGGAGACTGCGAAGCTCGCCGAACTGCGTGCGCCGTTCGGGATCGGCTTCATCACGTGGAGCCTCGCCAAGCGGCCCGATCTTCTCGACATCGCGCTCGGTGCGAAGCCATCGGCGATCATGCTGTCATTCGGCGATCCCGCGCCGTTCGCGCCCAGGATCAAGTCCGCCGGCGCACGCCTGATCTGCCAGGTGCAGGACGAGACGATGGCGCGACAGGCGCTCGATGCCGGTGCCGATGCCCTGATCGCGCAGGGAACGGAGGCGGGCGGGCATGGCGCCTCGCGGACCACCGTCGATCTCGTGCCGGCGATCGTCGATCTTGCCGCGGGCCGCGTGCCGGTGGTCGCGGCCGGCGGCATCGCGGACGGGCGCGGGCTCGCCGCCATGATGATGATGGGCGCAAGCGGCGTGCTGCTCGGCACGCGCTTCTATGCGAGCCAGGAGGCCGACGGCGCGGAGGAGGCCAAGCGGCGCATCTGCGCGGCAAACGGCGGCTCCACAGTGCGCGGCATCATCTTCGATCTCTCGCGCAACAATGTCTGGCCGGCGCCCTTCACCGGGCGGTGCCTGATCAATGATCACGCCCGGCGCTGGATCGGCCGCGAGGTCGAGCTGATGCAGAATGTCGCCGCAGTTGCCGTGGACTATGCCGCGGCGAAAGCGGCCGGCGATTTCGACATCGCGGCCGTCATCGCCGGCGAGGCGGTCGGCCTGATTCATGATATTCCCTCGGCGGCCGAGATCGTCGAGCGGATCGCGGCCGAGGCGGAACAACTTCTTGCCGGCCGGCGCAACTCCATCACGTCCGTCGCCTGAACCATGAGAGACACACCATGTGGCCTGACCGTCGACTGATCGACCTGTTCAAGACCGAATTCCCGATCGTGCTGGCGCCGATGGCCGGTGTAATGGATGCCGAGCTGGTGATCGCGGCCGCGCAGGGCGGCGCGCTGGGCTCGCTGCCTTGCGCGATGATCTCGGCCGAGAAAGCGCGCGAGCAGGTCGGTCTGATCCGCCAGCGCGTGAAGGCGCCGGTCAACATGAACTTCTTCTGCCACACGCCGGTCGAACTGACGCGCGAGGCCGAAGCGCGCTGGAAGCAGCGGCTCGCGGGCTATTACACCGAGCATGGTCTCGATCCCGCAGCGCCGATCGCAGCGGCGAACCGTGCACCATTCGATGCCGCCTTCTGCGAGGTCGTCGAAGAGCTGAAGCCGGAAGTCGTCAGCTTCCATTTCGGCCTGCCTGAGCAGGCGCTGCTCAAGCGGGTGAAGGCTGCCGGCTGCCTCGTCATCTCGTCGGCGACGACGGTGAAGGAGGCGGTCTGGCTCGAACAGCGCGGCGTCGATGCCGTGATCGCGCAAGGCGCGGAGGCGGGCGGCCATCGCGGCATGTTCCTGACCGACAGGATCGCCGAGCAGCCCGGCACCTTCGCGCTGGTGCCGCAGGTCGCCGATGCCGTGAAGGTGCCTGTCATCGCGGCCGGCGGCATCGCCGACGGGCGCGGCATCGCTGCGGCCCTCGCGCTCGGGGCGTCCGGCGTGCAGATCGGCAGCGCCTATCTGCGCTGTCCGGAATCGAAGGTCAGCGCGGGCGGCCGCAAGGCGCTCGCCGATGCGGGCGATGAATCCACCGTCATCACCAATGTCATGACCGGCCGGCCGGCGCGCGGGGTGCAGAACCGGCTGATGCGCGAGGCCGGGCCGATCTCGCCGGATGCGCCGCCCTTTCCCCATGCGGCGACCGCGCTGGGACCGCTCAAGGCGGCTGCCGAAAAGCAGGGCAGGGTGGATTTCACCAATCTCTGGGCCGGTCAGGCCATTGCGCTCGGCCGCGAGGTCCCCGCCGCCGAATTGACCCGGGATCTCGCCAAATCGGCCTTGGCTCGGCTGAAAGCGCTGGCCGGATAAGCCTCCAGGTTCTTGTTTGCGCATGATCTTTTCGGAAAACCGCTTCACACTTTTCCGGATCATGCGCTAGCGCCGGTTGCGGCGCAAAAGCGGCCTCTGCTATACGGCACATGGGTTTTGCCGTGAGAGGCCTTATATAATGTCCGTCGACGCCGCTACCGTCCGCCGCATCGCGCATCTGGCGCGCATTGCGGTTTCCGAGGACGAGGTTCCGCATCTGCAGGGCGAGCTCAATGCCATGCTCGCCTTCGTCGAGCAGCTCTCGGAGGTCAATGTCGAGGGCGTGGAGCCCATGACCTCGGTCACCCCGATGCAGATGAAGAAACGGCAGGACGTCGTCAACGATGGCGACATCGCCGACGATATCGTTGCCAACGCGCCGGCGACCGAGGGGCACTTCTTCCTGGTGCCGAAGGTTGTCGAGTAACTTTTAGGACGTGGTCCGATGTGTCTGCTTTGCGATGATGAGAAGGCCTATCAGGCCTACATGAACTATCTCGACAAGATGGAGCGGCAGGGCAAGGCCGCCGATCCCAATGTCGCCGTCAATGCCGTGCTCGACGAGATCGAGGCCGCCGCGAATGCGGCCGCCAAAAAAGACGACCCGGCCAACGACAAGACCCTGTCTCCGTTCTTCTGCAGCCCGATCAATAAATGACCGATTTGACATCGCTGACGCTCGCCGAGGCCCGCAAGGGTCTCGCCGACAAGACTTTCACGTCCCTCGAGCTGACCGACGCGCATCTTGGCGCGATCGAGGCCGCGCGCGTGCTCAACGCCTTCGTGATGGAGACGCCGGACCATGCGCGCAGCATGGCGAAGGCCGCGGACGAGAGGATCGCCAAGGGCGATGCGGGCCCGCTCGCCGGCATCCCGCTCGGCATCAAGGATTTGTTCGCCACCAAGGGCGTGCGCACCACGGCGTGCTCGAAGATCCTCGGCAATTTCGTGCCGACCTACGAGTCGACCGTCACCTCGCAGCTCTGGCGCGACGGCGCCGTGATGCTCGGCAAGCTCAACAATGACGAGTTCGCGATGGGCTCGGCCAACGAGACCTCGTGCTTCGGTCCGGTCGGCAATCCCTGGCGGCGCGAGGGCAGCAACACGACGCTGGTGCCGGGCGGCTCATCCGGCGGCTCGGCCTCGGCCGTGGCGGCGCTGCTGTGCATGGGCGCGACCGCGACCGACACCGGCGGCTCGATCCGCCAGCCGGCGGCGTTCACCGCGACGGTCGGCATCAAGCCGACCTATGGCCGCTGCTCGCGCTGGGGCATCGTCGCCTTTGCCTCCTCGCTCGACCAGGCCGGCCCGATCGCGCGCAGCGTGCGCGATGCCGCGATGCTGCTGCGCTCGATGGCCGGACACGATCCGAAGGACACCACCTCGGTCGATATCGCGGTGCCGGATTACGAAGCTGCGATCGGCAAGTCCGTGAAGGGCATGAGGATCGGCATCCCCAAGGAATATCGTCTCGACGGCATGCCGGCCGAGATCGAGAAACTTTGGGAAGCGGGTGCGGCCTGGCTGAAGGCGGCGGGCGCCGAACTGGTCGAGGTGTCGCTGCCGCACACCAAGTACGCGCTGCCGGCCTATTACATCGTGGCGCCGGCGGAGGCGTCCTCCAACCTCGCGCGCTATGACGGTGTCCGCTACGGCCTGCGCGAGCAGGGCAAGAACGTCATCGAGCTCTACGAGAACACCCGCGCGGAAGGGTTTGGCGCGGAAGTGCGGCGCCGCGTCATGATCGGCACCTACGTGCTCTCGGCCGGCTACTACGACGCCTATTATCTGCGCGCGCAGAAGGTGCGCACGCTGATCAAGAAGGATTTCGAGGATTGCTTCGCGAGGGGCGTCGACGCGATCCTCACCCCCGCGACGCCCTCGGCCGCCTTCGGCATCGGCGAGAAGGGCGGCGCCGATCCGGTCGAGATGTACCTCAACGACATCTTCACGGTGACCGTGAACATGGCGGGCCTGCCCGGCATCGCCGTGCCCGCCGGCAAGGACGGCCAGGGCCTGCCGCTCGGCCTGCAACTGATCGGCCGTCCCTTCGACGAGGAGACGCTGTTCTCGCTCGGCGAGGTGATCGAGCAGGCCGCGGGCCGCTTCACGCCGACGAGGTGGTGGTGAATGTCGCCGCCTTCATCGCGAGCCTAGGCGGCGCGGCGCCCGCGCCGGACCTGAACGCGCCGCTCGCGGGTCTCTGGTGGGCCGCCAAGGGCGACTGGGACCGCGCGCACAAGATCGTTCAGGACGACAACGGCCGTGACGCCGCCTGGGTGCACGCTTATTTGCACCGCGTCGAAGGCGATCTCGGCAACGCTGGCTATTGGTACCGCCAGGCTGGCCAGCCAGCGGCAAAGGATTCATTGGAAGCGGAGTGGGAGCGGATGGTTTCCGCGCTGCTCGGGGATGGAAAAGCATGAACGCGTCAGTCAGACAGGGAAAACTGATCAAGGGCCAGACCGGCGACTGGGAAGTCGTGATCGGCATGGAGGTACATGCCCAGGTCACCTCGCAGTCGAAACTGTTCTCGGGGGCCTCGACCGAGTTCGGCGGCGAGCCCAACAGCCATGTCTCGCTGGTCGATGCGGCGATGCCGGGCATGCTGCCCGTCATCAACGAGGAGTGCGTCAGGCAGGCTGTCCGAACCGGGCTCGGCCTCAACGCCGCGATCAATTTGCGCTCGGTGTTCGACCGCAAGAACTATTTCTATCCGGACTCGCCGCAGGGCTACCAGATCAGCCAGTACAAGTCGCCGATCGTCGGCGAGGGCGAGGTCGTTGTCGAACTGGACGGCGGCAAGGTGGCCACCATCGGTATCGAGCGGCTGCATCTGGAGCAGGATGCCGGCAAATTGCTGCACGACCAGTCGCCGACCATGTCCTATGTCGACCTCAATCGCTGCGGCGTGGCGTTGATGGAGATCGTCTCCAAGCCTGACATCCGCGATGCCGAGCAGGCCAAGGCCTATGTGACCAAGCTGCGCTCGATCCTGCGCTATCTCGGCACCTGCGACGGCGACATGGAGAAGGGATCCTTGCGCGCCGACGTCAACGTCTCGGTGCGAAAGCCCGGCGGGCCGCTCGGCACCCGCTGCGAGATCAAGAACATGAACTCGATCACCTTCATCGGCCAGGCGATCGAGTATGAGGCGCGGCGCCAGATCGAGATCCTGGAGGATGGCGGCCAGATCGATCAGGAGACGCGGCTGTACGATCCCAACAAGGGCGAGACGCGCTCGATGCGGTCCAAGGAGGAGGCGCATGACTACCGCTACTTCCCCGATCCCGACCTGCTGCCGCTGGAGTTCTCGCAAGGCTACGTCGATGAGCTGAAGGCTGAGCTGCCCGAGCTGCCGGACCAGAAGAAGACGCGCTTCGTCGCCGACTTCGGCCTGTCGGCCTATGATGCGAGCGTGCTGGTTGCCGAGCGCGAGAGCGCGGTGTTCTACGAGATCGTGCTGGACAAGCTCGGCAACCGTGCGCGCGACGGCAAGATGGCGGCGAACTGGGTGATCAACGAGCTGTTCGGCCGTCTCAACAAGGAAGGCCGGGATATTACGGGCGCTCCGGTGAGCGCCGAGCAGCTGGCTGCGATCGTCGACCTGATCGGCGAAGGCACGATCTCCGGCAAGATCGCCAAGGATCTGTTCGAGATCGTCTGGCAGGAAGGCGGCGATCCCCGCGCGCTGGTCGAAAGCCGCGGCATGAAGCAGGTCACGGACCTTTCGGCGATCGAAAAGGTTGTCGACGACATCATCGCGGCCAATCCCGACAAGGCCGCGCAGGTCAAGGACAAGCCGCAGTCGCTCGGCTGGTTCGTCGGCCAGGTGATGAAGGCGTCCGGCGGCAAAGCCAACCCGCAAAGCGTCAACGACCTGCTCAAGTCCAAGCTCGGCGTCTGACGCCGGCGCGTTCGAACGAGGTGACGGACAGTCTCGTCACCTCGTTTTCGTTCCTCGATGCGACGTTCGCACGCATCCTCGGCGGCAAACTTCAACCCGATCAGCCGCGACGTGACGACCGAATCGCCGTCGCGCGATTCGCGCAAAACGGCGGCTAGCGCACGCTTCGACGAGCGCCGGCGCCGTTAATCATGAAAATATTTTCGTTGCCAAAATTCGCGACTCAGAGTCCGCGAAGCGCCTTTGCGAGGTGATCGCGGGATTGCCGACGTCCGTCATCGCGACGATCGCGCGCGATGCGCGCGTGCAGAAAAATACTTGCTGCATAGTGTTTTTCTGCAATCGCATATGCCGCGAACATCGATGTTGCGAGCGCTCGCTGCGGTCGATCGCTCGCGTCGGGCGGTGCGCTTGCATCGCGCTCGCCAAGCGCACGCGCGTTGCGTCGTCAACACTTCTTTAAGCGAGACGCTGTTTTTTTCTTTGTGTTGGTGTATTCGGGATGAAGTGCATTCGATCCCCGAGTGCACGCAGCGATTAAAGCCATCTCACACATCGGAGGGCAACATGGCCAAGAAAGCGAAGAAGGCGAAGAAGGCGAAGAGCGCAGTGAAGAAGACTGCGAAGAAGACCCGCAAGGTCGCGAAGAAGAAGAAGTAACTTCGCTTCTGAAGTTGCCGGCTCCTAGCCGGCACGTCATCAGCGCCTCCTGGAGGTTCTGATCGACGATAGAGGGTGTCGGCGAGACATCAGGTCAACGGTCGGATCGTTCGCTTTGACGGTCCGGCAGAAGAAACGAGTTTTCTTCGTTCGGTGCGGTTCTCCGAAAAAGGGGCTCCGCAATTTCACAAGCGGCCTTCGGGTCAACGTGAAATCTGGTCCTGACGTGTTCGCCGACGCCCTCGTTCTCCTGAGGCCGGGGTATTGCCGGCATTCCCTTTCCCGACATTGCCGATCTGACACTCGAGGCGATCGCACTGCCATGGCTGCGCGGTCCTGGAGCAGGCGAGGGGCCGCGGATTGATTGCGCGCTGCTTGCCCGCCGCTTCTCCATTCCCGGTGTCATCGCCGGGCTCCGACGGGGCCATCTGGTCGGCCATACCCTCTCTGGAATGCTGGGTTGCCCGGCCTGCCGCCTTCGCCGAAGCTTCGGCGTCCCAGGACCGCAAGGCCGGCGAAGCCCTGGCGCGGCCGGGCCGCGGGTGACGACAGCGAGGACGAACGCCACACCACGCACGCCACCGCGCGCGATGGTTATCGATATCCCAAAATCCCGCGGTAAACGGACTCTGACGAATCGCAGAAGTGCCTGCGAATCAGGGACTTCTTGAAATCCCAGCGTGCGCGCCGCGCGGGCGCGTTTACGTCTGCTTCATCGCGATACTTAAACTGCCATTCAAATTTGCCCGCCATCATCGCCTCCAACAAGCCGGCAAACGGCAATGGGCAAGAAGCCCTGGGGCAAGAAAGCCTTGGGCAAGAAGCCTTGGGCAAGAAGGCCTTGGGCAAGAAGGCCTTGGGGATGAGTTGAACGATGCACGATCCCGGGAAGGGTCATGCACATCGGAGTTGGACGGGAGCCGCGCTCGGGGGAACGAGGCGGCATAAGAACAAAGGGGATGCGTTATGTTTCAGGGTACTTTCGATCTGGAGACGGCAACGCCGATCGACGCGAGCGCGCTGTCGGACGTGCTGTTCGAGCGCGGCATCTATTGGGCGAGCGGCCGCTCCGGCATCGTCGATCTCGTCGCCGCACATAAATGGTTCAATCTCGCCGCGCTGAAGGGCCGCAAGGACGCCGTGGCGCTGCGCCAGGAAGTTGCCGGGCAGATGTCGGATGCCGAGATCTCGGTCGCACAGCGCGAGGCGCGGGCGTGGATTTCCGCCCACTGAATTGAGGATCGCATCCACACCCGTGTTCGCACGGGTGGGCTGGGTTGCGCTGAATCAACTTTCCTCGTCGTGCCGCCGCATAAGACCCGAGCGGCATGAGCGACCCCGACACCAATGGACGATGGCTGCCGATTCAAATCGCGCCCGACGAGTGCGACCTGGAACTCGGGCGTCTGCACAAGACGGGGATTCTGCCCTGGTCGTTCCCCTGCCGGCGCAGGTCCGGCATCTGGTTCAACGTCTGGGCCGACGAGGCCGTGCTGATTTCGCCCTCGCATTGGCGGATCTGGCGGTTCCACCGCTAGGCGCGGACGCACACATACAGAGTCAGTGCGAATCGGGCTGATGAAGCCGCGCCGATCCTTGCGTCAGGCTTTTCGCACCGGCTCGACGGTCGCTTTCAGGTGAAAGAACGCAGACCTTGATTGATTCTGGTCTGAGCGGTGGCGGAGAGGGAGGGATTCGAACCCTCGATACAGCTTGAGACCGTATGACGCTTTAGCAAAGCGTTGCCTTCAGCCACTCGGCCACCTCTCCGGTGCGAGCCTTATGCATCTAATTGCTCCGGCCGGTCAATTTGGAAGCGTGTGTTTTCGCTCGAATATTCCCAGCGATTTTGGAAACGGTCGGTTTGCCGCCGGGCGCCGCTTAAGAAGGCCCTCTATATAGAGTCGTCGCCAGGGCGTGGCCGGATTGCCGCAACCCTCGCCGGGGGCGGAGCGGCGCGCCGGGGTGTTTGCATCTCCGGCCTTTGAGTCTCGGTCCGATTCTACGATTCGGGCCCCGCCCGAGCCGCATCGCGCGGTGCCCGGTCTCCGCCGTCTCAAGTGAGGAAATTTGGCGGCAAACGGAACCGCTTCAAAAAGAATAACAAAAACAATATGTTGCGGTGCCGCTGTGATCACATCTGCGTGTTATTTGTGCAACACCCGGCGGAAAACCCGCTCCATGGGCGCGTTTCGAAGCGTTCTGTTGTTGTGTGTGCAAGGACGTTCGGTAATTGTGACTGAGCGACGGAGGGGGGCATCCCGAGGTCGTCCCGTTTAGGTCATTCGCTTAAGTCCCTCGCGTTCATGCGGGTGTGTCCGAAGGCGCGAAG
>Ga0209758_1001028_pt1 | contig 36645 bp, 34 predicted proteins | sample AraplaMF_Col_mMF_FD_184258 | JGI IMG/M metagenome (GOLD analysis project Ga0209758, IMG submission 184258) | Arabidopsis root microbial communities from the University of North Carolina, USA - plate scrape MF_Col_mMF (SPAdes) (version 2) | ecosystem: Host-associated > Plants > Roots > Endosphere... | reverse complement strand
GGCGCCGCCGAGACCGGCTCGGCCTCGGAGGAGGTGCTGCACTCGGCCAAGACGCTGTCATCCGAAAGCACCCGCCTGCGCGCCGAGCTCGATCGCTTCATGGCCAATATCCGCGCAGCGTAGGGCTAGCTGCGGCTCCATCCTCCGCTGTCGTCCCGGACAAGCGCGCCCTCAGGCGCGCGTAGATCCGGGACCCATACTCCCGGGACGAAATTGTGGAGCGACTTGGCAACTCCGAGTCTTCGCCAAACCACTCCCTGTGGCTCTCGCGACGAGCGCAAGCGCTCGCGCGGATCCGGGACGACAGTGGGGCAGGGGGCCATCTGCGCCCGCCTCACTCCCGCCCGAACGCCCGCTTCAGCTCGACCTTCGCCGTCTCCAGACGCGCGCGCTGCGTTCTCGGCAAGGTCTTGCCGGCGCGGTTGATGTAGAAGGTCAGCATCGACAGAGCCGAACGATAAGCGCCGGTCTTGCGCCGTGAGCTGTGCTCGGCCGATTGCTTCAACGAGATTGCGATCTTCTTCGGGCTGGTCAGCTTGAACACGCCCTGCCTGAGGTCGAGCGCGTCGCTCTCTTTCGTCACACGTTGCGACCAGCGCTTCAGCGTCGCGCGCTTGGCGCTCTTGCGCGCAATCGTGCTTCGCGTGCTCGTCTTCCGACGTCCGGACGTGCGTGGGCCGTTGGTTCGAGAATGTGTCCTCTTTCTGGCATGAGCCATGCGTCAACTCCCTGCGGCTGCTTCGGAAACGAGCGGGTCCGGGAGCCGTTCCTGGGGGAACCCGACCTCGCCGCAGACGTTGTCGCAGGGGCAGGCGGAATGCCGCACCCCGATGATCGGACCGACCCCGTTCACATCCCGTGAACCGGGGCCGCTGCCATTGATCGAACGCAGCAGCCTGATGGAATTGCAACAAAGCCCAGCGCTGAACTACGCACCAACGGTCTCGGCGGCCGTGACCGACCGCATCGTCGAGACCAGCATTCCGTCACGGCTCGACGCGCTGCCCTGGAGCGGCTTTCACACCCGCGTCGTGCTCGCGCTCGGCATCACCTGGATCCTCGACGGGCTCGAGGTGACATTGGCCGGCGCGCTCTCCGGTGCACTGAAGCAGAGTCCGTCGCTGCACTTTTCCAATCTCGATCTCGGCATTGCCAATTCCGCCTATCTCGCCGGCGCCGTGCTCGGCGCGCTCGGCTTCGGCTGGCTCACCGACCGCATCGGCCGCAAGAAGCTGTTCTTCATCACGCTGGCACTCTACCTCTCGGCAACGGCCGCGACCGCGCTGTCCTGGGATGTCGCCAGCTACGCACTGTTTCGTTTCCTCACCGGCGCCGGCATCGGCGGCGAATACACTGCGATCAACTCGACGATCCAGGAGCTGGTGCCGGCGCGCTATCGCGGCTGGACCGATCTCGTCATCAACGGCAGCTTCTGGATCGGCGCCGCGATGGGCGCGGTCGCGGCCATCGTGCTGCTCGACCCCGCCGTGCTCGCGCCCGATCTCGGCTGGCGGCTCGCTTATCTGATCGGCGCCGGCATCGGTCTCGTCGTGCTCCTGATGCGCATGTGGATTCCGGAAAGTCCGCGCTGGCTGATGATCCATGGCCGCCCCGATCAGGCCCATGCGATCGTCGACGAGATCGAACGCTCCGTGATCGGGCATGATCAGGATATCAGCGAGGCGCGCTTCCCCAAGATCCGGCTGAAGATGCGCGATCACACGCCGATCCGCGAGGTCGTGCACACGCTGTTCTCGGCGTATCGCCAGCGCGCAGTGGTCGGCCTCGTGCTGATGAGCGCGCAGGCGTTCTTCTACAACGCCATCTTCTTCACCTTCGCGCTGGTGCTGACCGATTTCTACGGCATCAGGGCCGATCACGTCGGCTGGTACCTGCTGCCCTTTGCCGCCGGCAATTTCCTCGGGCCCCTCCTGCTCGGCCGGCTGTTCGATACGCTGGGACGCCGCACCATGATCATGTTCACCTATGGCATGTCGGGCCTGCTGCTGGCGCTGTCGGGCTATCTGTTCTCCATCGGCGTGCTCAGTGCGCAGGGACAGACCGTCGCCTGGATGGTGATCTTCTTCTTTGCCTCACCGGCCGCCAGCGCCGCCTATCTCACCGTCAGCGAGACCTTTCCGCTCGAAGTCCGCGCGCTGGCGATCGCAGTGTTCTACGCCGTCGGCACCGGCATCGGCGGCGTGATCGGCCCGGCGCTGTTCGGCGCGCTGATCGACACGGGATCGCGCACCAGCGTGTTCGCCGGCTATTTGCTGGGGGCCGTCCTGATGCTCGCGGCCGCGATCGTGGCGTGGCGCTATGCCGTCTCGGCGGAGCGCAAATCGCTCGAACAAATCGCGCGGCCGCTCGCCTTTATGGAGTAGACTGATGAAATCTGAACTTGCAGAAATGGCGATGGACCAGCAGCCCACAATATTCGACGACGACACACCCGAAACGGTGCCGGTGCCGCATGCGCTGGTGCCGCATCTCGACGAGACCGCAATTCTGCTCGACATCGACGGGACCCTGCTCGACCTGATGCCGACGCCGCGTGAGGTATGGGTGCCGCCGGGCCTGTCGGAGACGCTGAACCGGTTGACCGAGCGCACTTCCGGCGCGCTGGCGCTGGTCAGCGGCCGCTCGCTCAACGACATCGACCTGATCTTCGCGCCCGAGGTGTTTCGCGCCGTCGCCGGCCACGGCGCCGAGATGCGGCTGTCGGTGGACAATGAGGCCGATGCCGTGCACGCGCCGCCGCTGGACAAGGAGCTGAAGCGGCGGCTCGCCGCGATCGCCAAGCTCAGCCCGGGCATTCTGCTCGAGGACAAGGGCTATTCGCTCGCGCTGCATTACCGCCTCGCGCCGCACGCGGAGAAGGCGATCTACGAAGCCGTCTCGGTGATCCGCGCCGATCTGCCCAACGCGCCAATCGAGGTGCTGCCCGGCAAGTTCGTCTGCGAGATCAAGCATTCCGGATTCACCAAGGCGACCGGCGTGCGCGAATTGATGAAGCGGGAGCCGTTCAAGGGACGGCGTCCGATCTTCATCGGCGATGACGTCACCGACGAAACCGTATTCGCGATCATGCCCGACATGAACGGGCTCGCCTTCTCGGTCGGTCGCCGTGCCATGGGCGTAAATGGCCATTTCGACACGCCGAGCGACGTGCGTGCCTTCCTCGCGCGCCTGCTCGATCCTAGGTGAAACAAGGCCCGCGCCATTTCGCAGGTATCATGAGAAGCGGATCGGCGTCGCTGCGCGCCGCAAAACCTGTTGCGCAACCCGATCGCACAAGGTGTCGTTGCAACGAAATTATCCGGGTTCCGCAAGCGAAACCAGTTCCAACGCCCGCGCCCGATTTTGGTTTCAATTGGTTGAAACGATGATCAGGAACCATATTGATGAACGGCAGTTAAACGGGTGGAATGAAACAGGAGGGGACGACCTGTGAACCTAGTCGTCGTTTCAAATCGCGTCGCGCGCGGCAAACCTAACGAGCCCATGACGGGCGGCCTCGCGGCGGCGCTGCTGCCGGTTGTGGAACATTCGGGTGCGATCTGGGTGGGGTCTTCAGGTCGGGTACGGGACGGCCATCAGAAGGAACCGTTCGCTGAGATCGAAGCGCTCGGCGCGGGCGCTATCGCGACACTCGATCTGCCGGCGGCGCATTACGGCGGCTATTACGAGGGCTTTGCCAATTCGGCGCTGTGGCCGGCGCTGCATTCGCGCAGCGACCTGATCCGCGTCTCGCGCGAAGACTATGTCAGCTATCGCGAGGTCAACGCCTTCATGGCGCGCGCCTTGATGCGCTTCCGAAAAACAAAGACCGCGTTCTGGGTGCAGGATTATCATTTCCTCGCGCTCGGCGCCGAGCTGCGCGATCTCGGCGTCGACGACCCGATCGGCTTCTTCCTGCATACGCCGTGGCCCGTCGCTGCGGTGATGCAAGGCGTTCCCAACCACCGCGAACTGATCACGGCGATGCTGGCCTACGACCTGCTCGGCTTCCAGACCGAGGAGGATCGCCACAACTTCCTTGGTTATGTCGGCGGCGAGCTCGGCCTTGCCATCGAGGACGGCGTTGCGATCTCGCAGCATGGCCGCACGCGCTGTGAAGTGTTTCCGATCGGCATCGATGCGGAGAAGTTCGCAGCCTATGCCGCCAAATCGGCCTCGCATCCGGACGTGTCGCGGCTGCGGCGCAGCCTCAACGGCGAGCGGCTCGCGATCGGCGTCGACCGCCTCGACTATTCGAAAGGCCTCGTCAACCGCATCAGCGCGTTCGACCGGCTCTGGACCGAGCAGCCGCAATTTGCGCGCAGCATCTCGCTGCTCCAGATCGCCAATCCCTCGCGCGGTGCGATCGAGGCCTATGGCAATCTCCAGAACGAGGTCGCGCGCCTCGTCACCGACGTCAACGGCCGCCACGGCGAGGTCGACTGGACGCCGATCCGCTATTTGAACAAGGGCTTCAGCCAGGCCGTGCTCGCGGGTCTCTACCGCACAGCGCAGATCGGCGTGGTGACGCCGCTGCATGACGGCATGAACCTCGTCGCCAAGGAATATGTCGCAGCCCAGAACCCGGCCGATCCCGGCGTGCTGGTGCTGTCGAAGTTCGCGGGCGCGGCCAACGAGCTCGATACCGCCTTGCTCGTCAATCCGCACGACATCGACGGCATGGCGCGCGCGATCGCGGTCGCCGCATCGATGCCGCTCACCGAGCGCAAGATGCGCTGGGACGCGATGATGAAGAAGCTGCGCGGCCACACCATCCAGCAATGGTCGGCCGATTTCGTCGCCGCGCTCGAGAAGTGCCGCACCGAGAAGGCCGCCGTCGCCCCGCTCGCCGCGCAACCGCCGCAAGCGCTGCGCTGGCTGAAATCGGCGATCTCGGGCGTGCGGCTGATTTAGCTTTCTTCTCCCTCGCCCCGTTCTTACGGGGAGAGGGTCGGGGTGAGGGGCCTGCTTCCGCAAGAGAGGTGATAGTCGGATTCGCGGAGAGTTCCCCTCACCCGGATTGCATCTTCGATGCAATCCGACCTCTCCCCGCAAGTGGGGCGAGGCGCCCTTCAATAGCAATACGAGACCCCGTCCAGAACCGCGCACTGCCGCTTGTTCGGCGCGTTGGGATCGTCCATCGGTACCATGCCCTTGCCCTGGCCGACGAACACGCCGGTGCCGATATGCACCGAGCTCTTGTTGCCGATGATCACGCTTGAATGCGGCGCCGAGCTCGAGCGCGTCCCGTCCGGCCAGATGATGGCATCGCCCGACAACACCCCGCGCCGCCCATCGTCGCAGCTGACATCGACGCCTTGACGCGTGCAGACCTGGGCAGCAGCGGGCGCCGCGAGGGCGGAGCCCAGGGCCGAAATCAGGCCAAGGGCGAAGATGGTCTTGCGGATGGTCATGGCTCCCCCGGTCGCGCTCGGTATCCTCAACTGAATCGTCGCGCCAAACCCGTCACGGGTTCAGCCCGCAGGCCGATCAGAGCATCTGCGGTGCACAATATTGTGCCGTAAATACAATAGCTTGCGGAAAATTCGCCGGTTTTCCTCGCGATCCCTTGCAAAATCGTCGGCGCCCCTTCAAGAGAGGGCGCTCCGGAGAGATGGCCGAGTGGCTTAAGGCGCACGCTTGGAAAGCGTGTGTGCGGGAAACCGTACCGTGGGTTCGAATCCCACTCTCTCCGCCATTGGCCCAAATCAATTGCGCCCGGCTTATTTGCCTTCGGGGCCAGCAATCGTCGCCAAGCGCCCGATTAGGGCCGCCTCGGCCTTGGAAGTCAGACGGTAGCCTTCCGCCATCTCGACGATGCCCGATCCTCCTCAGCAATGTCGTACTCGGATTCCTCGACCAAGCCTCGAATGAAGGTCTCGAAGTCGGGCGCAATGACGACGATGCTATAGTCATCCTCCTGGTCGACGTACACGACCTGCGCCTCACCCCGCTTTCCGCAGGTCCGATAGACCTCGGCTCCGACGCCACCGCATTCGCTGGGACGGAATGTCGATGCCAGCCATCGTCTGCTGATGATCCATCGCGGACGCCGCACGAGCGTTCAGCATCGACCTGACGGGAAGCCGATACGCGTCGGATTGCACTCCACCGGCTTGTCCAACAAGCTGCCAAACCATCTGCTCGTCAACGAGCCATCCCTATCGATCCAGGGGATCGGTGGCAATTGCGGCAGGTAGGATGCATACGGCATGACTTTCGCAAGCGTCACTCTGCCCGGAAAACGTGTGAGGAATGCCTTGTTCATTCCGCCGTCCAGTCCGCTGTATATCGGGGCAGCCGGCAAATTGTCTTCAAGCAATTTGTCTTCAAGCAATCGCGCGTATTCGAACTCGTCGGCGCGCCTCTTCTCAAGCGCCCGCCGTGCGGTATCCGGATTGACCACGAAGGGAGGACATTTTTCGGTGGGGTTGAACACTGGAGGCGACGGCGAATGCGGCGGAGCTTGCGCCTCGAAGACATAGCGGCGGTCGCACACATCCACCTTCGGTTCGAGTCGCGTCGTCTCGAAATGATCGTTGCCGATCTTGAGCATGTTCCAGAAAGCGAGGTTGGGACTGTTTCGATGCCGCGCCAGATTTGCCGGCGTCAGGCGGAACGGATAGGCCTGGACCTGGAACGACGGCCGGCCGCCGAGGAACGAGTCGCGCGCCAGCGAATAGATTTCGCTGATCTGTTCGTCGGTCATGGCATAGCAGCCGCTCGACCAGCAGTCGCCGTGGATCATGAGGAAGCTGCCGTTGCGCTTGTGCGCCTTGTCGAACGTGTTGGGGAAGCCGAGGTTGATCGAAAGATAGAAGTTGGAGTTGGGGTTCATCAACTCAGGTGTAATCGTATAGAATCCCTCCGGAGCCTGTCGGTCGCCCTCGTGCAATTTCGGCCCGAGATCGCCCGACCACCGACAGATCGGATAGGTCTTGAGGATCTGGAAACGGCCGGTCGCGTCCTGTTTCCAGACCTCGAGCTCGGCCTCCTCCTTGAAAAGACGCACGAGGATAGGTGAATATTTCGGCATCTTCTTCTGCTCGAGCAGCGAGAGCAGCTCATCAGGTAGTTCCCTCGTCGCCTTGGCCGGCAACGGCTTGCTGCTTTCGCCAAGACACATGACCGGCGTCAAGGCAGCGGCAAAAGCCGCCGCCAGCACAAGGACACGTCGGACCATGGCGCGGATCACTGCTGTGCCTCCAGCCCTTCCGACCGCGCGCCGCTACGTCTCGAACCCGACGAACACCGTCGCTTCCTCGACGGACTTCCGCTCCGACACCACCGCATTCGCCGGAAAAGTTTCATCCGGCCAGCCCAGCGCGATGCTTTTCATGATGACCTGATCGTCGGCGATCCCTGCGTGCTCGCGCACCACGGGGGATTGCATGATGCCCTGGCTGTTGATGACGGCGCCGAGCCCGCGGGACCAGGCGGCATTGACCAGGGCGGTCGCCACGGCGCCGCAGTCAAAGGGCGTATCGTCGCTACCGTCAAGCACGCGGTCATAGGTGATGATCACGCAGACGGGCGCGTCGAACTGGCGGAAGCCGCGGAGCACCCAGTCCTGACGCTTCTCCATGTTGTCGCGCTCGATTCCCATTGCAGAGAATAATTGCTTGGCGACGCCGACCTGCCGGTCGCGGTGCTTGCCTGCAAAGGCCTGCCCCGTGCGGAACTCGCGCGACTGCGGGATGCCCGCCAGCATCCGTTCGGTGTTGCCGGCGCGGATCCGATCCAGTGGTTCGCCAGTGATGACATAGAAATTCCAGGGCTGGGTGTTCATCGACGACGGCGCGCGCATCGCCAAACCAATGATTTCCGCAATCAGCTCCTTGGGGACCGGATCGGGCTTGTAGCCGCGGATGCTCCGGCGACCGAGGATGACGTCATCGAACTGCATCTGTGTGGAATTCCCCTGGCAAGTTCTGAAACAGCTGGGATTTTCGTGGAAAATTCCTGATCTTTCAATCTGGAATGACCGACACTCCCTCCGCCATCGCGCCTCACCCCACGACCCTCCACTTCCCATCAACCGCACGCTTCAGCGCGGGATCGCTCACCCGCACGTGCTCGGCGAGGAAATCGATGAACGCGCGCACCCGCGCGGGCAGCGGCGCGGTATGGCCGACATAGACGGCGTGGATGTCTTCGCGGTCGCCGGGATTGTAGTTCTGCAGCACCGGGACGAGGCGGCCGGATTCAATGTCGGGACCGATGTGGAAGAGGGCGAGGCGGGCGAGACCGACGCCGCCGAGGCAGAGGCGGCGGGCGGCTTCGCCGTCGCTGACGCGCGCGACGGGCGGCGGCACTGCTTCCTCGGTGTGGTCGCCGCGCTTGAACGGCCAGCCGCGGATGCTGCGCGGAAAGGTCCAGCCGATGCCGCGGTGCTCGGCGAGATCGGCCGGTATCTTCGGCGTGCCGCAGCGAGCGAGATAGTCCGGCGCGCCGACCACGACCATGCGGCTGGTGCCGAGCTTTCGCGCGACCAGACGCGAGGCGCGCAGCGGGCCGACGCGGATGGCGACGTCGGCGCGCTCCTGCATCAGGTCGATCACGGTATCGGTCAGCACGAGATCGAGCGTGACGTCGCGATGCTGCTTCAGAAAACGCGGGATCAACGGCATCACCTGCAGCATGCCGAAGGGAATGTTGCAGTTGACCGTGAGGCGGCCGCGCGGCGCCGCCCCCGATGCTGCCTCGCGCTCGGCCTCCTCCATCTCGGCGAGGATGCGCACCGCGCGCTCGTAGAAGGCCTGGCCTTCCTCCGTCAGCGTCAGCTTGCGCGTGGTCCGGTTGACGAGCCGCGCGCCGAGGCGCCCCTCCAGGCGCGAGATCAGCTTGCTGACGCCCGACGGCGTCAGGCGCAGCTTTCGCGCGGCCTGGGTGAAGCCGCCGAGGTCGACGACGCGGACGAAAACCTCCATCTCGGCGGCGCGGTTGGTGTCGAAACGGGCCATATTGAATTCACGTCACAAATGATTGGATTGCGGACATTCTAATGGTTTCGCAGCAGCGCCGCTATCTGCATGGCTCGTCTCATCCCTTGGAGCCACGCATGCCTCCCGCCGTTCTAGCTCTCACCGCCGGTGCCTTCGGCATCGGCACCACCGAATTCATCATCATGGGCCTGTTGCTCCAGGTCGCGGCCGACATGCATGTCTCGGTGCCTGTCGCAGGCCTGCTCATCTCCGGCTATGCCCTCGGCGTGTTCGTCGGTGCCCCGGTGCTGACGCTGGCGATGCGGCGAATGCCGCGGAAAACCGTGCTGCTGGCGTTGATGGCGGTCTTCACGCTCGGCAATGCGGCCTGTGCGCTGGCGCCCACTTACGAATTGCTGATGGCGGCGCGGGTGCTGACCTCGCTCGCCCACGGCACGTTCTTCGGCGTCGGCTCGGTCGTCGCCACCAGCCTCGTCGCCGAGGACAAGCGCGCCTCCGCGATCGCCACCATGTTCATCGGCCTGACGGTGGCGACCCTTCTGGGCGTGCCCTTCGGCGCCTGGTTCGGTCTGATGCTCGGCTGGCGCGCGGCATTCTGGGCGGTGACGGCCATCGGCGTGGTTGCGTTCGCGGTGGTCGCCGTGCTCGTCCCCGGTCACGTCGGCCGTGGCGACAAGCCGGTCTCGCTCGCCGACGAGGCCGCGGTGCTCGGCCGTCCGCAGGTCCTGCTCGGCCTTGCCATGACCGTGTTCGGCTTCGCCGGCCTGTTTGTCGTGTTCACCTACATCCAGCCGATCCTGACGCGCTTCACCGGCTTTTCGGAGGCCGCGGTGTCGCCGATCCTGCTGGTGTTCGGCGTTGGGCTCGCGATTGGCAATGTCGCCGGCGGCAAGCTCGCCGACCGCGGTCTTGCGCGCGCCCTGATCGGCACGCTCGCCGCGCTCGCCATCGTGCTGCTCGGCCTTGCCGCGGTGCTGTCGGTCAAGATCCCCGCGATCGTGCTGATCCTGCTGCTCGGCGTCGCCGCTTTCGCAACCGTCGCGCCCCTTCAGCTTCGCGTGCTGGAAGCCGCCGGCCCGAGCGGCCGCACGCTCGCCTCCAGCCTCAACATTGCCGCCTTCAACCTCGGCAATGCGCTGGGCGCCTGGGCCGGCGGCGTCACCATCGATCGCGGGTTCGGCCTTTCCGCGCTGCCGCTGGTCGCCTCCGGCATCACCGCGATCGGCCTCGTGCTGGCGCTGTGGAGCCTTCAGCTCGACCGCAGGCAGGCCGTCGTTGCGGCGTGCCCGGCGGAATAGGAGAGCGATCATGGACTATCGCAATCTCGGCGCTTCCGGGCTCAAGGTGCCCGTCCTCAGCTTCGGCACCGGCACGTTCGGCGGCCAAGGCCCGCTGTTCTCCGCCTGGGGACGTAGCGGCGTCGAAGAGGCCTGCAGGCTGGTCGATATCTGCCTCGATGCCGGCGTCAATCTGTTCGACAGCGCCGACGTCTATTCGAACGGCGCCTCCGAGGAGATCCTCGGCGCTGCGATCAAGGGCCGGCGCGACAAGGTGCTGATCTCGACCAAGATGAGCCTGCCGATGGGCGACGGTCCGCTCGATGCCGGCTCGTCGCGGCAGCGGCTGCTTGTCTCGGTCGATGCGGCGCTGCGCCGGCTCGGCACTGACCACATCGATCTGCTTCAGCTCCACGCCTTCGACGCCTTCACGCCGATCGAGGAGGTGCTGTCGACGCTCGATACGCTCGTGCGCGCCGGCAAGCTGCGCTATGTCGGCGTCTCGAATTTCGCCGGCTGGCAGCTGATGAAGTCGCTCGCCATTGCGGACCGGCATGGCTGGCCGCGCTATGTCGCGCATCAGGTCTACTACTCGCTGCTCGGCCGCGACTACGAGTGGGAGCTGATGCCGCTCGCGCGCGACCAGGGGGTGGGTGCGCTGGTGTGGAGTCCGCTCGGCTGGGGCCGCCTTACTGGAAAGATCCGGCGCGGCCAGCCGCTGCCGCCGAACAGCCGCCTGCACGCGACCGCACAGTTCGGTCCGCCGGTGCGCGAGGAGACGCTCTACGCCGTCGTCGACGTGCTGGAGGCGATCGCGATGGAGACCGGCCGCACCGTGCCACAGGTCGCGATCGCCTGGTTGCTGTCGCGCCCCACGATCGCCTCCGTCATCATCGGCGCTCGCGACGAAGCGCAGCTGCGCGATAATCTCGGCGCAGTAGGCTGGCCGCTGAGCGCGGATCAGATCAAGCGTCTCGACGACGCCAGCGCGGTGATGCCGCCCTATCCCTATTATCCCTATCGCATCCAACCGGGCTTTGCCCGGTTGAATCCGCCGCCTGTTTAGGCCAGGGACGCAGGCAATTCGTCGCATCGGTGTACCGTCGCAATGCGTCATGCAGAAACGCGGCTGTACACGCCTCATCGTCGTCCGTAACCTCCGCCGCACAATTTCAGGAGATGCGACGTGGCGATGAAAACGGCAACCAAGAAGAAAAGTGCTTCCAGGAAAGCGGCAACGAAGACGAGCAAGAAGGCATCGAGCAAGAAAACCTCAACCCGAAAGGGCGTCGCTGCGAAAACGATCAAGCCAGCCAAGAAGGTCGCCGCGCACAAATCAGCCACCGCACGCCGTCCCAAGGGGCCGATCTGGCAATGGTCGGCGGTCGAGACCGCGGACGCGATCCGCGCTGGCGCGATCTCCGCGGTCGAGACCGTCGAGGCGCATCTCGAACGGATGCGCGCGGTCAATCCGAAGCTGAATGCCGTCGTCGTCGATCTCTCGGAGGAGGCGTTGAAGGCTGCGCACGCCGCGGACAAGCAGCGCGCCAAGGGAGGTGCGCTCGGCCTTCTGCATGGGGTGCCCATCACGATCAAGGAAAACGTCGATTACCAGGGCCGGCCGAACTTCAACGGCGTGCCCGCCAACAAGGACCTGATGGCGCCGTCGGATGCGCCCGTGGTGCGCAACCTGAAGAGGGCCGGCGCGATCGTCATCGGGCTCACCAACACGCCGGAATTCTCCTTTCGCGGCTTCACCGACAATCCGCTGCACGGGCTGACGCTCAATCCCTGGGATCCCGACATCACCTGCGGCGGCTCGTCGGGCGGGGCGGGTTCGGCGGTCGCGGCCGGCATCGGCACCATCGCCCACGGCAACGACATCGGCGGCTCGCTGCGCTGGCCGGCGCATTGCAACGGCGTTGCCACCATCAAGCCGACGCAAGGACGCATCCCCGCGTTCAACGAGAGCGCAACGGCCGAGCGGCCGATGCTGGCGCATCTGATGTCGGCGCAGGGGCCACTCGCCCGCCACGTCGCCGACGTCCGTCTCGCGCTGGAGGCGATGAGCCAGCGCGATCCGCGCGATCCCTGGTGGGTGCCGGCGCCGCTGGTCGGCGAGACGCCGAAGCGGCCGATCAAGATCGCGCTGGCCAAGATACCGGAGGACATGGACGTCGATCCCTCCGTCGCGGCGGCGCTGCGCCAGGCCGCGGACCATCTCGAACGTTCCGGCTACCGTGTCAGCGAGGTCGAGGTGCCCGACATCGACGGCGTCTGGCAGACCTGGTGCGACATCATCACCAACGAGACCGTGGTGATGCAGGAAGCCGCGATGCTGAAGGTGACCTCGGAGGACTTTCACAAGGCCTGGGGCGGCATGAAGGCCAAGGCCAATGTGCTCGATCTCAAGGCCTGGATGCAGGCGACCGCCGCGCGCAACGCCCACATCCGCGCCTGGCAATTGTTCTTCGAGGACTATCCGGTCGTGCTGGCGCCGACCACGGTGAAGCCGACGCCGGGCCCGCGCGAGGACACCGTCAGCGCCGAGCGCGTGCGCGAGATCTTCTGGGGCGAGATCCGCTTCATCTCCGCGATCAACGTGCTCGGCCTTCCCGGCGCCGTGGTGCCGGTGGCCCTCCACGACGGCAAGCCGATCGGCGTGCAGCTCATTGCCGGTCGCTATCGCGAGGATCTTGCGCTCGATGCCGCGGCTGCGATCGAGAAGCGCGCCGGCGTGCTTGCCCATCGCTTGTGGGAGCGGATGGGGTAGCGGCAAGCAGCCCCGCACGATCGGTGAAGGGGGCTGGGCGGCGATGCGCGGCGGCTCGATCTCCCCGCGAAGGAAATGGCATGGCGAGTGCTGAAGCAGGCTCGCCATTTCGTTAATCCGCCTTAACCCGATTTCCAGCCAATTCGCCAACAAGCGTTAGGGTTACTTCCTCGATCTCTAAGCGAATTATTGTCCGCTTTACCACCCGCCTCTAACAGAGGGACGGCGGACAACGCACATGCCTCATTCTAGGCCAATAAGTGCGGACCGCTCCACGCGGAGGTGGCACGATGCGCAACGAGACGATCGCTATTCACGCCGGTTACGAGCCCGAAGCGACCACGCACGCGGTTGCCGTGCCGATCTACCAGACCGCGGCCTACGCCTTCGACAGCGCCGATCACGGCGCGGCGCTCTTCAATCTCGAGGCCGAGGGCTTCCGCTACAGCCGCATCGCCAATCCGACCAGCGCGGTGCTGGAGAAGCGCATCGCCCAGCTCGAAGGCGGCGTCGGCGCGCTCGCGGTCGCGACCGGCCAGGCGGCCTTGCATTTCGCCTTCGTCAACGTCGCCGATCACGGCGGCAACATCGTTTCCGTGCCGCAGCTTTACGGCACCACCCATACGCTGCTCTCGCACATTCTGCCGAGGCAGGGCATCACCGGCCGCTTCGCCGAGAGCGACAAGCCGGAGGCGATCGAGAAGCTGATCGACGAGAACACTCGTGCGGTGTTCGCCGAGACCATCGGCAATCCCGCCGGCAATGTCTGCGATATCGAGGCGCTGGCCAGAATCGCGCACGCGCATGGCGTGCCGCTGATCGTCGACAACACGGTCGCAACCCCGATCCTGCTCAAGCCGTTCGACTACGGTGCCGACATCGCCGTGCATTCGCTGACCAAGTTCCTGGGCGGTCACGGCACCACGCTCGGCGGCGCCATCGTCGATTCCGGCAACTTCCCCTGGGCCAAATATGCCGAACGTTTCCCGGCCTACAACAAGCCCGATGCTTCCTATCACGGCCTCGTCTATGCCGAGCGGTTCGGCCGCACCGCCTACATCGAGCGGGCGCGTAGCGTCTATCAGCGCACCATGGGCTCGGTGCTGTCGCCGTTCAACGCCTTCCTGCTGCTCCAGGGCATCGAGACCGTGGCGCTGCGCATGGAGCGCCATGTCGAGAATGCCCGCAAGGTCGCCGAATTCCTCCGCAAGGATGCGCGCGTCGCCTGGGTCAATTACACCGGCTTTCCCGACAGTCCCTATTATCCGCTGGTGCAGAAATATCTCGACGGCAACGCCTCCTCGCTGTTCACCTTCGGCATCAAGGGCGGCATGGAGGCCGGCAAGACCTTCTATGATGCGCTGAAGCTGATCACCCGCCTCGTCAATATCGGCGATGCCAAGTCGCTGGCCTGCCATCCGGCCTCGACCACCCACCGTCAGATGTCGGCGGAGCAGCAGCGCCTTGCCGGCGTGCTGCCGGAGACCATCCGGCTCTCGATCGGCATCGAGCACGTCTCCGATATCATCGAGGACATTGACCAGGCGCTGGACAAGGCCTGCCGGTCGGCGCGCCTCGAGGCCGCGGAGTAGGCCGCCTCGCCAATGACGATCTTGGTCGACAGGGATCAAGTCATCTCGGGCCCGGCATTGGTGCCGACCGAGCGCGATCTCGCGCGCGATCACGGCGCCGAGCTCACGATCGGGCTCGTCAACAACATGCCGGATCCGGCGCTGAAGGCGACCGAGCGGCAGTTCATGAAGCTGCTCCAGGCCGCAGCCGGTCCGTGCCGCATCCGCTTCCACTGCTTCTCGCTTCCCAGCGTGAAGCGTTCGCCGGAAGCGAAGTGGCATGTCGAGAGCGAGTATTCCGACCTGTCTGACCTCAAGCGCCGGAAATTCGACGGCTTGATCGTAACGGGCGCGGAGCCGGTCGCAGCCGAGCTCGACCAGGAGCCGTACTGGCGCGACCTCACCGAGCTGATCGACTGGGCGAAGGCCAACACGCGCTCGACGATCTGGTCGTGCCTTGCCGCGCACGCGGCGGTGCTGCACCTGGACGGCATCGCACGGCGGCGGCTGCCGGGCAAATGCCACGGCATCTTCGATTGCGACGTGGTGACACGCGATCCGCTGACGCGCACCGCGCCGGCGCCGCTGAAGGTCTCGCATTCGCGCCTGAACGAGATCGTGGAGAGCGACCTGGTCCAGGCCGGTTATCAGGTGCTGACGCGCTCGGCGCAGGCGGGTGTCGACGTCTTCATTCGCCAATATGCCAGCCGCTTCGTGTTCTTCCAGGGCCATCCGGAATACGACGCGCTGTCGCTCCAGCGCGAATATCTGCGCGACGTCGGCCGCTATCTGGCGCGGGAGCGCGAGACCTATCCGCGCCTGCCCGTGAGCTATTTTGACGCAGCGACGGAAGAGAAACTGGCCCGCTTCCAGAAGAAGGCGGAGCACCAACGCCATCCGGCGCTCACCAACGAGCTGCCTGGACTGAATTTGCGCGCTGATATCGGTGCAGGCAGCGCGGCGGCAGTGCTTTTCCGCAATTGGTTGCGGTATCTCAGCGTGGAAGCCGGTGGGTCGATCCCCGCGGGCTAGCCAATGCATATTGATTCCGCGTTAGGATTACCCAAGCGTTAGGCTTGCCTCCGCCGCCAGGCGAATGTTTCAGTGCGGACATACGTCAATTACGGGAAACGCAGTCGTGTGGTCGGCACTCCAGGGACGCGTGAGCAATCGGCTGGCCCGGCATTTCCGCGCCGCGCCGCACCGGCTGCCTGCGTCGCATATGCCGATCGTGAGCTTCACCTTCGACGATGCTCCCGACAGCGCCGCAGGCGAGGGCGCCGAGCTTCTTGAGAGGCATGGCGGCCGGGGCACGTTCTATCTCGCCGGTAGCCTGATCGGTCAGCCGTCGGACCACTGGCATGGGTTGTCGGACGACGCGATCGTCCGGCTGCATCGCGCCGGTCATGAGATTGCCTGCCATACCTTCTCGCACAAGAGCTCGGTCGATCTCGACGAGGCCGCAATGGCGCACGAGATCGAGCGGAACCGTTCGTATTTTCGCGCGATCGATTCCTCGATCAGGCTGGAGAACTTCGCCTATCCCTATGGGCTTGCCTCGGTCTGGCGCAAGCCGCAGCTCGCCAAGGCATTCCGTTCGGCGCGCGGCATCCTTCCCGGTGTCAACAGCGGCGTCATCGATCTCCAGTTCCTGCGCGCTTCGCCTTTGATCGATAGCGAGACCGATAGAGCGGGCGTCGATCGCTATTTCGACGAAGCGGTCGCGAGCGGCGGATGGCTCATCTTCTATGGTCACGACGTCGCGAGTGCGCCGAGCCCCTATGGCTGCACTCCGGACCTGATGCGTCACGCGCTGGAGGCCGCCGGAAAGCGCAACATGCCGATCGTGACGGTCGCAGAGGCGTTGCGGAGGATTGGGGCGTCCTAGCCTTATTTCCTTCTCCCCTTGTGGGAGAAGGTGGCGCGAAGCGTGTAGCCCACAAGGGGAGAGGGATTAACCGCGCCGCGCCACCAAACTGACTTGCCACGCCCCCCGCCGCCATGCGACTGGCCTAGTGACAATCTCACGGCCCAGGTTCCAGCTCCCTCATGTCCGTTCCCTCCACCGCCCCGCTGCCTGCGCCCGCCGACGGCCGCGACGCGCTGTCGGTGCTGCATTCGGTGTTCGGTCTGCCGGGTTTTCGCGGCGCGCAAGGCGAGATCATCCGCCACGTCACGCAAGGCGGCAATTGCCTGGTGCTGATGCCGACCGGCGGCGGCAAGTCGCTGTGCTATCAACTTCCCGCATTGCTGCGCGAAGGCTGCGGCATCGTGGTGTCGCCGTTGATCGCGTTGATGCGCGACCAGGTCGCCGGGCTGATCGAAGCCGGCGTCAACGCCGCCGCGCTGAACTCGTCGCTGACGCCGCAGGAAGCCTCCGATATCGAGCGCCGCCTGCTCTCGGGCGATCTCGATCTGCTCTATGTCGCGCCGGAACGCCTGGTCACGCCGCGCTGCCTGTCGCTGCTGGCGCAAGCGAAGGTGGCGCTGTTCGCGATCGACGAGGCGCATTGCGTCTCGCAATGGGGCCATGACTTCCGGCCCGAATATGTCGGCCTCTCCATCATCGCCGAGCGCTTTCCCGACGTGCCGCGCATCGCGCTGACCGCGACCGCCGACGAGCTGACGCGCAAGGAGATCGTCGCGCGGCTTCAGCTCGCGGATGCGCCGCAATTCGTCTCGAGTTTCGACCGGCCCAACATCCGCTACGAGATCGTCGACAAGCGCAACGCGGTGTCGCAGCTGAAGGAGTTCATCCGGGAGCGGCATGCGGGCGATGCCGGCGTGGTCTATTGCCTGTCGCGCAACCGCGTCGAGGAGGTCGCCGCCGCGCTTCAGGACGCCGGCATTGCGGCGCTGCCCTACCATGCCGGGCTCGACGGCAGCGTGCGCTCGCGCAACCAGGACCGCTTTCTCAACGAGGACGGCATCGTCATCGTTGCGACCGTCGCTTTCGGCATGGGCATCGACAAGCCCGACGTGCGCTTCGTCGCCCATCTCGACCTGCCCAAGAGCATCGAGGCCTATTATCAGGAGACGGGCCGCGCCGGCCGCGACGGCAAGCCGTCGGCGGCCTGGATGGCCTATGGGCTCTCGGACATCGTGCAGCAGCGTCGCATGATCGACGAGTCCAGCGCCTCCGACGAATTCAAGCGGGTCTCGATCGGCAAGCTCGATGCGCTGGTCGGCCTTGCCGAGACGCCGCACTGCCGGCGCCGGCGGCTGCTCGCCTATTTCGGCGAGATTCTGATGGGCGAGAGCTGCGGCAATTGCGACAATTGCCTGACGCCGCCGAAGATGCGCGACGGCAAGGTGCTGGCGCAGAAGCTGTTGTCCTGCGTCTATCGCACCGGGCAGCGTTTTGGCGCGATGCACCTGATCGACGTGCTGGTCGGGCGCCTGACCGAGAAGGTGACGCAGTTCGGCCACGACAAATTGTCCGTGTTCGGCATCGGGCGCGAGCTCAACGAAAAGCAGTGGCGCACCGTGCTGCGGCAGTTGGTGGCGATGGGGCATTTGCAGAGCGACAGCGAAGCGTTCGGTTCGCTGAAGCTGACCGAGACCGCGCGCGGCGTGCTGCGCGGCGAGACGGAAGTGTGGCTGCGCGAGGAGGCGCCCGGCACGCGCATTCGCGCGAGCCGCGGCAAGTCCCGCCGCGGCGACCTTGCGCCCGCCGCCAACGCCGCGCCAGGCGATGTCGATCCCGAGCTGCGCGCGCGGCTGCGCTCGTGGCGTTCGGAGGTCGCGCGCGAGCGCGGCGTGCCGGCCTATGTGGTGCTGCACGATGCCACCATCGACGGCATCGTCCGGGCCTGGCCGACGACCCTCGACGAGCTCCGCAACGTGCCCGGCATCGGCGACAAGAAGCTCGAGCATTACGGCGACGAGCTGCTGCAGATCGTCAAGACGCGGTAAGCGACAAATACTCCGCCGTCATCCCGGACAAGCGCGCCCAAAGCGCGCGCAGATCCGGGATCCATAACCACAGGCCGATGTGGTTACGGCAGGCAGGCCACCACGAGCTGTCGCAAAACGATTGCTGCGGCGTATGGGTCCCGGGTCGGCGCTGACGCTTGCCCGGGACGACAGCGGAGGCGAGGCGAGAGGTGGGTTACCTCACCCATTCCTGAACGCATACGCGTAGCCGTTCAGCGCGGGGGCGCCGCCGAGATGGGCGTAGAGGATCTTCGCGCCCTTCTCGAAATAGCCCTTCTTCGCCAGATCGATCAGGCCCTGCATCGACTTGCCCTCGTAGACGGGGTCGGTGATCATGCCTTCGAGACGCGCGCTGAGGCGGATTGCCTCCTTGGTCTCTTCCGAGGGCACGCCATAGGCGGGATAGGCGTAGTCTTCGATCAGCACCACGTCGTCGGCGACGAGCTCCTTGCCGAGCTCGACGAGCTCAGCGGTGTTCTGCGCGATCTCGAGCACCTGCGCTTTGGTCTGCGCCGGCGTGAACGATGCGTCGATACCGATCACCTTGCGGGCGCGGCCATCGGCGGCGAAGCCGACCAGCATGCCGGCATGGGTGGAGCCGGTCACCGTGCAGACGATGATATAGTCGAACTTGAAGCCGAGCTCGGCCTCCTGCTTGCGCACTTCCTCGGCGAAGCCGACATAGCCGAGCCCGCCATATTTGTGCACGGAGGCACCCGCGGGAATGGCGTAAGGCTTGCCGCCCGCGGCCTTCACTTCCTCGATCGCCTGCTCCCAGCTCTTGCGGATGCCGATGTCGAAGCCGTCGTCGACCAGGCGCACGTCGGCGCCCATGATGCGCGACAGCATGATGTTGCCGACGCGGTCATAGACGGCGTCCTCGTGCGGCACCCAGGCTTCCTGCACCAGCCGGCACTTCATGCCGATCTTGGCGGCGACCGCGGCGATCATGCGGGTGTGGTTCGACTGCACGCCGCCGATCGAGACCAGCGTGTCGGCGTTGGAGGCGATCGCATCAGGGATGATGTATTCGAGCTTGCGCAGCTTGTTGCCGCCATAGGCGAGGCCGGAATTGCAGTCCTCGCGCTTGGCATAGATCTCGACATTGCCGCCGAGATGCTTGGACAGCCGCTCCAGCTTCTCGATGGGCGTCGGGCCGAAGGTCAGCTTGTAGCGCGGAAATTTGTCGAGCTTCATGGGGGCATCCCGATTGGCGTTGATGGCGGCAGCTGCCTAGCATCGCGCAAAGGAAATGTGCTCTCGAATGTTGCGCCCATATTGCACTCTGTCTTGCAGTAGAAGCGCCTCTAGCTAATAATTCTTCCAGAAAATCGCCAAACTATGGAAGTTTCTTTCATGTCCGCCAGACTCGACCGTATTGACCTTAAGATCCTGAGATTGCTGCAGAATAATGGCCGGCTCAGCAATGCCGAGCTGGCCGAGACCGTCGCGATCAGCGCCGCCACCTGCCATCGCCGCACCCAGCGCCTGTTCGAGGACGGATTCATCGCGGCCGTCCGCGCCATGGTCGCCCCCAAGAAGGTGGCGAAGGGCACGCTCGTGATGGTCGGCGTCGTGCTCGACCGCTCCACACCGGAGAGCTTTGCCACCTTCGAGCAGGCGATCGCCAGGCTGAAAGTCGTGCTCGACTGCCACCTCGTCGCCGGCGACTTCGACTATTTCCTGAAGATCCGGGTCGGCGACATGGAGGATTTCAACCGCATCCACGGCGAGCAGCTGATCGCGCTGCCCGGCGTGCGCCAGACCCGCACCTTCTTCGTGATGAAGGAGGTCGTCGACAACGCGCCGCTGGAATTTTGAGCGCGGTACACAAAGCGCCCGCGTGCTAGATGGACATCAGTTTTCAAGGAATCGCCTGGTCATGCCGATGAAGCCGCCTCCCTTCCGCCACCCGGCCGGGCCTGCCTATCGGCGCGGCTGGGTCGATGAGGCCGTGGCCGCGATCGAGGCCGACCAGTGCCGCACCGCCGATACGCATCTGATCCGGCTGATCGTGCCGGCGCTATCAGGCATCGACATCTATCTGAAGGACGAGTCCACCCATCCGACCGGCAGCTTGAAGCATCGCCTGGCGCGCTCGCTGTTTCTCTACGCACTCTGCAACGGCCACATCCGCGAAGGCACACCTGTGGTCGAGGCCTCGTCGGGATCGACTGCGGTGTCGGAGGCCTATTTCGCAGAGATGATCGGCGTGCCCTTCTACGCCGTGATGCCGCGCACGACCTCGGCGGAGAAGATCGCCGCCATCGAACATTTTGGCGGCAATTGCCATCTGATCGACGACGGCCGGGCGTTGTATGCGGAAGCCGCCGCGCTCGCCTCGCGGCTGAACGGTCACTACATGGACCAGTTCACCTTCGCCGAGCGTGCCACCGATTGGCGCGGCAACAACAACATCGCCGAGTCGATCTTTACGCAATTGCAGGGCGAGCCGCGCCCGTTGCCGGATTGGATCGTGATGGGCGCCGGCACCGGCGGCACCTCGGCCACCATCGGGCGCTATTTGCGCTACCGGCAGTATCCGACACGGCTATGCGTTGCCGATGTCGAGCATTCCGCCTTCTTCGATTGCTTCCGCTCGCAGGACCGTTCGCATGTCTGCGACCGCCCGTCGCTGATCGAGGGCGTCGGCCGGCCGCGTTGCGAGCCCTCCTTCGTGCCTGAAGTGGTCGACCGCATGATGAAGATTCCGGACGTGGCCACGATCGCGGCGATGAACGTGTTGTCGCGCCGGCTGCGTCGTCCGGTGGGCGGCTCCACCGGCACCAATTTCCTGGCGCTGTGCCGGCTGGCCTCGGAGATGCGCCAGGCGAACGTCGTGGGGTCGCTGGTGACGCTGATCTGCGATTCCGGCGAGCGCTACCGGCAGACCTATTACGAGCCCGAATGGCTGAAGGCGCGCGGGCTCGATCCGGCGCCGTTCGAGGCGGTGCTGTCGTCGTTTCTCACGACGGGCGAGCCGTTGAGGCTCGATGTCGACGACGTCTTCAATCCGCAGAGCGTACGAAGTCCCGCCGCGTCATAGCAGCGTCTTCCTGCCGTTTTCCAAATTGGCACGACCGTCACGGCAACTTCACTTGCCCTGCGCACGCATGCAGGTGACGGTTGTGGTCTCAACGAGGAGATCCTGCCGTGCGCCTTCCCATTCTCGATCCCAAGGATCTGACTGACGAACAGAAGCCGCTCTATGACGACATGCGAGCCGGCATCACCGACCATTTCAAGGGTTTTGTGAATATGCGCGACGACGGCGCGCTGCTCGGGCCCTGGAACCCCTGGATCCGCGAGCCGCGCTTCGGCGGGCCGGTGTGGGAGCTGGTCAAGGCGGTCGCGTCGAACCCGCTGCTGCCCGCGCCGGTGCGCGAGGTCGCGATCCTCGTCACCGGCTCGCATTTCCGGTCCGGTTACGAGCTCTATGCTCATGTGCTTGTCGCCGAGCAGCGCGGCCTCTCCGACGAGAAACTCGCGACCATCGTTGCGGGGCAGCGGCCGGTGGACCTCACCAGGCAGGAGGCGGTCGCCTATGACATGGCCTCGGCCCTGGTCAGCGGTGGCGTGCTGCCGGAGCTGACCTATCGTGCGGCGGTGAAGGAGTTCGGCGAACACGGTGCGGCCGAGCTGTCCTATCTGGTCGGCGTCTACTGCATGGTCTCGGTCACGCTCAACACGTTCGACGTGCCGGTTCCGGATTAGCAGCGGCCTTGCTTCGTTTGAGCATGATCCTTTTCCGGGATCATGCTCAATTGCGCACGGCGTAGAGCGGCGTTCGCAAGGTTATCTGGTAAGACGGCTTCGGCGTCCAGGCGATCTGTGCGGTGATGCCGAACAGGCGGTTGTCGTTGTCGTCCATGCGATCAAGGTCGAGCCGCAGCATCGGCTGCGTGAAAGATTCCGCAAACGTCCGGCCCGCCAGCTGCGCGCCGCCGAACGACTGCATGCCAAGACGTCCGGTGAACTTCCAATTGCTCGGCCATTGGTAATAGCCGCCGGCATAGAGGATCGTGTTCGGCCGGATGCTGGCGAACGGGCTGGCGATGGTGGTGTAGGTATGTTGCACGCCGGTCAGCCAGCCCCGCGTCTCGTCCTCGTCGAGCGCGTAGTCGAATTCCAGGATGTTGTTCAGCGAATTCGTCATGCCCTGCTCGTTCGGCACCGACTGCGTCAGCGTCGATTGCAGCGTGATCGTCGGGATCTTGCCGCCATTCTGCTGGTGGAGGTCGGCCTGCACGCCGATGTTCCAGCTGGTGATGTCGAAGGACGACCAGCCGCCGCCGATATCCGTCGTCGATCCGGACACGCCGCCATAGAGCGAGACACGGTCGGTGACGTCGACAGTCAGCGGCAGGTCAACGGCAATCGACTTCGCCGCCGGCAAGCCGTTCGGCAGCGTCGTGCTTCGTCGCGCCGCCAGGGCTTGGAACGCGGCCGACAGCGAGGTGGTGCCGAAGCCGAGCCCGAGCGTGCCTGCGGGGATCGTCGCGTAGCTGGTGCGGAGGTCGAGGTAGATGTTCGGAACAGTCGGCTTTGCCGGTGCGTCCTCGTCCGCCTCGGCGGCGAAGGCCGCGCTTGCTGAAACCGTCACGCAGGCCAGCCCCAGCGCGACGGCGCGCAAAGCCGGACGATGCGGTGGGTTGCGAGTTGACACGTGACAATCCGACGCGCGAGGCTCTGGTGGCGGAAGCGCACGCTAGATGGAACGTGATCGCTCCCGCGGTCAAGCGCTATCCGCAAGCCATGGACTGCATCGATAGGCGCGGCTACCTTGGCGTGATTGCACCGACACGCCCGCCGGCCGGAGCAGGCCGGGATAATGGAGGACGACAGCCATGACCACGTCACGCCGCATCCTGCTCGCCGGAATGGCAGGGCTCGCCGTCGCTCCGGCCGCCGTGGCCGCCGTACCCGCGCCAGCGCGCGACGACACGACGGTCGCCGAAGAACGCTTTGCGCGCATGATTGCCGCAGCGCATGCGCCCGACGTCACCTGCGCCCGCGAGGCGGAGCGTTATGCGGACGCGCATTGGCCTGACTATGTCATGGCGGCCAGGGCCGTGCTCGGCGCGCGCGTGTGATCTACCTCTCCACCGCTCGCCGCACCTGCTCGCCGATCTGCGACAGCACGAGCTGCGCCTGCGGCAGGATCGCGCCCATGGCGTGGAAATTGTGAACCATGCCGTCGTGGCAGACATGCTCGACGGCGACGCCTGCAGCGAGCAGCTTGCGGGCATAGGCGTTGCCTTCATCGCGCATCGGGTCGTACTCGGCGGTGTGGATGATCGCGGTCGGCAGGCCCGTGAGCCGGGTGGCGCGCAGGGGAGAGACGCGGGGGTCGGCGGTGTCGATGTCGTCGGGCAGATAGTCGGAAAGATCGGCCTCGATCGTGACGCGATCGATCAGATGACCCTCGGCAAAGGCCTCGCGCGACGGCGAGGTTTCCTCGAAATCCAGCACCGGGCAGATCAGGCATTGCGCGGCGATGGCAAGGCCCGCGGTCTGCGCCGCCTCCTGGCATACGATCGCAGCGAGCGTTGCGCCGGCGGAATCGCCGCCGACCACCAGGCGGTCTGCGTCGATGCCGAGCGATGCGGCCTCGCGCGCGACCCATTCGGTGGCGGCGATGGCATCGTCGACGGCGGCAGGAAATCTGTGCTCCGGCGCGAGCCGGTAATCGACGGAAACGAGACGGCAGCCGGTGGCATGCGCCAGCGCCGCCGCGATGCGATCATGCGTGGCGATGCCGCCGGCGACGAGGCCGCCGCCATGAAAGAACACGAAGCCCGGTGCAAGCTCGTCGGCATTTGCAGGCGTGTAGAGGCGATAGGGCACCTCGCCGGCGCGGCCGGGCAGCACGCCGTCGCGCGTCGTCACATCCGGCGCATCCGCACGCGCGAACTGCATCAGCTTGGCCAGCGATTGCCGCCGCGCCTCCACGCTCGGCCGGCTTTTCGCCTGCGGCGCAGCCGCGGCCATCATGGTCAACAAGCGCTTTGCGAGCGGATCGAGCGGCATGGCAATCTCCGTATCATCGCCCGTATTATAGCCTGTTTGGCGCGTTTTACCCTCCAGGGGAGGGTGCTGGTCCGGCAGCAAATCGTTTAGAAATTGGGACAATAGTGCCCGGATATTTCCAAGGGGAGGCCGTCATGGCCGAGATCAAGAAGCCGATCGAATATTCGCCGAGCTGGACCTTCTTCGAGGGCAAATGGCACGACGGCAACGTGCCGATCATGGGCCCGCGCACGCACGCGGCCTGGCTCGGCTCGGTGGTATTCGACGGTGCGCGCGCGTTCGAGGGCGTCGCGCCCGATCTCGACCGTCACCTCGCGCGCGCCAATCAATCCGCGATCAATTTTGGCCTGAAGCCGGTGGTCGATACCAGCACCTGGCTCGGGCTTGCGACCGAAGGCATCGCACGCTTTACGGCCAATGCCGAGCTCTACGTCCGTCCGATGTATTGGGCGCAAAACGGCTCGGGTGGCGGCGTGCTGTTCGATCCCGAAACCACCAATTGGTGCCTGTGCATCTACGAGGCGCCGATGCCAAAGCCGGTCGGCAACGCCATCACCCTGTCGCCGTTCCGCCGGCCCACCGCCGAATGCGCGCCGGTCGAGGCCAAGGCGGCCTGCCTCTATCCGAACAATTCGCGTGCGCTGGCGGAAGCCGCCTCGCGCGGCTTCCAGAACGCGCTGATGCTGGACATGCTCGGCAACGTCGCCGAGTTCGGCAATTCCAACGTTTTCATGGCCAAGGACGGCGTGGTCTATACGCCCGTCCCCAACGGCACGTTCCTCAACGGCATCACGCGCCAGCGCGTCATCAGCCTGCTCCGCGGCGACGGCGTCACCGTGGTCGAGACGACGTTGCGCTATGCCGATTTCCTCGCTGCCGACGAAATCTTCTCCACCGGCAATTTCGCCAAGGTCGCCCCGGTGATCCGCATCGACGCGCGCGAGCTGAAGCCGGGTCCGTTCTACGCCAAAGCGCGAAAACTCTATTGGGACTTTGCGCATGCGGTGAAGCTGGCGGCGTAGGCGCCGATTCCCCCGTCTTCGAGGGCTTGTGCGGAGCTCCCCGCTGTCATCGCCCGGCTTGACCGGGCGATCCAGTATTCCAGAGGCCGTCGTGATAGAATCGAGAAGCCGCTGCGTACTGGATGCCCCGGTCAAGCCGGGGCATGACAGAGGCTTTTAGCGGAGCTTTTGAAACCGGCTGAACTGAAACGCCTGCGTCGAATCCCACGGCGTCCGATGCGTCTCGCGGCGCGTCTCGATCAGCTCGAACTCCGGCCCGAGCTCCGCTTTGAGGCTGGCGCTGTCATGGCGCTGCACCGGCAGGCCGCTGCATTTCTCCGGACCATCGGGCGCAAACGTCGCGATGATGACGTGGCCGCCGGGCGCGACCGCAGACCGCAGGCGCTCGACGTAAGCCGCCCTGTCCTTGGGGTCGGTAAGGAAGTGGAACGCGGCGCGGTCGTGCCAGACGTCGTAGGTCTTCGCCGGCTGCCATCTGGTGGCATCGGCAACGATCCAGTCGACCATCGAAGCGGCTGCGCCGATTCGCTTCTTCGCCGCATCAAGCGCATGGGCGGAAAGATCCAGCACAGAGACGTCGCGATATCCGTCCGCCAGCAGCGCATCGACCAGACGCGAGGCGCCGCCGCCGATATCGATGATGGCCGACCCGCGATCGGGGCAGGTCGCCCGGATCATCGCGAGCGAGGTCGACGGGCTCTTCTGAAACCAGCTGACCTCGTCCTCGCCCTTGGTGGCGTAGACGCTGTCCCAATGGGAGCTTCGGTCGGACATCTCATATCCTCCGGCTCAAGCGGGGGCCGGGACGAAGGAGGAGCTACTCCTCCTTCTTTGACATCCGCTCCAGGCGCTCCTGCATTTCCTTCATCTGCTGGCGCAGATCGTCGATGTTGCTGTCCTTCGGCGTTTCAGCAGTCGCATCGGACTCCGCCTCGGCGGTGGCCGCCGGGCGCGGCGGGACGAAGGGCTTGAACATCGAGAAGGTCTGCTGGAACAGCTCCATGTTACGGCGGACTTGTTCTTCCAAGGGAGCAAAAGGAGTGCCGGACAGCGTATTGGCGATCTGCTTGCGGAACTTCTCTTGCTCCTGGGTCAGGGTCGCGATCGACTGCTCCAGATATTTCGGCACCACCATCTGCATGCTGTCGCCGTAGAAGCGGATCAGCTGGCGCAGGAAGGTGGTCGGGAGCAGGTTCTGGCCGGCCTTGTTCTCCTGCTCGAAGATGATCTGGGCCAGCACCGAGCGGGTGATGTCGTCGCCGGTCTTGGCGTCATAGACCAGGAAATCCTCGCCTTCCTTGACCATCGCGGCGAGGTCTTCCAGCGTCACATAGGTGCTCGTTCCGGTGTTGTAGAGCCGGCGGTTCGCGTATTTCTTGATGGTGGTGGGTTGGTCTGATTTCGCCATGGGCTCTCACTTGCAAGCGCGGAGAACGGGAACCCGGCGGGCCATGCCGCAGGGCGGGAAGAGTACGCAACGCAACAAAATAAGCATTTTCAAAGGGGTCACGCTACCGTTTTGTGCGGCACGGTTAATCGCAGAGCAAAATCTTGCTTGCGAAAGCGCCAAGAACGCTATTTTGAATGCGCTGCGGCATGAATTCGGTCGCCGGCCGATTGACATGCCTCAACGACGTTAACAGGATGGCTTACGACACTGGCGAGCCGTTCTCATAAAGCTCCGCCTGCCCCCTTTAAAAAACCTCAAGCCTCAGGAGATGCCCATGTCAGACGATGTCGTCATCGTCAGCGCCGCCCGCACCCCGGTCGGTAGCTTCAACGGAGCGTTCGCGACCCTTCCCGCCCACGATCTCGGCGCCATCGCCATCAAGGCGGCGCTGGAGCGCGGTGGCATCGAGCCCGGCCGGGTCTCGGAAGTCATCATGGGGCAGATCCTGACCGCCGCGCAGGGCCAGAACCCCGCCCGCCAAGCCTCGATCGCCGCCGGCATTCCGGTGGAGAGCCCAGCCTGGGGCGTCAACCAGCTTTGCGGTTCGGGCCTGCGCACGGTCGCACTCGGCTACCAGGCGCTGCTCAACGGCGATTCCGAGATCGTGGTTGCAGGCGGCCAGGAATCCATGAGCATGGCCCCGCACGCCCAATATCTGCGTGGTGGCGTCAAGATGGGACCCGTCGAGTTCGTCGACACCATGATCAAGGACGGTCTGTGGGATGCCTTCAACGGCTACCACATGGGCAATACCGCCGAGAACGTCGCGCGGCAGTGGCAGATCACCCGCGCCCAGCAGGACGAGTTCGCGGTGGCCTCGCAGCAGAAGGCCGAGGCGGCGCAGAAGGCCGGCAAGTTCAACGACGAGATCGTCCCCGTCACCATCAAGACCCGCAAGGGCGACGTCGTCGTCAGCGCCGACGAATATCCGCGTCATGGCGCAACGCTCGACGCGATGGCCAAGCTCCGTCCCGCCTTCGAGAAGGACGGCACGGTCACCGCAGGCTCTGCGTCCGGCATCAATGACGGCGCTGCCGCCGTGGTGCTGATGACCGCCAAGCAGGCGGCCAAGGAAGGCAAGAAGCCGCTGGCGCGAATCGTTTCCTGGGCGCAGGCCGGCGTCGATCCCAAGATCATGGGCTCGGGCCCGATCCCGGCTTCGCGCGCCGCGCTGAAGAAGGCGGGCTGGAATGTCGGCGATCTCGACCTGATCGAGGCCAACGAAGCCTTCGCGGCCCAGGCCTGTGCCGTCAACAAGGACCTCGGCTGGGACACCTCCAAGGTCAACGTCAATGGCGGCGCGATCGCAATCGGCCATCCGATCGGTGCGTCCGGCGCGCGCGTGCTGGTGACGCTGCTGCACGAAATGCAGAAGCGCGATTCGAAGAAGGGCCTCGCCACGCTGTGCATCGGCGGCGGCATGGGCATCGCGATGTGCATCGCGCGCGACTGACGATCGCCGACGTGCAGCTTACGCGCAGTTTGCGCGTGCGCTGCACACGTCAGTGAGTGCGTTGCACGCGATTAAAAAGGCAGCGGTTGCAAATCAAATATTCTTCGCAATCGCGCAGGCCTCGACTAAATACAAACGCCCGGCTCGACGCCGGGCGTTTTGCTCTTGATGTCCGTCAAACCAACCGCATAATCCAACGTTAAAAACGATCACGTCAGAAACGTCCGAAGAGTCCAAGGGAAGGAATACGACATGGCACGTGTTGCATTGGTCACGGGTGGTACGCGGGGCATCGGTGCTGCGATCAGCAAGGCGCTGAAGGCGGCCGGCTACAAGGTCGGGGCGAGCTATGCCGGCAACGACGCGGCGGCGGAGAAGTTCAAGGCCGAGACCGGCATTGCCGTCTACAAATGGGACGTCAGCAGCTTCGAGGCCTGCGCCGAGGGCGTGAAGAAGGTCGAGGCCGATCTCGGGCCGGTCGAGGTGCTCGTCAACAATGCCGGCATCACCCGCGACACCGCCTTCCACAAGATGACGCTCGAGCAGTGGAACGCCGTCATCAACACCAATCTCGGATCGCTGTTCAACATGACGCGCCAGGTCATCGAGGGCATGCGCGCGCGCAAGTTCGGCCGCATCATCTCGATCTCGTCGATCAACGGACAGAAGGGGCAGTTCGGCCAGGTCAATTATTCCGCGGCGAAGGCCGGCGACATCGGCTTCACCAAGGCGCTGGCGCTGGAGAACGCCAAGGGCGGCATCACCGTGAATGCGATCTGCCCCGGCTACATCAACACCGAAATGGTGCAGGCGGTGCCGAAGGACGTTCTGGAGAAGAACGTGATCCCGCAGATTCCGGCCGCTCGGCTCGGCGAGCCCGAGGAGATCGCGCGCGCGGTCGTGTTCCTCGCCGCCGACGAGTCCGGCTTCATCACGGGATCGACGCTGACGGTCAACGGCGGCCAGTACATGGTGTGATGCGATCGCATCACGCCGGCTGATATTTCCCACATCGCCATGCCCGGGCTTGTCCCGGGCCTCCACGGCCTTACAACAGCCGTCGCCACGAAGAACGTGGATGGCCGGGACAAGCCCGGCCATGACGGAAACATTGGGCCGATGACTCCCCGTACCGCTACGCTGATCGGATTGACCGCGATCCTGATGTGGTCGCTGCTCTCGGTGATGACGGTGGCGACCGGGAAGATCCCGGCGTTTCAGCTCGCCGCGATGACCTTCGCGATCGGCGGCCTGGTCGGCCTGCTCACCTGGATCGGGCGCGGCGATGCGGCGAAAAGCCTGCGTCAGCCGCTGGTCGTCTGGGTCGTCGGCGTCGGCGGCCTGTTCGGCTATCACGCGCTGTATTTCCTCGCGCTGCGCTTCGCACCGCCGGCCGAGGCCGGCCTTCTGAACTACATGTGGCCGCTCTTGATCGTGCTGTTCTCATCCTTCCTGCCCGGCGAGCGGCTCGCCCTGCATCACATTGTCGGCGCCGTGCTCGGCCTCGTCGGCACCGTGCTGCTGTTCGCTGGCAACACGAGCGGGTTTGCGCCGGGGGCGGTACCGGGATTGATCGCGGCCTTCATCGCCGCGTTCGTCTGGGCAACCTATTCGGTGCTGTCGCGCCGATTGAAAGCCGTGCCGACCGATGCGGTCGCGGGCTTCTGCCTTGCCACCGCCGTGCTGGCCGCGCTGATGCATGGCCTGCTCGAAACCACCGTCTGGCCGGAGACCGCGTTGCAATGGCTCTCGGTGATCGCGCTCGGCATCGGCCCCGTCGGCGCCGCGTTCTACGCCTGGGACATCGGCATGAAGCTGGGGGACATCCGCGTGCTCGGCGCCGCCTCCTACGCGACCCCGCTGCTCTCGACCGGCTTCCTCATCGCCGCCGGCTTCGCCAAGGCCAGCGCCAACATCGCCATCGCAGCGATCCTGATTGCCGGCGGTGGCCTGATCGCGGCCAAGGACATGGTGCTGAGGAAGCGTTGATTGTCATTCCGGGGCGCGCGAAGCGCGAACCCGGAAATGACGGTGCGGAGCTACGGTTCCCAGCCCTGCGGTGCGAGCTCGAAGCCGGCGAATTCGAACGCGGGCGCGACCGTGCAGCCGACCAGGGTCCACTCGCCTGATGTTTCCGCCATCTGCCATGCCTGCGCCGGCACGATGGCCTGCGGCCGTTCGCCGCCGGCGAGGTCGGTGCCGAGCCGCACCTCGTGCTGCGAGCAGCCGTCATGGGCGATGCGCAACATCAGGGGGCTGCCGGCGTAATAGTGCCAGGTCTCGACCGCATCGACGCGATGCCAGTGCGAGCGCTCGCCGCGGGCGAGCAGGAAATAGATCAAGGTCGAGCGCGAACGGCCGTTGGCGTCCGTGGCCTGATCGCGAAACGTCTCGCGATAATGGCCGCCCTCGGGATGCGGCCGCAGTTCAAGGCGCGCGATGATCTCGGCTGCGGTCGGCATCGAACCCCGTCAGGATTTGTTCTTCAGGACTTGTGCGTCAGGATTTATTCTTGCGCTCGCGCAGCTCGCCGAACACCGCGGCGGCATCCGCGCCCTTCATGTGCAGCTTGGCGGCGACCTGTGGCTCGTCGGCGCGCAGGAATACGTTGGCGCGTTTCTCCTCGCCCAGCAGCGTGGGAATGGTCGGCTTGTTTTCGGCCCGCAGCTTCGCCACTTCCGCCGCGCGCGCCTGGAGCGCCGCATTGTCGGGCTCGACGGTCAACGCGAACTTGACGTTGGAGGCGGTGTATTCGTGGCCGCAATAGAGCCTGAAGTCGTCGGGCAGGGCGCGCAGCTTCAGAAGCGAGTCCCACATCATCGGATAGGTGCCCTCGAACACGCGGCCGCAGCCGATCGAGAACAGCGTGTCGGCGGCGAAGACCGTCTTCTCGGTGTCGAACACGTAGGAGACGTGGTCGAGCGTGTGGCCGGGCGTCTCCAGGACGCGCGCCAGCAAATTGCCGATCTTGACCACGTCGGCATTGGCGACACGCAGGTCGACGTTCGCGATCGCGGTGGTCTTGTCGTGCGGCGCGACGACGCGGCAATCGTATTTCCGCTTGAGTTCGGCGACCCCGCCGACATGATCGCCGTGATGATGGGTGATCAGGATGTCGGTGAGCTGCCAGCCCTCGCGCTCCAGCGCCTTGATGATGGGGCCGGCCTCGGGCGCGTCGATCGACGCCGTCGCCTTGGTTTCCACATCGTGGATCAGATAACCGAAATTGTCGTTTAAACAGGTGAAAGTACGAATTTCGGCGGCCATGTCATCTCCATCGGGCTCAGCCCCGCCAGACAGATATGGCGTTAACGTTGCGCAGGCAATGCAATATTCCGCGCGCAGGCGCAGCCCTGCGCATGTTACATTGCGGTCATGACCATCGACGTCGTCGACCTCCGCGAGTTCTATTCGCGTCGCCTCGGGATCGTGGCGCGACAAATGATCAATCGCGGCATCAGGGAGCGCTGGCCAAGCGCCGGGGGCCAGCGCGTGCTCGGCCTCGGCTATCCCACGCCCTATCTGGGGTTGTTCCGCGAAGATGCCGAGCGCTGCATCGCCTTCATGCCGGCGGCCCAGGGCGTCCTGAAATGGCCGACGGGGCGGCCGGCGCTGGCCTCGCTGGTCGACGAATTCTCGCTGCCGCTTCCCGACGCCGCGGTCGACCGCATCCTGCTGGTCCACGCGCTGGAGATGTCGGACGATCCGGCCGCGCTGCTGCGCGAGGTGTGGCGCGTGCTGTCGCCCTCGGGCCGCGTGATCGCGGTGATTCCGAACCGGCGCGGGGTGTGGACCCGCACCGACAGCACGCCGTTCGGGCACGGCCGGCCCTATTCGCGCTCGCAGATCACCGATCTGTTGCGCCAGACCTGGTTCACGCCGACCGCGTGGGGCGAGGCGTTGTTCATGCCGCCCTATGCCGGCGGCTGGGTGCTGAGATCGGCACAGATGTGGGAGCGCGCCGGTGCGGCGCTGTCGCTGCCTTTTGCCGGCGTGCACATCGTCGAGGCCACCAAGCAGGTCTATCGTGCGATCCCCGCCAAGCGCGAGCGGGCCCGGCTGATTCCCTCGCTCGCCAAGCCCGTGCTGGTGCCGTCCTCGACGGTGACGCGCGGCTGAAAAAACTCGTCCCGGCGAGGCCGGCACGAGTTCAGATCAGGAGAGCAGAGAAAGCTTACTCGCCGGTCGCGAGATCGTCGCTCGAGGCGGCTGGCGCTGCCTCGCGCTCGGGGCGCGGGCCATGCGGCCGGCGCCGCCGGCGCGGAAACCGTTCGCCACCGCCACCGCCGCCGCCGCCAGCCTCGAAGCCGGGCTGGCCGCCGTTTGCGCCGACATTCACTTGCGGCTGCGGGCCGGTGATGAAGGACGGCAGGCGATCGACGCCGGCATCGGCGATGACGGGCTGCGGCTGGTTGGCGGGCAGCGGCTGCGGCTGATATTGCGGCTGCGGACGATGATCGCGTTCGCGGTGCTCGCGCGGCTGCTGGTCGCGCTGATAGGGCTGCTGCTGGTTGTCGCGCTGCTGATGATCACGCTGGTGATGATCGCGCGGGCCGTCGCGGTCGCGCGCGAAAGGCTGCTGCGGCGGCTGCGGGACGAAGCCCGGCTCCTGGCCGAAATTCGAGAAATTCTCGCCGTCGTCCTCATCGTCGCCGCTGGGGCTGCTGATGGGCTCGTCACCGCGCGGCTGCTGGTTCTGGCGGAACTGCTCCTGCGCCGCCGCGATCAGGCGGAAATAATGCTCGGCATGCTGGTAGTAGTTCTCCGCCGCAACGGGGTCGCCGGAGGAGCGGGCGTCGCGCGCAAGCTGGAGGTACTTTTCGGCGATGTGCGAAGCCGTGCCGCGGATCTTGATGTCGGGTCCGTTGGACTCGTAGACCCGGGTCATCGGGTTCTGGCTGCGCCGGTTGTTGTTGTTATTGTTGTTGCGGTTGCGCATCCGCTGCTTGTTCTGACCGTTTCTCATGTCCTGCCTTTAATTCCAGCCCTAAAGGTTGCACGCATTACTGATTGCTAGGAGTGACCTGGCGACAGCGGTTTCACGTCGCATGCGCGCACCGCGCGCAAGAGCGGATCCAACCCTGCCAATGTTCGTCGACCGTCGCGTTCAACAAGGACGCGTTCCCCACCCGCCAGCATTGATCGCCAGCGAATCCATTCATTTTGCTTGCCGAAACAAGCCCAGCGGTGTTGCGTAAGTCTTCAAGCGCAATATCAGGCTTTCGTTCACGTTGCGGTCGGAGAGCAGCGCAGCTCCACTGGCTATCGCGCTTCACAGGACCTGCGGCTTGGAACCTATAATCAGTAAAGCTCTCGCCCGAGAGCCCGGCTTTCACCCGCAAGTCTACGGGGCCGGCACCGATGTGTTGATCGGAACGTAGTCGTTCCCAAGGGATATTCCAAGAGCTTTTTGCAAGCCAATCCGGCTTTTATGGGGGCATTTTTCGGGCCGAAACGGCCCGCGGAATGCCCGCCAGGTCGGCCTTGGGTGGCCTGTCCATCGTTAACCCCGCTGCCGCCATGAGGGTTTCAATATTTCTCGCCTGGCCCCGGCCGGCCTCGACGATCAGCGCTCCGCCGGGGCCGAGGCGCTCGCTCGCCTGCGGGATCAGGGCGCGGTAGGCGTCATATCCGTCGTTGCCGCCGTCGAGCGCCAGATGCGGATCGTGCTCGCGCACCTCGACGCTCAATGTCGGAATTTCGGCCGAGGGGATATAGGGCGGGTTCGACACGATGAGGTCGAACGGGCCGCGGAGCGCCGATGCATAGGAGCAGGCGACGAAAGCGGCGCGGCCGCCGAGACCGAGAGCGACGGCATTGTCTCGCGCCGTGCTGAGCGCGGTCAGGCTGATATCGGTGCCGATGCCAAACGCATCGGGAATTTCGTGCAACAGCGCGAGCAGGATCGCGCCCGATCCGGTGCCGATGTCGGCGATGCGCGGAGGCGGTGCCGCTTTCCGTTCGCGAAGGATCTCGAGCGCAAGCTCGACCACGGTCTCGGTATCGGGGCGCGGGACCAGGGTTGCTTCCGACAGACGAAACTGCAGGCCCCAGAATTCGCGTGTGCCGAGAATGCGCGCCACCGGCTCGCCGGCGCTGCGGCGCTGCGCATGCTGGGTGAGCCGCGACGCCTCGGCTTCCGTGAGCGGCCGGGCGGCTTGCGCGATCAGGCCGGTCAGATCGAGGCCGAGGACCGCGCCGACCAGGATACGGGCGTCGAGCTCGGCCTCCTCGATTCCCGCCGATCTCAGCTGTCCAGCCAGCGAGCGCCGCGCGCTCTCGATGGATTGTCCGGTGAGGGGATTACTCACGCGTCACGCCGCCACGCCTTGCGCGGCGAGCTGTGCGGCCTGGTGCTCGGTGGTCAGCGCGTCGATCAATTCGCCGAGCGCTTCGCCCGCGATCACCTGCGGCAGCTTGTAGAGCGTCAGATTGATGCGGTGGTCGGTGACGCGCCCTTGCGGAAAATTGTAGGTGCGGATGCGCTCGGAGCGGTCGCCGGAGCCGACCTTCTCCTTGCGCTCGGCCGAGCGGGCGGCGTCGACGCGTTGCCGTTCGGCGTCGTAGATGCGCGAGCGCAGGATGTTCATGGCGGAGGCGCGGTTCTTGTGCTGCGAGCGGCTGTCCTGCATCATCACCACGATGCCGGTCGGGATGTGGGTGATGCGGATCGCCGATTCGGTCTTGTTGACGTGCTGGCCGCCGGCGCCCTGCGCGCGCATGGTCTCGATGCGCAGATCGTCGTTCTTGATGTCGACATCGACGTCCTCGACCTCCGGCAGCACGGCGACCGTGGCCGCAGAGGTGTGGATTCGTCCCTGCGTCTCGGTGTCGGGCACGCGCTGGACGCGATGCACGCCGGATTCGAATTTCAGCTTGGAGAACGCGCCGCGGCCCTGCACCTCCGCGATGATTTCCTTGTAGCCGCCGACGGTGCCTTCGCTGGCCGAGATCACCTCGACCTTCCAGCCCTGCAAGGCAGCGAAGCGCTCGTACATCCGGAACAGATCGCCGGCAAACAGCGAGGCCTCGTCGCCGCCGGTGCCGGCGCGGATTTCCAGCACCACGTTGCGATCGTCCATGGCGTCCTTGGGCAGCAGCGCGACGCGAATCTTCTGGACCAGCTCCTCGATCTTCGGTGCCAGCTCGTCGCGTTCGGCTTCCGCCATGGCCCGCATCTCGGCATCGGTCGCGGGATCGGCGATCAGCGCCTCGGTGTCGGCGAGCTCCTTGACGGCGGAGCGGTAGGCCTTCACCGCTTCGATCAGCGGCGTGATCTCGGCGAGCTCGCGCGTGACCTGCACGTAGCGTTCGGAGGCAAGCTGCCCGAGCGATTCGGCCTCGAGCGAGGCGTGATGGGCGAGCAGGACGTCCAGTTTGGCTTCGGGCAGTGACGACATCGGTTCAGTCTCAAATGGCGGAAAGAGGCGAGGCGGCAGGAAGCGGCGACAGGCCCGCTACAAGGCCAGGCCTTCGGCCTCGGCAAATTCCGTCAGCTTCTGCCGGATCGAGACGCTGCCGGCCGGCGCGTCGAGCAGCGGGCCGAGCATGGCTTCGGCCTTCTTGGCGTCGAGATCGAGCACCATGGCCTTGACCGGGCCGAGGGCGGTCGCCGACAGCGACAGCGAGCGGTAGCCCAGCGCAATCAGCGCCAGCGCGCCGATCGGCTTCGACGCCATCTCGCCGCAGAGCGAGAGCGACTTCTGCGCCGTATGGCACTTGTGCGCGATCTGGCGCAGCGCGCGCAGGATCGGCGCCGACATGGTGTCGAAGCGTTCGGAGACCTTGGCATTGCCGCGATCGACCGCGTACAGGAACTGGAACAGATCGTTGGAGCCGACCGAGATGAAGTCGACCTTCCGCAAGAGCTCGTCGAGCTGATAGAGCAGGGCCGGCACCTCGACCATGGTGCCGATGTCGATTCTCTCAGGCAGCGTGTGGCCGTGCTGGCGCAAGTAAGTGAGCTCGCGCTCGACCAGCGCCTTGGCCGCATCGAATTCGGCGACCTCCGAGATCATCGGGAACATGATGCGCAGCGCGCGGCCGCCGCCGGCGCGCAGCAGCGCGCGGATCTGGCCGCGCAACAGGCCGGGGCGATCGAGCCCGAGCCGGATCGCGCGCCAGCCGAGCGCGGGATTTTCCTCGATCACGGCTTCCATATAGGGCAGCGCCTTGTCGCCGCCGATGT
>Ga0209758_1001027_pt1 | contig 36658 bp, 34 predicted proteins | sample AraplaMF_Col_mMF_FD_184258 | JGI IMG/M metagenome (GOLD analysis project Ga0209758, IMG submission 184258) | Arabidopsis root microbial communities from the University of North Carolina, USA - plate scrape MF_Col_mMF (SPAdes) (version 2) | ecosystem: Host-associated > Plants > Roots > Endosphere... | reverse complement strand
CGCTCAGCGCGCAGCGCACCGTCACCTCGACGCCGGGATACGAGGCGCGGAATCGCGCCAGCGTCTGCGGCAGCAGGAAAGCGGCATAGAGATCCGGGCAGCCCAGCGTGACGCGGCCGGCGATGTCCTCCGCCGACAGCCGCGCCCGCGCGTCGTCGTGCAGCTTCAGCATCAGCCGCGCATAGGGCAGCAGCATCTCGCCGTGGCGGGTCAGCTTCAGGTGACGCAGATTGCGATCGAAAATCGGCTGTCCGGCCGCTTCCTCGAGCCGGTTCACCTGCAGGCTGATCGCGGGCTGAGTCCGGCTCAGCCGCCGGGCCACGCGGGTCACGCTCTGCTCTTCGACGAGCATCACGAAGGTCCGGAGCAGGCTGATTTCCAACGGGCGGCGCACGGCCAAGCATAAGCAGAACTTTGCTTATTGCGAAGCACAATGAATTTGCTTCGCATTCGGCGCCGACCTAGGATTGTTCAATGATCTAAATGGCTTATGCACACCAAGCAGGCAGATGCGCTCATTTATTGTACAGTTCGCCGCTCTCCGCTTTGACCTGCATCAACCCGCCCGGCGGAGCGAATGACACCGCTGCTCGAGGTTGCCCATCTCAGCAAACGCTTCGGCGGAGTCGCGGCTCTCGATGGCTGCTCGCTGGCGATTCGGCAGGGCTCCGTCACCGGGCTGATCGGCCCGAACGGCGCCGGCAAGACCACGTTGCTCAATCTCATCACCGGGCTGATCCGGCCGGACACCGGATCGGTGATCTTCGACGGTGTGGACATCGGCGCGCTGCCGATGCATCGCATCGCGGCGCTCGGTCTGGTGCGGACGTTTCAGATCGTGCGTGAACTGAGCGGGTTGACCGTGCTGGAAAACCTGCTGCTGGCGCCGCCGCGGCAGCACGGCGAAACCATCACCGGAACGTTGTTCGGACGCACCGCGGTCCGCGATCAGGAACAGCGCAACGCCGTCAAGGCGCGCGCGGCCTTGCAGCGCGTCGGCTTGTGGAAGCTGGCGGATCGGCCGGCCTCCGCCTTGTCCGGCGGCCAGAAGAAGCTGCTCGAACTCGCCCGCGTGCTTTTGCTCGAGCCGACGCTGGTGCTGCTCGACGAACCGGCCGCCGGCGTGGCGCCGCCCTTGCTGAAGGACATCATTCTCCTGATCCGCGAGCTGCAGGCTGAAGGAATTTCCTTCGGCATCGTCGAGCACGACATGCATCTGATCGGCGAGATCTGCGATCACGTCCATGTGCTGGCCGAGGGCCGTACGCTGGTGTCCGGTAGTTTTACCGACGTCACGGCCGATGCCCGCGTCATCGACGCCTATCTCGGGCTTGCGGTATGAGCGCTGCCGTCATTCCCGCGCTCTCGGTGCGCGGCCTGCGCGCCGGCTATGGCAGCGGCGGCGACATCGTCTGCGGCATCGACGCCGATGTGGCGCCGGAATCCATCCTGGCCGTGATCGGTCCCAACGGCTCGGGAAAGTCGACGTTCGTCAAGACGCTTGCGGGGTTGCTGCGGCCGCGCGACGGTGCGATCGCGGTGACGGGACGGGACGTGACCCAACTTTCGCCGGCGAGGCGCGTCGCCAGTGGCCTCGCCTATGTTCCGCAGGAAGCCAATGTCTTCGCCAATCTGACGATCCGCGAGAATCTCAAGCTCGCGACCGAATTCCTCCGTGGCCGCGCCGGTATCGGCCCCGCGCAGCAGGCCCAGGTCATGGCGCTGTTTCCGGAGATCGCCGCGCGGCCCAAGCTGCTCGCCGGCAATCTGTCCGGCGGCCAGCGCCAGATGCTGGCCTTTGCCTGCGCCCTGCTCTCCAATCCGGAAGTGCTGCTGCTGGATGAACCCTCCGCCGGGCTGTCGCCGAAATTCGTCGGCGAGACCATGGAAGCGGTGGCGCGGGTGCGCGAATCCGGCGTCACCATCGTGCTGGTCGAGCAGAATGTCGCTGCGGCGTTGCGTGTCGCCGACGACGTGATGGTGCTGGTGGCCGGGCGCAACAGCTTGCGCGCGCCGGCCAGGGAGATTGCGGTCGCCGATCTCGCCGGTCTTTTCTTCGCGAAGGCCGGCTGATGATTGCACAGCTCGTCCTGAACGGTTTTGTCACCGGCCTGCTGTTGGCGCTTCCGGCGGTGGCGTTGACGCTGATGTTCGGCATCCTGAAATTTCCCAATTTCGCGGTCGGTGCGATGTTGACCTTCGGCGCCTACGCGGCCTTCGTCGCCAACAGCCTGTTCGGCATGCCGCTCGCGGTCGCCGCGGTGGTTGCCGCGGCGGCGATGGCGGCGGTGGCGATGCTGGCCGATGTGCTGGTGTTTGCGCGGCTGCGCGACCGCGGTTCGATCACGCTCCTGGTGGCGTCGATGGGTGTCGCCCTGGTTCTCGAAAACATCTGCAGATTCAGCTTCGGCAATGCGACGCGCAACTTCGTGTTCGAGGTGGCGCGGCCGACCCGCTGGCACGGCGTGCGGATCAATCAGGAACAGCTGATCACGGCGGTCGCCGTGATCGTTTGCGTGATCCTGCTCCAGCTGTTGCTGCATGCCTCGCCGCTCGGCCGGGCGATGCGCGCCGTTGCCGACAATCCGTCGCTGGCTGCCGTGCGTGGCATCGAGCGCCAGACCATCGTGCGGATCACCTGGTGCATCGCCGGATGCCTGACCGCATTGGCCGGCGTGCTCGCCGGGCTCGACCGCGCCGTCGATCCGCTGCTCGGCTGGAACTACCAGATCCCGATCTTCGCCGCGGCGATCCTCGGCGGACTCGGCAGCCCGACCGGCGCCGTGGTCGGCGCCATCGTGATCGGTCTCGCCGAGGAGCTGTCGTCGCTGGTGGTGCCGATCAATTATCGCCAGATCGTCTCTTTCGCCGTCATCCTGGTGCTGCTGCTGGTGCGCACGCAAGGCCTGTTCGGCCGCCGGGCGGTGCGCAAATGATCGCCTATCTCACCACGCTGTTCGTGCTGGTCGCGGTGTCCGCCCTGGTCGGCCTCGCCCTCAATCTGCAATGGGGCGTCGCCGGGCTGGTCAATTTCGGCGTCGTCGGCTTCGTCGCGCTCGGCGCCTACGCCACCGCGCTGACGGCGCCGGCGCTGGGCTGGTTCGGCGGCATGATCGCCGCGGCGCTGCTCTGCGCCGTCGTCAGCACCGTGCTGGCATTCCTGTCGATCCGCCTCGAGGAGAACTACCTGGCCATCGTGACCATCGGCTTCGGCGAGGTGGTCCGCATCCTGCTGCTCAACGAAGCCTGGCTGACCGGCGGCGCGGTGGGGATCGCCGACATCCCGCGGCCGTTCGTCTCCCTGGTGGCGCCCGCACGTTATGATGTCGTGCTGCTGGCCTTTTCGGTCGCGCTGGTGGCGATCGTCTTCGTCCTGCTCGAAGTGCTGGTGCGCTCGCCGTTCGGGCGGGTGCTGCGCGCGGTCCGCGACGATGCGACGGTTGCCGCAGCACTCGGCAAGCCGGTGCTGATGCTCCGCATCAAGGCCTTCGCGGTCGGCGGCGCGGTGATGGGTGTCGCCGGCGCGCTGCATGCGTTCTACCTGACCTACATCGATCCCAGCCAGTTCACCTCGATCATCACCGCCTATGCCTTCATGGCGGTGATTGCCGGTGGCCGCGGCTCCAATCTCGGCCTGCTGCTCGGCGCCGGCAGCATCATGGCGCTGCTCGAAGCCACCCGCTTCCTCAAGGATGCGGTGGCGATGATCGACGGCACCCAGCTCGCCGCGCTGCGCCTCGGCCTGATCGGCGTCGGAATCATCCTGCTGCTGATCCTGCGGCCGCAGGGACTGCTGCCCGAGCCGCAACGCCGCAGCCGCGATTTCTTTCCCGACCATGAGGAGGCGTCCTGATGCCGCGCGTCACCGCTCTGCCAGCCGCGGCGTTGTCGCCTGAGGCCGCCGACATCTATCGGCGCTTCGCGGCCTATGGTCCGTTCGCCGACCAGGCCGCGGTGCTGGCGCATGTGCCTTCGGCACTGGTCCATCTCTGCCCGATGTTGATGGAGCTGAAGAGCACGCGCGCGGTGCCCTGGCGCTACATCGAACTCGCCATCGTGGTCGTCTCCAAACTCAACGCCTGCGCCTATTGCGTGGCCAGCCATTCGCCGGTGCTCGAGGTCGAGGGCCTGTCCGCCGCGGCCGTAGCAGGGCTTCCGAACGCCGGCCATCCCGATCTCGACGAGGTCGACCGGCTGGTGATCGAATACGCCACGCTCGTCACCGAGAGCGCCGGGCGGATCCGCGACAACGTCTTTGCGCGGCTGCGCCGGCATTTCAGCGAGGCGCAGATCGTCGAACTGACCCTGCGCATCGCGCTGGCCGGCTTTTTCAACCGCTTCAACGAAGCGCTCCAGATCGACGACGGCGCTGCCGCCGCCGCGTTCCACGCCCTCGACTCTCACCCCGCGACAACGGAGACTGGCAATGACTGATGGCAACGGCCTGCTGAACCGGCGACATGTGATCGCAGGGCTCGGCGCTTCCTCCCTGATCGGCCTCGCGAGCGGCCCCGGCCTGGCGCAGGCCGCCGAGGTGCCGATCGGCATGGTGCTGCCGTTCTCCGGCGCCACCGGGCCTTACGGCGCCGACATGAAGAAGGCTGCCGACATCGTCGTCAAGATCATCAATGACGGCGGCGGCATTCTGGGCGGCCGCAAGCTGCATCTGTACATCGAGGATTCCGAGACCAACCCGACGGTCGGCGTCACCGCGACGCGAAAACTGCTCGAGGTCAACAAGGTCGAACTGGTCGGCGGGTTCTGGGGCAGCCCGATCGCGCTGGCGGCGAAGCCGCTGATCCTCGCCGCGGGCAAGGTGCAGATGGTGTCGGCCGCGGCCAACGGCATCACCGAAGGCGACACCAAGGGGCTGGTCTACCGCTTCCAGGCCAAGAGCAGCCAGTGGGGACCGGCCGGTGCCAAGGTGATGGCGGAGATGAAGCTGAAGAAGGTGACGATCCTGGCGCAGCAGAATCCGTTCGTGATCTCGATGATCGAACCCTTCAAGGCCGAGATGGCCAGGCTGGGCGGCACGGTGCTTGACGTGATCCAGTACAATCCGGATCAGGCGTCGTACCGCGCCGAAGTGGAAAAGGCCTTCGGGCCGGAGCCCGACGGTGTGTTCTGCCTGTCGCTGCTCACCGATTTCGTCGCCATCACCAAGGAAGTCTATCGCGGCGGCTTCAAGTCGAAGATCCTCGGCCTCGGCACCGGTGCCGACGCCGATGGCGCCTACCTCAAGGGCGTCTCGCCCGAGGTGGCGGAAGGCATTCATCACCTGCAGCCGGCGCCGCCGATGGATTCGGCGGCCTACAAGAAGTTCGTCAAGCTGATGGGCGCGCCGGAAGGCACCGCCTTCCTGTTCGCCGGCAACACCCACGACCAGGTCTGCGTCACCGCGCTGGCGATGGAGCACGCCAAGAGCCAGGACGGTTCGGTCTGGGCCAGGTCGATCCGCGAGGTCTGCAATCCGCCTGGCGAGGAGGTCGACGACATCCTGCGCGCGCTGGAGATGGTCCGCGCCGGCAAGAAGATCAACTTCGTCGGCGCCGGCGCCACCGTCGATTTCGACGAGCGCGGCGACCAGCTCGGCCGTTCGTTTCTGCATCAGGTCATCGAAGGCGGCAAGAACCGGATCATCGGCGTCGTCAGCTGACGCGCGGCTGAGCGGCCGGACAACAACGGACCCGGCGGCGGCGCCGTCCGGGCACAGGAAAACCATTGCGGGAGAGCGACGTGACGAAATCCAGGATGATGCATCTGTGCGGCTTTCTGATTGCCGGTCCGGTGGTTCACAGCCATGCGATCTGGCGCAATCCGAAACACAAGACCGACTTCCTCAGCCTCGAGCATTATGCGCACATCGCAAGAGTGCTCGAGCGCGGCCGGTTCGACTTCCTGTTCTTCGCCGACCGTCTGGCCATTGCGGATCGCTATGGCGCCAGCCACGTCACCGGCATCCGGCATGGCGATCAGGACGCCACCCGGATGGATCCGATGCCGATCCTCGGCGCGCTCGCCGCCGTCACCAGCCGCATCGGTCTCGGCGCGACGCGGTCCACCACCTACGACGCGCCCTACAACATCGCCCGCGAATTCGCCACGCTGGACCATATCTCGGCGGGCCGCGCGGCGTGGAACGTGGTGACGTCGATGAACGACGGCGAGGCGCTGAATTTCGGCAGCGTGCCGCACCTCGGCCATGACGAACGCTACGACCGCGCCGACGAGTTCATGGAGGTGGCCTTCAAGCTGTGGGACAGTTGGGAGCCCGATGCGCTGGTGCTCGACCGCGAACGCGGCATCTATGCCGATCCGGACAAGGTGCATTACCTCAACCATGTCGGAAAATGGTTCCAGTCGCGCGGCCCGCTCAACATCCCGCAGGGTCCGCAGGGCCGCCCGGTGGTGATTCAGGCCGGCTCCTCCGGCCGCGGCAAGGCGTTCGCGGCGCGCTGGTCGGAGGTGATCTTCGCGCTGCAGCCGAACATGGAGCGCATGCGGGTCTTCACCGCCGAGGTCCGTGCCGCGCTGGCGCAGCAGGGCCGTGCCGAGGACGCCAGCCGGATCATGATGGCGATCATGCCGTTCATCGGCGAAAGCCGCGCCGAAGCCGAGGACAAGCGCGACCTGCATGATTCGCTGGTCGATCCGCTGGTCGGGCTGTCGACGCTCGGCGCCCACGCCAATGCCGACTTCTCCCATCTGGCGCTCGACGCCAGCGTCGAGGCGGTGACCTCGTCGGGCAGCCAGGGCAACATCGCCGCGCTGAAAAGCATCGCGGCCGGCGCCTCGATCAGCATCGCCGACGCCGGGCGGATCTACGGACGCGGCGTGATGTGTCCGCGGCTGGTCGGCACCGCGAAGGATGTCGCGGACGAAATGGCGGAGATCGTCAGTTCAGGCGCGGCGGATGGCTTTGTGGTCTCCCCGGCGTTCCTGCCCGACACCTTCGAGGATTTCGTCGATGGCGTCGTGCCGCTGCTGCAGGACAAGGGCATGCTCCGCCGCGAGTATGAGGGCGCCACCCTGCGCCACCATCTCGGCATGGCCGGCGCCGGCTTGGGCTGACCGATGACCCACGGCATCGATGGCGGCATTGTGCCGGCCAGCATCAGCCCTGAAAACTTCAAGGCGGCGATGCGACGCATGGCGTCGACCGTCAGCGTCATCACCAGTCGGCACGGCGCCATCATCAACGGCATGACGGCCACGGCGGTATGCAGCATTTCGGCCGAACCGCCGTCCCTGCTCATTGTCGTCAATCAGCAGAACCGCTCGCACGCCCTGATCCGGCAGTCGGGCGTCTACACCGTGAACGTCCTGTCCGCCGATCAGCAATCGCTGGCCGCGCATTTTGCCTCCGGCGCCGAGGCTCCGTTCGCCGCCGTTCCCCATCGCGACGGCATCAACGGATGTCCAATCATCGATGGCTGCGCGTCTTATCTCGAATGTGTGGTCGCCGAACAAATGGCGTTCGGGACCCACTCGATCTTCCTGGCGCGGGTCATTGCCGCGGGTGAAAGGGATGACCTGCCGCTGCTGTATCATGACCGACAGTTTCGTTCCTTGGCACAGCCGGCGGCTTCGCCGATGTAGGCGACGCCGGTCGTTCGCCTCAGAAGAACGACAGCGCCTCGACACCCTTGCCGGCCATCACCGTCCGCACCGCCTTCGCGCCTTCCAGATCGACCACGGAAATCGTGCCGTCGTCCTGGTTGCCGATCAGCACGGTCCGGCCGTCCGGATGAAACGCCATGTTCATCGGCCCTTCGCCGATCCGGACCGTCCGCTGCGAACCGAGATCGGCGGAGAAGATCGTTGCCAGCGGCTCGTCGTGGCTGGTGATCACCAGATATCTGCCGTCTGGGCTGTAGCGTGCGATCTGCGCCGCCTTGGCATGGCCACCCAGTGCGATGCTGCGCGTCACCTCGTCGGTGGCGGTGTCGACCACCAGGATCTGCGGCACCACCGCGTCGACCAGGATGACCGTGCTCCCGTCCGGTGACAGGCCGATGCCGGCGAGCCCGTTCGGCGTCGTGATCTTCCTGACGAGCCGTCGCGCCCGCAGGTCGATCACCGAGGCAAAACCATCTTCCTCGTTCTCGCTGTACAGCTTGCTGCCGTCGGGCAGCACCTCGATGCGGTGCGCCTTGTCGGAGCCGGTGTCGATGACATGCAGGATCTGGCCGGTGCCGGCATCGATCTCCAGCACCACCGCGCTGTTCTCGCAGGCGCAATAGAGCTGGCCCCGGGGACCCCAGCGCAGCCCGTGGGGCGCGACGTAGGGCGCGGTGCTGAAGTCGCCTTCATGCCGCCGCGCCTTCAGGTCGAACACCGCGAGCAGATGACCGGGATTCGGATTGTTGCCGTGGATGCCGTCGCCATAGATCGGAACGAAGGCGCGGCGGTGGTCGGGCGAGATCGCCAGCTCATGGACGCGCGGCGCAAAGCCGTCGAGGGTGAGCAGCGTTTCGTAGGTCACCGGATCGAGGAACAGGATCTTGTTGCCCATCTTGTCGACGGCGATCAAACCGTCGCTGCCCGTGATGAAGTTCGCATCGGCCGTCATGAGAGCGTCTCCTGCGCGAGGCAGAACGGTAGCATGACCGCGAGCAGTTCGTCCGGCTGTTCCTCCGGCACGTAATGCCCGCAGCGATCGATCACCGCGCTCTGCACGTTGGCCGCGACCTGTTTCGCCGAGACCTCCATCGCCGCGCCGAGGCCGGCCGATCCGCCGATCGCCAGCACCGGCATGCTCAGCGGCGTCGCCGCGCTCGCCTTGTTCTGCGCGACCGACTCGAAGATCGCGCGGTAGTAGCCCATCCCGCCGCTCCAGCGGCCGGGGCCCGCATAGGCCTTGACGTAGACGTCGACCGCTTCCGGATCGAAAGCGCGCGTCCAGTCCACCGACTTGGTGCGGAACAGCCAGCTCAGGAATTCACGTTCGCGGCCGACGATCAGCGTTTCGGCCAGCTCCGGAACGGCATTGAAGTAGAAGTGCCAGACGCGGGGCGCGGTCTCCGGGGCGAGCCGGAACACCTCCGGCGGCGCCAGTCCGGGGATGGCGGCGTCGATCAGCACCAGCCGCTTGACCCGCTCCGGCCGCCGCGCCGCATAGGCGTAGCCGATCCAGGCGCCGATATCGTGCGTCACCAGCAGGCAGTCGCGCGCGCCGAAGGCGTCGAGCACGGCGTCGAGATGCAGCGCGATCGATCCGGTGTCGTAGCCTTGTTTCGGAAAGTCGCTGTCGCCGAGCCCCGGCAGGTCGATCGCGACCGCATGAAAATGCTTCGCCAGTTGCGGCATGATCTTATGCCAGGAATACCAGGTCTGCGGCCAGCCCGAGACCAGCACCATCAGCGGGCCGTCGCCGGCCTCCACCGCGTGCAGCGAGATGCCGCAGGCGTCGATCCGGCGATGTTGATGGGCGGTCATGGCTCGCTCCTTATGGGAATGATCGTTTCCTAATATGGTAAATGGTCATGCCAGCATCCGCAGCGCCTGGTCCGCCGCGGATGTCATCTCGGCGCGGCTGCGGCCGAGCTTGCCGACCACCCGCAGTCCCTCCAGCAGGCACAGCAGCGCCCGCGCGGTCGCCTCGGCGTCGATTGACGAGGCAACCGAGCCGTCGGTCTGGCCCAATCGGATCAGGTCGCGCAGCAGGGTCTCGATCCGCTTCACGGCCGCAATCACCCGGCCGGCGATCTCGGGGTCGAACGTGGCGAGGTCCGTGGCGCTGCCGACCACGAGACAGCCGCGCCGGCCCTCGGCACCGTAGGACGCGTCGGCATAGAAGTGCATCAGGCGCCGCAGCTTGTCGAAGCCGGTGGTTGCTTCCGCCAGCAACGGCCGCAATTGCGCGTCGCGCAGCAAGACGTAGCGGTCGAACGCGGCGAGGAATATCGCCTGCTTGTCGGCGAACGCCTTGTAGATGCTCCCCGTCGTCAGTTCCATCGCCGCGCCGAGTTCGCCCAGCGAGGCGGCATGGTAGCCGCGCTCGCGAAACACCAGGATCGCGGCGTCCAGCGCCGAGTCCATGTCGAATTCGCGGGGACGGCCCGGGCCGCGGTCCGGCTGTCTCAGCTTCGAGCGGGTCTGCATCAGCCGATATTAGGGAATGATCGTTTCCTAATCAAGCCGCTTTGAGTGAAATCGATTGCGCAACCGTCCGCGCCGGCTCACGCCGTCGCGGCTTCCTTCATGAACGCCCGCCAGCCGCCGAACCTGGAAATGTCGCGCGCACCATCGACCGCGGCGGCCTCGACCAGAAAGCCCTGCACGCCGGAGCCGTCGCTGAGCCGGATGGTGCCGATCGACAGCGGCGACGGAATCCCGGCGACGAAGCGGCCGAACCCCGCCGGCGACAGCATCCAGACCTCGATCGCGATAGACGTCCCCGCGCCGGCCTCGACCCGCAGCATGCCCGGCTTCGGCGGCACCGTGCCCTTGAGCGCAAACAGCTTGTAGTCCGGCGCGGTCGATGCGGCTTTCACCAGCCGGGCGCCGAGCGCCTGCAATTCGCCATTGAGCGCCATGCCCGACAGATGCGCGCCGACCACGGCGATCGGGATCTCGTCCTTGGCCTCATCCCGCAGCGGCGCCAGCGGCGGCTGCGGCAGGCCCTTGCTGCCCATGGTGAGCCCGGTGTCGGCATGGAAGGCGCGGCCGACGCTGGCCAGTTGCGCGTCGTGGCCCGCGGGCGCCAGCAGCGTGATGCCGAACGGAATGCCGTCGGCGCGCATCGCGGCGGGCAGCGCCAGGCCGCAGAGATCGAGCAGGTTGACGAAATTGGTGTAGGTGCCGAGCCGACTGTTGAGCTCGATCGGATTGGCCAGCACCTGCGCGGTGGTGTAGCTGGTCGGCGCCGTCGGCAGCACCAGCGCGTCGATGTTGCCGAAGATCCGCTCGCTGATCCGGCGCAGGCCCTGCAGCCGATAAAGCGCGGTAAACGTGTCGGCGGCGCTGAGCCGCGCGCCGGCGGCGGTGATCTCGCGAGTCACCGGATGGATCGCATCCGGCGATGACGCCAGCAGATTGCGGATCACGAGATATCGTTCGGCGACCCACGGCCCTTCATAGAGCAGCCGCGCGGTCTCGTAGAACGGCTCGAGATCGAATTCGACCAGCGTCGCGCCGAGCGCGGTCCAGCGCTTCAGCGCATCCTCGTAGGCTTTCTCGGAGGTCTTGTCGCCGAAGAAGATCAACTGGCCATTGCGCGGAATGCCGAGCCGCAGCTGCGCCGGAAAGCCGCTCATCGGCGCCAGCGGCAGTTTTCGCGAGAACGGATCGGCGGCGTCAGCGCCGGCGACAGCCGTGAGCGCGGTCATCGCATCGTCGACGGTCAGCGCGAAGATCGAGATGCAGTCCAGCGTGCGGCATGCCGGCACCAGGCCGGCGGTGGAGATCAGCCCCAGCGACGGCTTCAGCCCGACGATGTTGTTGAGCATCGCCGGCACCCGGCCGCTTCCCGCGGTGTCGGTGCCGAGCGCCAGCGGCACCAGGCCGGCGGAGACCGCGACCGCGGAGCCCGAGCTCGAGCCGCCGGGAATGAGATCGGCGCGAACCGGATTTTTCGGGATGCCGTAGGGCGAGCGCACGCCGACCAGGCCGGTGGCGAACTGGTCGAGGTTGGTCTTGCCGATGATGATGGCGCCGGCGGCGCGCAGCCGCGCCACCGCGGTCGAATCGACCGAGGGCATGTAGGAGAAGGCGGGACATGCGGCGGTGGTCGGCAGGCCGGCGACGTCGATGTTGTCCTTGACGGCGACCGGCACGCCGTACAGCGGCAGGCTCAAAGCGTCCTTGCCGGCCAGCGCTTCGGCTTCGGCGATCGCCTCGGCCTCGTTGCGCAGGCTGATGAAGATGGCGGGGTCGTCATGATCGCGGATGCGCCGGAAGGTGCGCGCCACGGTCTGTGCCGGCGAGGTGGTGCCGGCGCGATGCGCGGCGACGATGTCGGCGACGGTCTCAGTCACGACGCTGACCCGGAACGGATGGCGCAACCGCGCCATCCGTCAAGCAAACAAAGCCGGATGGCGCGACTGCGCCATCGGTAACGAAAGCAAACTTCATTCGGCAGGCACGGCAACAGGATGCTCCGGATGGCTGACGGAAAGAGAGGCGGTGCCGAACATCTGCGCTGCGTACAGCCCGGCCGCGACCACAGCATAGGCCAGCGCGACGCCGGGCGTCACCCCAAAACCGCCACCGAATCCGACCGCCTCGCCATGCATGAAGCCGAAATAGGTCATCACCGCGCCGGCCAGCGCGAACGCCGATGCCTTGACGAATTCCCGCTCGATGATGAAGACGCCGATGGCGCCGAGCACCAGGCCGCCGAGGATCGAGCCGCCGCCCATCACCTCGAGGCCGTGATAGATCACGCCCTGCTGCGGCAATGAGGCGATCGCCGCGGTCTTGATTTCGCCGAGCTTGTCCGCCGCCACGCCGGCGGCCTGCGCGGCGCTGAGCGTGGCACCCAGCATGGTGTCGATCTGCAGCTTGGCCCAGGCGGCGAGATGCGGCGTGAACGCCAGCACGATGGCGGGGGCGTGCTTGACCGGCGTGGTCTGGAACGCCTGCGCGCCGATCAGCATGCCGATATAGAGCAGGATCGGCGAGATCGCGACCACCGGCACCAGCGCCAGCAGCACCGAGATGATGCCGAACCACGCCAGCACCACCACCATGATGCCGGTCGCCGCCGAATAGCCGATCCGCCCTCCCATCGCCTTCCAGCCGGGATGGCCGATATAGACCGCGTTGATGAAGGGATTGCCCATCAGGCAGCCGATCAGGCTGACCACGCCGTCGGCGGTCAGCACCCGCGTCGTCGGATACTCGTCGCCGGCGGCCTCGGCGCTCTCCACGTTGTCCATCGCCTCGACCAGGTCGTAGATGCCGAACGGGATCGCCGTCACCAGGATGACGCTGAGGAATTCGAAGCCGGAGAACACGGTTCCGATCGCCGGGATCGGCACCGAGAAGCCGAAACTGGCGAAGGCGTCGCCGACGCCCTTGATGCTGAGCCCGCCGAGGCCGAGGCCGAACAGGTTGGAGCCCCAGGCGATGATCATGCCGACCGCGATGGCGACCAGGCCGGCGGGAATGCTCCTGGGATATTTGATGCCGCCGAACCAGCTCAGCAGGATGATGGCGAAACAGACCAGGCCGATCTGCGGCGTCATGTACATCTCGAGCGCCGGCCGCATCGCGATGAAGGTCACCGAGACGCCGGCCAGCGTGCCGAGCAGCGCCGCGCGCGGCGTGATCTTGCGGATATACGGCGCGATGAAGCCGCCGATCATCAGGATGAAGCTCTGGAAGAACACCCAGACCAGTCCGGCGGACCAGCCCTTCATCGGATCGCCGGTCTTGATGGTGATCGGCAGCATGATCACGAAGGTGACGATGAACATGTGCGGCACGCTGACGCCGGACGGCAGCGCGCAGACGTCGCTGCGGCCGGTCTTCTGCGCCAGCTTGTAGGCGAGCCAGGCGTAATAGAAGGTCGACAGGCACATCATCAGGCCGAGCGCCGGCAGGATGCGGCCGAACACCAGCGAATCCGGCATCTTCAGCACGAAGCGCAGCAGGCCGGTCAGCACCAGCATGTTGACCAGGATGTTGGTGCCGAAGCCGAAGAAGGCATTCCAGTCGCCCGGCGTCCACAGGACAGGCTTGAAATCGGATGTGCCGGCAGTCCCAGTCATCGTGCTCATCGTGATGCTCCTGCTGCTAAGGTATTTGAAGTCTCCGGTGTCATTGCCATTGCCTTGAGAACCGCGGCGGAGTCCGAGACCCAGCCGAAGATGCCGCCCTGGGCCTTGATCATCTTCAGGCCCATCTCGTGGAATTCGGGGAAGTAGGAGGCACAGCCGTCGGCCAGCACCACGCAGCGATAGCCGCGGTCGTTGGCCTCGCGCACCGTGGTGTTGACGCAGACCTCGGTGGTGACGCCGCACACCAGGAGGGTGTCGATGTCGTGCGCCTTGAGGTCGTGGCCCAAGGAGGTGGCGTAGAACGCGCCCTTGCCCGGCTTGTCGATGACGATCTCGCCACTGGCGGGATACAGCGCCGGAATGATGTCGTGGCCGGCTTCGCCGCGGATCAGGATCCGGCCCATCGGCCCGGGGTCGCCGATCCGCAAGGATGGCTTGCCGCGCTCGATCTTGGCCGGCGGCGCGTCGCTCAGGTCAGGCAGATGGCCTTCGCGGGTGTGGATCACCAGCATGCCGCTGAAGCGCGCCGCCTTCAGCACCGCGGCGATCGGCGCGACGGCGCGGTCGAGCTGCGAGACGTCGTTGCCGAGCGTCTCGCCGAAACCGCCCGGCTCCATGAAGTCGCGCTGCATGTCGATGATCAGGAGCGCGGTGGTCGACCAGTTGACGTCGATCGGTCCGGGCTCCGCAGCGATGGTGCCGGAGGATGTATACTTTGCGCTCGCCATTGCCTGTGCGCTCCTCAAAGCCGTGGGGCTTCCGGGATCAACGAAGCAAAGCGTGTGCCATTGTGTACAATGCCGAGAGAGTCCCGCGGTATCCCGATTTACCGATCATTTTCATCGGCTTGTTCGAGATGCCTGCGCCTGAGGCAGGGCCCATGCCGGCCCGGTTTGGGCGGCGCGTGCATAATCTCTGAGCGTCAGCCGCGGTAGAAATCAATCAGGCGGCAGGGCAGCACGCGTTGCGATGCCGCTCAGATCGAACGCTGATCGCCGTCACCCACGGCGCGTTTCCGCTCCGGCTTGCGGGCAGGGTGATTGGTTCACCTCGCCCCGCTTGCGGGGAGAGGTCGGCGCGTAGCGCCGGGTGAGGGGGCGCTTCCGCATGGGCGGAGTAGCTGATGTCAGGCCGACAGCGCCTTGTGTTGCTGGTTTCGTTGCAATGTTGCGAAGCCGCGTTGCTGTCGCTGGCGCCCCCTCACCCGGATTGCTACGCAATCCGACCTACGATCAAGCGAAGCTTGATCGGACCCGCGCGCGGGGAGAGGTGACCTCGTGACGATCGTTCATTTCATATGCGATTGCCCTGCGCTTGCAGAGGAGGGTCGGGCTCAGGGCGCTCATCGATCCGGTGGGCAACGAACGCGCCGTTCGGCTGATGAAAAACCAGCTCGTCGATCGCGCCGGCCGGGCCGCGTCGGAATTCGACGCGAAATCCTTCGAGTTCGACGATGCTGAAGATGCCGCCCTGATAGGGGCGCAGATGGTACAACGGCTGATAATCCGGCTTCAGCGTCAGCTGCCCGTCGGCCTCGCGCGCGACCACGTGGATCAGCGATCCGTGGCGCCACCGGCCGACGCAGCTTTGCCGAAAACCGTCATCCATGCAGTCGCCGCCCGGCACGCGCAGGAAGACGATGTCCGGCACCATGGTTTCGAGCTGGGCCGACAGGCTGGCGACGTTGCCGTCGCGGTCGGTGTGGAACGACAGGGCGAGATGGTCCGGGTTCAGTTCGTTGGGCAGTTCCGGGACCTCGAAGGTTTCGAAGTGCCGGTGCGTCAGTGCCGCGGCGAAGCTGCGATACGCCCAGTGCAGGCCATCCGCGGTCTGGCTGATGATCATCCGTCCATAGGCCGGATGTTGGTAACTGCCGGCGTAGTCGGCGAGCTCATGGCCGGGCGGTGCGTTGTGCTTTCGCGCCGCCGTCCGCGCCTCCTCGTCGACCGCTTCCTGCGCCACGGCCTTGCGGCGAAGCTCGGCAAGCCGCTCCAGCCATGGCACCGGCTCCTTGCCGCAGATCCGGTCGAACACGTAGTTGATCAGGATGCTCGGGACCGGCGCCCCGCCGCGGTTGCAGAACACCGCCACGCCGAGATTGCGCTCCGGCATCAGCCGCATCAGCGTGCTCCAGCCGATCCAGCCGCCGGAGTGCCCGACGGTCCGCTCGCCGCGATAGGTCGTCGAGTTGAAGCCGAGGCCGTAGTGGGTATGCCCGAACTCGAATTCCGGGGTCGAGGAGTGCACGCGTGGCGCCTGCATCTCGCGGATCAGCGTGCTCGACAGCAGCCGTTCGTTGTCGAACGCGCCCTCGGCCAGCAGGAATTTCATCCAGTTGGCGATTCCCGCAACCGACGTATTGATGCCGCCGGCGGCGGTCGCCCGGATCGGCCAGAATTTCGTTCGCAGGCGCTCGTCGCGGTGCACCAGATAGGGGATCGCGGCGTCTTCCGCCGCCGCCAGATGCTCGACGTCGAACGTCGCGGACATCTTCAGCGGCGCGATGATTCGCCCGCGGGTAAAATCCTCCCAGCTCAGGCCGCTGACCCGTTCCGCGACGACGCTCGCCGCGAGATAGCCGAGATTGCTGTACTGAAACATGGTTCGGACATCGCGGCTCGGCTCGATGTAACGCATCGCCGCCAGCATTTCCGCACGAGAGAGATCGCCGGGCATCCAGATCCAGTCATGCCGCGGCAAGCCGGTGTGGTGACAGAGCAGGTCACGCACCGTGATCCGGTCGGTGGCGATCGGATCGTGCAGCCGGAATTCCGGGACATAATCGCGAACCGGCTTGGTCCAGTCGAGCCGCCCGTCGTCGACCAGCATGGCGAGGCCGGTGGCCGTGAACGTCTTGGTGATCGAGCAGATCGTGAACTGGGTCCGGGTCGTCGTCGGCAGCCCGGCTTCCGCGTCGCGCTGGCCGTAGGCTTCGAGCAGCACGGTCTCGCCGTTCTGCACCACCGCGATCGCGACGGCGGGCACCTTCCATTCCGCCATCGCCTCCGCGGCGAGGGCGTCGAGCTCCGGCTTCAGGGTGGACAGGGTGCTGTCTTGCACGGCCGGCTGCGAGGACATTTTCGAACTCTCGGGATTCTTCGGTACGCTGAAGCCGGTGTTCACTGGATCTAACTGTTACCAATCGTAACATTAAATCGGCTCCGCTGCAATCATCGCGCTGCACGATCCGACGCCGGCGGAATGGATTCGGGGTTATCTTCTGCGACGGCTTCAACGAGTCGTCCCGGCGAAGGCCGGGACCCATACGCCGTGTCATATCCATTTACGCACTGCGGCAGTTGGCTTGCTTGAACAATTGACGCCAGGGGCTCTGGGTCCCGGCGTTCGCCGGGACGACTCGTGGAAAGATTGTGCGGTGATCGCCGATCGGAAAAGGCGGCCGGACGACAACGTTCGTCCGGCCGCCTTCGCCCATCGTCACGCCGCCTTCAGGATCCCGAGCTGTTGCAGCGCCGTGGCGCCGTCATCGAGTCCGATCTCCTCCGCGATGCGGCCGTCCGTCACGCGCAGCACCGTGGTGCCGGTGAAGCGCATCTTGCGGCCGGACCGCGCCGGAAGCGAGCCGACCAGGAAGTCGTCGAAGGCCGGGCCGGTGTGCGTGCCGCCGCCTTCCCAGCGCCCGACGACATAATCGCCCTCGGCGATCAGATCGGCGGCACCTTGGAAATTCAGGTCCGGGAAGGCGTCGCGGAATGCGGCCATGAACGCCTTGACATCGTCGCGGCCGCGGCGCGGCGCGTGCAGCGAATACTGCAGAAGGATATCCGGGGCCGCCAGTTCGTCGACGATCTTCGGGTTCCAGGGATTGCCCCAGAACTCCTTGAACCAGCGACCGACGATCTCCTTGTTGTTTGCTGTCGACATCATGTTGTTCCTCTGTGTGCTTTCCACGTTCGCCAACGTAGGAGCACGCCATGCACGCAACCACCCGATTCCCGATCGGGAAATCCGACAGTCCTCAACCGCGCAAAAACTCCGTCACCAGCTTGCTGACCGCCTCCGGCGCTTCCCGCGTCGGAAAATGGCCGACACCCGGAATGACATGGCGCGCGTAGCCGCCGCTGAAATATCGATCCTTGCCCTCCGTCGTCTCCGGCAAAGTCACCGCGTCGGCACCGCCATGGATCATCAGGGTGGGGACGGAAATCGACGGTGCCGTGATCACGACGCGGTCGAGCTCGGCATAACGCGGATCCTTGTCCGCCTCGCCCCAGCGCACGCTGTAGGAATGCCAGGTGATCTCGGGCCAGTCCGGATTCGCGAACGATTCCGCGGTTCGCTCGAAATCGGCGTCGCTGAACCAGCCCGGCGGGCTCCAGTGCTCCCACTGGATGCGCGCAAACGCCTTGCTGTCGGCGCGCACGGCCTGGCGGCCGCGCTCGGTGGCCATGAACCACTGATACCAGTAGGCGCGCGCCTGTTCGAGGTTCGGCGTCGGCAATCCGCCGGGTTGCCAGCCGACCGACATCGTCACCATTCGCGTCAGGCGCTGGGGGATCAGCAACGCCAGCGCGTAGGCGATGCGCGCGCCCCAGTCGTGGCCGATCACCGCGAATTTTTCCAGGCCGAGCGCATCCGCAAGATCGATGGCGTCCTGCGCCATCGCCACCATCTCCCCGGACCGCATGGTGTCGTTCGACACGAAGGATGTATCGCCGAAACCGCGCAGATACGGCGCGACGGTGCGAAATCCCGCCGCGTGCAGCGCCGGAGCGAGTCGATCATAGGTCCTGACGTCGTCGGGCCAGCCATGCAGAAGCAGCACCGCTGGCCCGTTCGGCGGCCCGCCGGTCTCAAACGCGACATTGAGTGTTGGCGTGGTGACGATCGGCATGGTCGGGACTCCTGGGCTGATCGGAACGGGCGGCCGGCCACAAGCTAGCGCCAGGGTGTGACCAAGAAAGGGCCGCGCCGCCCGCCGTCAGAGATCGATCACGATGTCGCCCTCCGGCCGCGCGCAGCAGATCAGCACGTTGCCTTCCGCCGGTGCATCGACCGGCTCCGGCCGGTAGCCGACCGTCCCGGCCACCAGGCCGCTCTCGCAGTTGTGGCAGACCCCGGTGCGGCACGACCATCGCACCGGCACATCGCAGGCCTCGGCGAGGTCGAGCAGGCTGTTGAACGCCGGATCCCAGCGGACATCGAGGCCGCTTCGCGCGAACGACACCAGCGCGCCCGTGCCGGCAGGCCCGGCCGGCGCGTGCGGCGGTCGGTGCGGCTGCGCGGCGATGCCCGGGGTGCTCGACGGACCGGCGCCGAACATCTCGGTGTGGATGCGATCCGGCGCGACGCCGAGGCGTGCCAGGCCGGCGACGAGATCGCTCATGAAAGCCGACGGTCCGCAGATGTAGAAATCACCGTCGCGCGGCAGGTCGAGCTTTTCGAGTGCGGACATGTCGAGCCGCCCGGGAGCGTCGAAATCCACATTGAGCCGGTCATCGACAGCCGGCGCGCTGTAGCAGATGTGGCTATGGCGATGAGCCAGCGTCGCGAGCAGCGCGCGCGTCTCCGCGGCAAACGGATGTTCGCGGCCGTTTCGTGCGCCGTACAGCCACCAGATCTGTCGCGGCGATGCCTCTGCCGCCAGCGCGTGCAGCATCGCCAGCACCGGCGTGACGCCGATCCCGGCGCTCAGCAGCACGACGGCGGTGTCACCGTCACGAAGCGTAAAACCGCCCCGGGCCGCGGCGACCTGCACGATGTCGCCCACCGCGAGCGCGTCATTGACATAGGCGCTGGCCGCGCCGTGGGCTTCGCGCTTGATGCTCACGCGATAGGAGGCAGGGTTTGCCGCGCCCGACAGCGAGTAGCTGCGCATCAGCGCCGGCGCCGCGGTGGGGCCCAGCCGCAGCACGACGAACTGCCCGGGCAGCGCCGCGGCGACGGGCCGGCCATCGGTCGGCTCCAGCGTCAGCGAGGTGACGTCGCGGCTCTCGGGCGTTTTGCGCGCGACGCGGAACGCGCGGAATCCGCGCCATGCCGGCGGCGGGCCGGCAGCGCTGGTCAGCCCGGCGTTTCCGCTCGCGGCGCCGTCCGCCTGCGCGAGCAGCGCGGCAAAGGATTTGCGCCAGCCGGCGCTCAGCGCCGGGATGCGCAGCGCGCGCGCCAACTGGTCGCGCGGGTGACCGGGCTTGTAGAGCAGCGCATCGGTCTCCAGCACGCTCATCGCCCCGGGCCCGGACCCGACCTGGGTGATCGCGTCGCCGGCTTCGACCTCGCCCTCTTCGAGCACGCGGAAATAAAAGCCGGGCCGTCCGTGCTTGACCAGCAATGCGGGCAATTCCGGCTCGTTCATGCGGATGCCGACCCGGTAGCAGGTGACGCGCGGCTGCGTCACCTCGAACAGCGCGCCGCCGATCCGGTAGCGGTCGCCGATGCACACCTCGTTGTCCGGCAGGCCATCGACGGTGAAATTCTCGCCGAACGCGCCGTAACCGAAGTCGCTGCGGCCGAACTGCTTCTCCCAATAGCGATAGGAATCGATCTGATAGACGAACACCGCCCGGTGTTCGCCGCCGTGGCCGCCGAGGTCGCCCTGGCCGTCACCGTCGATGTTGAGCCGGCGCGCCATGCGCGGCCCTTCGACCGGCGATTTCCAGACCGCGGTATGCACGGTCCGGCCTTGCCAGGAGACGTCGCGCGGCAGCCCGACATTGACTGACAGCAGACGGGCCATGATGGGTCTCCCAACGCCGGTGACGCCATTCGCAAGCCGGTTGCAGAGCGTGGCGTCAGATCCCGGATTGTAGGACGGGTCGCGCTCTTGCGATACCCATCAGGCTCACGCGATGTCGTGATGGGTTCGCGCAGCGCCGGCTTACCGGAGCCCTCGATGGCGACGCAGGGCGAGGCGATCGGAAGCGGGCGATTTTTGATTGGATGTGAACCAGTCCACATACTGCCAAGTGCCACGGCCGTATCCTTATTCCGATATCGGGTCGCTTCCGCGTCGTTGATTAAAGCATTTTTGAATCGCTGGCTCGCCTGCTGCGAACCAGCCGCCCTGACCAGTGGGCAGGTATTGTCGGATTGCAGTGGCACGCGCAACAATATGCGCAGGTAGGTCGTTATGGACCGGATTGCTGGCAAGGAGAGCGGCTGCCTCGCCATGCCGCATTGTCTGCAACGCAGGCAAAGCAGCGGCAGCCTCGCAATTGCAATGCTCTGCATCGCGTGCATCGCCCTCGCCAGCGAAGCCAGTGCGCAATGCACGGCGCGCGACGTACTGCAACGCCGCTTGACGCTCAGGACGATTCCCTCGGCTGATCCGCCGCCAATTCTGGTCAAATCCGCCTTCGCCGTTCCGGTGTGGAAAGCGATTACGGTAGGCACGTTCGCAAATTCCTTTGCCCTGCTTAACGCGTTGGATGCAGCAGGCTGTGGCATCGGAGATCTGGCACAGGAAATCCTCGCTCGACCGGCCTTTACGGTCGGCACGACGAAAACAACCGTCGAGCTCTTTGCGGTGTCGGCAGCCGAACTCGGCTTTCAGACGGCGACGGCGCCGCTGGCGGATATTTATGCGCGCGCCGTGGAATTGGGATTCGGGCTTGCGGCGGCAGAGGTCGCTCCGCAACTCAGGCTGCAATATTTCGACCAGCCGATGGGTGAACTCATCATTGCAATGCAGCCGATCGCGACCTGGCAAGGCGAGCCCGTTATTCTCGCCGTGAGCAATGGCGGAGCGGGACTGGTCCTGGTCGGCAGGGAAGGTCGCCTCGGCGCCGAGATCCCTGTGACCTCCCGCTTTTTGTTCGTCCGGTCCAATGAAGCCACAGTGGTGAAGGCGGTCCGTGGGGGTCGATGAGGCCCTGCGGAAGCTCGCCTATCCTTACGCCTTCACCAGCTTCGACGGATCGGCGCCGACCCGTGCTTCGCCCGCCGCCGCGGCGCGCGCCAGCCCGAATTCGTAGTGGATCGCCTCAAGATCGGGACGTGGCGAGTTCGGATCGGGCTTGGCCTGGATGATCAGGGACGACGACACGCCGAACACCACGTCGCTGTCGATGAACTGGTCGTCGCCCTGGTAGAGCGACGTCACCAGCTCGCGATAACCGTCGGCGGTGATCAGGAAATGGATATGCGCCGGCCGGCAGCCGTGGCGGGCCTGGGCCTTGATCATGCGGCCGACCGGGCCGTCCATCGGAATGTAGTAGCCGAGCGGCTTGACGGTGCGGAAATGGAAGTTGCCTTGCGCGTCGCAGGTGAAGGTGCCGCGCATGTCCATCTTCTCGTCGCCATACATCTGCATGTCGTAGTAGCCGTGCTCGTCGGTCTGCCACACCTCGACCTTGGCGCGCGGGATGCCGCGGCCTTCGAGGTCGTGGACACGGCCGTAGAACACGATCTCCGGCGAATCCGGTTTTGCCACGATGCTGTCGCCCAGCGCGTAGGCCGGCGAGACGTTGCGGTAGAATGGGCCGAGCAGGCTGGTGTCGGTGGCCTTGTCGAGCCGGGTCTTGTCGTGCAGCGCGTTGACCATGGCGGAGAGGCCGAGGGTGTCCGACAACAGGATGGTTTCCTGGCGGCTTGGGGTGCAGGTCTGGCCGACCTCGGTCATGAAGGCGATCCCGGTCAGCCATTCGGCGGGGGTCAGGTTCACCTCGCGTGCGAACGCATGCAGATGCTTCACCGCGGCGGCCATGATCTCGCGCAGCCGCGGATCGGGCGTGGTGGCCATCTGATCGATGACGGCCTGGGTGACGGTGGTTTCGTCGAGATCGTGCATATCCTTCTCCCTTGAGACCTCGTTTTCCCTCGAGGCTTGTTGCGGGCAGAATATCGCCTTGGCGCCCCGGCAACAATATGCGCGCTTGGCTGCAAAGGCCTGCGACCGGCTGCGGTTGATGGGCCGGCAAAACGGGGAGGGCGGGGAGGACGGGATGAACCGCCGCGCGGCATGTGCTGCGTTGGCCGTGATGCCGGCCGACACCGACTCGAAGCCCGGCTTGCAAGGGGCGAAGTCAGCGGAAGCCTGCAGGATAATCCGGCCGCGCCGGCAGGGCGAAGGCGCGACCGGCGGTTGGCGAGACCGACGGTCGCATGAGCTTATTTGTTAGGCGCGGGGCGCGGCGTCGGCGGGATGTAATTGCCGAAGGTCCTGAGACGCCGTTCATAGTCGTTCGCGCCGCCGAGCGGGGCGCGCAACAGGCCGTTGCCTTCCAGGGGGGCGACGGTACTGACGTTTCGCTCCGGCGTGGCGGCATCGTCGCCCGATGCGCCGCCCAGCAGGCTCCAGCGCAATGGGCCATTTGCCGGCCCTCCGGTTGCGGATACACGGGTCACCAATGTCTCCGTTTTTTCAAAAGCTGCTCCCGAAACGGCGAAGTCAAGGCTGCGATATCGCGGGGTTGCTGCAAGATGGATGGGCTCAGGCAACAGACCGGACTGATATGGAGGCAGCCAGTTGTTGACGGGAGGTTGCGCGGAGAAGTCCGCGAATTCGTTCAGCGCGGAATTTATCCGCAGCGCTAACGATTCGCCATTGCGATCGCTCAATTTGGAGCGGCCTGTGGATGTCGGCTCGCCTTGGATCGCGGCGCTCCTGATGACCTCGGAACGGACCTGCCAAAGGTCGACGTAATCCTTCGACGGCAGCCATCCGGGGCCGTTCTCGATGAGCGCCGTCTTGTCATGATCGGTTCCGACGAAGAAATAGTCGGTTCGAACATCGTTCATCGACGTCTCGACCGTCTGCGTCCGGACGCAATAGGTCCCGGTGACCGTGGTGATGCAACGCGTCTCGCTCTGTGTATGCGATTCGGTCAAGGCCGCCGTGCCGTTCGCCGTCGCGTGCCAGGCCTGCTCGGGCGGCGACGTCGCCAGGGCGGCGGCGATGGTGAGCCGGTTGCGGCATCCTTCGCCGGCGGCCGTCTCGGTGGGCGCGATCGTCGCCAGCACGATCGGGAGTGACAGCAGCAAGGTGCCGCGGCGGCCCTCGGGCCGGACGCCCGTCCGCCAGCGCGCCAGGTTGCCGATCGCGTCGAGGGTCAAAGCAAAGCAGGAACGATGGTAGGTCATGGGTCACTCCCGGGGTCTGTGGACAGGTCATTGCGATAGGCAGGATGATGATCGGCGCCGGCACTCACGGCATGATCGAACAGCGTCGAGACGAATTTCGCGCCTTCCGGCGTCAGCGACAGGCCGGTTGTGACCTGTTGCGTCTTGCGCTTGCCCGATTGAATGCGCAGCAGTCCCAGTTGCGACAGTAGCGGGGCCGCGTCCATCAGGGCCTTCTTGAGGGTTGCCCTGGCCTGAAGGACGGAGCGATCGGCGATGAGGGATTTCTGAATGTCGGCCGCGGTGACGCGAGGGTCGCCGCCGCAGCCGAGGATAGCCAGGGTGTCCTGGATGATGCGCAGCGTGCGATCGGACTGCATGGCCAGCGACTGCTCGCGTTCGCCGAGTCTGGCCAACTCGATCGGCCTGACCCAATTGACCGGTCCCGCAACCGGATCCCGCTCCCACAGCTCCCGTTGCAGCTTGAACATCGCCGCGAGCAGCTCCAGGTTCGGCTGGTTCGTCGCGGCACGCAAGTTCTTGTCTGGCCCGCTGCCGTTTTCGATCTCGTATTTTCGAATGACCGCCAGCATCATCACTTTGAACGTCCCTAAGAACTCGGCAGTCAGCACGTCCGGTCCGATCCCCATCAGGATCTCGAACACCTCACCCTGCTTTGCCTTGGTCGATCGCCTTTGCGCCATTCAGGTACCGGCTCCAACGACATCGACTGATATGGTGGCTATCTAAGTTATTTGCAACCGAGGGTATATTTCGTACAATAAGTTCGTTCTGCGCCGGCGCCGGACCGAGCTAAGTTTTGCTGGTGGGCCGCCGCTGTCCGCCGGGAAACCGATCGCACTTTCCGTGCGGACTTCCACGCCGCACCGCACGTTCGGATAATCACACCTTTGGCCGGTCGCCCCGGGACGATCTAAGTTTCATGATGCGGAGGACGCATCATGAGCGCGATCATCACGACGGTTGAAAGCTTCGTTGCCCTTGGCGACCATCTCGGCGCGTGGTTCGCCATCGTCTCGCTGTCGGCGGCGGCGGCCCTGAGCTCGGCGATTTGGGGCCTGAAGCGCCTGCGGGCCTTTGTGCTCGAGTGGTCGAAGCTGCTCGACGCCATGGCCGCGGTCGTCGAGAAGTGGCGCCGGCTCAAGCGGGCTTTCCAGGTCGATGACGTCGGTCCGAAGAAAGCCAAGCGGCCGAAAATGAACTGATATCGGCAGGCCGATACCAGTCGCGCATGGCTTCCGCCTGATCGTGACAAGACGGCCCAATCCGGGGGCGTCGGAATTATAATTCTTGCCACGCCGGCGTTGCCTGAATTATGGTTCACGCTGGCACGGGAGCTGACGGCTGTGAGGGCAGCCGGCGTGGCCGGTCTTTGGCTGGTCTCCCGTGATCGCGATGCCGATCACCAATCAAGAATAAACCGAGAGGGAGAGCCGTTGATGACCGACCGCAAAATTCTGCTGCCCAGAACCCAGTTGAAAATAACCCGCCGCGCGCTGCTGTCCGGCGCCGCGACGCTGGCGGTGGCCTCGCGCTTTCCGACGCCCGCGATCGCGCAGGGTGCGCCGCTCAAGGTCGGCATGATGCTGCCCTACACCGGTACATATGCAAAACTCGGCCAGTTCATCGACGACGGTTTTCGGCTCTATGTCGAGCAGAAGGGCGGCAAGCTCGGCGGTCGCGCCATTTCCTTCGTGCAGGTCGATGACGAGTCGAAGCCGGAAGCCGCCACCGACAACATGAACCGGCTGGTCGGCCGCGAGAAGGTCGACGTCGTGGTCGGCACCGTGCATTCCGGCGTCGCCATGGCGATGGTCAAGGTGGCGCGCGACACCAATACCATGCTGATCATCCCCAATGCCGGCGCCAACGACGCCACCGGGCCGGCCTGCGCGCCGAATATCTTCCGCACCTCGTTCTCGAACTGGCAGACCACCTTCCCGATGGGCAAGGTGCTGGCCGACGCCGGCGTCAAGAACGTCGCCACCATCACCTGGCGCTACACGGCCGGCGCCGAAATGATCGGCGCGTTCGCGGAAAACTTCACCAAGAACGGCGGCAAGATCGTCGAGGATCTCACCTTGCCGTTCCCCGAGGTCGAATTCCAGGCCCTGATCACCCGCATCGCCACGCTGAAGCCCGACGCGGTGTTCTCGTTCTTCGCCGGCGGCGGTGCGGTGAAGTTCGTCAAGGATTATGCCGCGGCCGGACTCAACAAGACCATTCCGCTCTATGGCGCGGGCTTCCTCACCGACGGCACCATCGAGGCCCAGGGCGACGCCGCCAACGGCATCCGCACCACGCTGCATTACGCCGACAATCTCGACAACGCCGCCAACGTGGCCTTCCTCAAGGCGTTCAAGGCCAAGACGAACAAGGACGGCGACATCTACGCCGTGCAGGGTTTTGACGGCGCCGCATTGCTGGATATCGGCCTCACCGCGGTCGGCGGCGACTTCGCCGCCCGCGACAAGATGGTCGCGGCGATGGGCGCCGCCAAGATCGACAGCCCGCGCGGCCCGTTGTCCTTCAACAAGGCCCACAACCCGATCCAGAACATCTATCTCCGCGAAGTCCGCAACGGCCGCAACGAACTGATCTCGGTGGCGCAGGCGAGCGTCGACGACCCGGCGCGCGGCTGCAAGATTTCGTAACAAGCCGCGCCGCAGCCTAACCTCTCCCCGCGCGCGGGGAGAGGTCGGCGCGCAGCGCCGGGTGAGGGGGCGTCTCCGCGGGGGCAACGCCGACGAGGTCATGCAGCGCGTCATCGATCACCCTGTAGAAGAATGAAAAGCCGCGTTATTGTCGCTGGCGCCCCGGAGAGCGAGCTTCGCTCGTCTCGATCACCCGGAGTGCTCGCTTCGCTCCCACTCCGACCTCTCCCCGCGCGCGGGGAGAGGTTCAACTGCCTCGCTCGTATGCACTGACCGGACCATCCCATGGATCTCATCACCATCGGCGTTCAACTCCTCAACGCCGTGCAATACGGAATGGTGCTGTTCCTGGTCGCCAGCGGGCTGACGCTGGTGTTCGGCATTCTGCGCGTCATCAATCTCGCGCACGGCGCGTTCTACATGCTCGGCGCCTATCTCGCCTACTGGATCGTGCTCACCACCGGCAGCTACTGGCTGGCCGTGGTCGGCGGCGTCGCCATCGCCTTTGTCGTCGGCCTGCTGCTCGAAACCGTATTCGTGCGGCTGCTCTACGGCCGCGATCACCTGGCGCAGGTGCTGCTGTCGTTCGGCCTGATCCTGGTGATCGACGAGATCAGGCAGCTTTTGTTCGGCAAGGACGTCCATTCGGTGCCGCCGCCGGCCTGGCTGTCGGGCTCCGTTCAGCTCACCGACAATCTCTCCTATCCGATCTATCGCCTCGCCATCTGCGTCTTCTGCCTGATGGTCGCCGCCGTGATCTTCCTGGTCATCACCCGCACCAAAATCGGCATGATCGTGCGCGCCGGCGCCGAGAACCGCGAGATGACCCGCGTGCTCGGTATTCCGTTCGACCGCGTCAACCGCTACGTCTTCGCCGTCGGCATCGCGCTGGCGGCGCTCGGCGGCATCGTCATAGCGCCAAGCTCCACGGTGTTTCCCGGCATGGGCGACGGCATGCTGATCCTGTCCTTTGTCGTGGTGGTGCTCGGCGGCATCGGCTCGGTCACCGGCGCTGCGCTGGGCGCGCTGCTGATCGGGCTCACCGACACGTTCGGAAAAGTGTTCTTTCCCAGCGTGTCGAGCATTTTGATCTACGTCCTGATGGCCGCGGTGCTGCTGTGGCGCCCCAACGGCATTCTGGGCCGGCGGGAGATCTAGGGTGATGCGTCGCTCCACTCCCAGCCGTCATCCCCGCGAACGCGGGGACCCAGTATTCCAGAGCGCCGACGTCGAACGGCGAACGCTCGCGAATACTGGGTCGCCCGGTCGGAGCCGGGCGATGACGGGCGGGGAGGGTGGCTTCTCATCGCCACAAGCCCGGCCATGACGAAACATGGGTTCAAACCGTGGTTAGCGGCGGCCGTCTGCCTCATCGCCGCCATCGCGCTCCCCTTCTTCATCCCCACCTACTACGTCCAGTTCCTCAGCAAGGCCCTGATCATCGGCATGCTGGCCATGGCGCTCAATCTCGTGGTCGGTCATGGCGGCCTGGTCAGCCTGTGCCATGCCGCATTCTTCGGCCTGTCCGGCTACGTGCTGGCGATGCTGTCGCCGCGCTATGACGCCGCGTCCATCGCGCTGACCTTGCCGCTGGCGATCCTCGCGTCGGCGGCCGCGGCGCTGGTGATCGGCGCGCTGGCGCTGCGCACCCGCGGCATCTATTTCATCATGGTGACGCTGGCGTTCGGCGAGATGCTGTTCTTCTTCTTTCACGACACCAAGGTCGCCGGCGGCTCCGACGGCGCCTTCATCAACGTCAAGCCGGAGCTCGTGATCGCCGGCCGCGCGCTGCTCGATCTCGACAAGCCGCTGACCTTCTATTTCGTCGTCCTTGCCGCACTGGTCGGCGTCATTGCGCTGCTGGTGATGCTGGTGCGCTCGCCGTTCGGCCATGCGCTGGCGGCGGCGCGCGACAACGAGCGGCGGGCGCGCGCGCTGGGTTTTCCGATCTTTCGCATCCGGCTGACCGCCTTCGTCATCTCCGGCGCGCTGGCCGGACTCGCCGGCTATCTAGCGGCGGTGCAGTTCGGTTTCGTTGCGCCGCAGATGCTGGGCTGGCATCAATCGGCAACGGTGTTGGTGATGGTGCTGATCGGGGGCTTGCGCTCGGTCACCGGGCCGCTGCTCGGCGCATTGGTGCTGATCGGCCTCGAAGAGGTGCTCAAGGCCAACCTCGACAACTGGAAACTGGCGGAAGGCCTCATCATCATCGCCATCGTGGTGGCGTTGCCCCATGGCGTGAAGCAGATCTGGCCGATGATTTTCGGGCCGCCGTCGGGTCGCGGCGGCGCGCGGCAGGCGGCGGCCGAATCTCCCCGTGTCGGAGAGGCCTCCCATGTCTGAGCCGGCTTTGCGCGCAACCGGTCTGCACAAGCACTTCGGCGGGCTCAGAGCGGTAGCCGACGTCTCGATCGACATACTGGTCGGCGAAATTCACGCGGTCATCGGCCCCAATGGCGCCGGCAAGTCGACGCTGATCAACCTGTTATCGGGTGAACTGCTGGCCAATCGCGGCGCGATCAGCCTCGGCGGCGCCGACATCACGCGGCTGCGGACCGACCGCCGCGCGCTGGCGGGTCTCGGCCGGGCCTATCAGAAGACCACGATCTTCCCGCAATTCACCGTCCACGAAAACGTCCGTCTCGCCGCCCAGGCCCACGCGCCGGGGCGCTTGCGGATGTTCGGTGGCGTGCGGTCCGAACAGGTTGCGCGGGCGACGACGGAGGCACTGGCGCAAACCGCATTGAGCGGCCGCGCCCAGACCGTCGCCGATCATCTCAGCCATGGCGAGCAGCGCCAGCTCGAAATCGCCATGGTGCTGGCGACCGCGCCGAAAGTCATCCTGCTCGACGAGCCGCTCGCCGGCATGGGCCCGTCGGAAGCGCGCGGCATCGTCGCCCTGATCGCGTCGCTGAAAGCGGCGCGCGCCGTGCTGATCGTCGAGCACGACATGGATGCGGTGTTCGCGCTGGCTGATCGTCTCACCGTGATGCAGGACGGCGCGGTGATCGCCAGCGGCTTGCCGCTTGAGGTGCGCATGCATCCGGCGGTGCGCTCGGCCTATCTCGGCAATCACGGAGCGGCGTCGTGACCGCGCTGCTCAAGCTCGAACGGCTGGAGGCGTTTTACGGCGCCAGCCAGGTCCTGCACGGCATCGATCTCCAGGTCGGGCGCGGCGAACAGCTGGCGCTGATCGGCCGCAACGGCATGGGCAAGACCACGCTGCTGCGCGCGCTGATGGGGCTGGTGCCGGACAGCCGCGGCGCCCGGTCGTTTCACGGCCGCGATATCGCCGGCGCCGCGCCGGAAACCATCGCCCGCGCCGGGCTGGCGCTGGTGCCGGAAGGCCGCGGCATCTTCGGCTCGCTGTCGGTCACGGAAAACCTCGTGATGGCCGCGCGCGAAGGCCCGGACGGCCGCTGCACCTGGACCTTGCCGCGCATCTTCGAGCTGTTTCCGCGCCTGCACCAGCGCCGCGGCAACGGCGGTCATCAGCTCTCCGGCGGCGAGCAGCAGATGCTGACCATCGGCCGCGCGCTGATGACCAATCCCGACATGATCCTGATCGACGAAGCGACCGAAGGCCTGGCGCCCCTGGTGGCGCAGGACATCTGGACGACGCTGCGCGTCATTAGGGGCGAAGGCATCGCCACCGTGGTGGTCGACAAGGATTTTCGCAGCCTGTCGGCGATCGCCGACCGCATGGTGATGCTGTCGAAAGGCACCGTGGTGTTCGACGGCCCGCCCGCCACGCTGGCGGCGCAGCCGGAATTGCTGGAGCGGCATTTGGGGGTGTGAGGCGGAAACGCGCCGGACTGACGGCAATTTGCGGATCTGAACCAACCCGGACGTCGCGCCTATCGAGAGCCGCGATCATGCAAGACGATTTTGCAGCAATCCCGGAAGATCGCTCATCCGATGGAGGAGTTTTTCGCAAGCCGCTCCCAACGCCAGTTCGGCATCCGGATCGCCCCCGGTAAATCCCAGGACCTGCATCCCCGCGGCCTTTGCCGCGTGAATCCCGGGCAACGAGTCTTCGACGACGACGCAACGAGAGGGGTGAACGCCCAATGTTCGCGCCGCATGCAGGAACAGGCCGGGGTCTGGTTTCCACGAACCCACTTCGTACGCACTGAAGATACGCCCCTCAAAGTGGTCCAGCAATTTCGTCAATCCGAGGGTATGCGTGAGCTTTGACATCGGCCCGTTCGACGCCACACAAACCGGAACGGCGATTTCGGCCAACGCCGCATGAATTCCCTCGACAGGCTTCAGTTCGGTATCAAATGCCAATGCGGTTGCCCGTCGGAGGTCCGTGACAAAGGTTTCTCGCACGCTGCGACCCAACCGGCGTTCGATGTCTCGGACGCAGTCCGCCATTTTCCGCCCGCGGAAACACCGAATAGCCTCGTCCACACCGATGGCCGCTCCCTCTTCAGACGCCGTTCGGGCCAGGACGGTCAATGCAATGATCTCGCTATCGACCAAAACGCCATCCGAATCGAAGATAATCAGCTCAGGCACGATGAGGTCCACGGCAAACACGGTCGGCATCTCGGCCGTCACAGAGGCGAATAGGGTTCATCATAGCGTTTTCGAGCGAAGCAGGCCCTCGGACTAGCACATCCGCCGTCAGGGTGGCGAGGACCGCCTCCTCCCGCTGGCAAAACCCAAGCGTCTGCAGTCGGCTGATCAGCCGCCCCTGTCGCAGCCGGACCGAAGCCAGCGGCGCAAGTCCGGCGTCGTCCCAGCGAAACCGGGGTCAATCCGGCCGTTCATGGTTCGCGCGCACAGGCCGGGCTACTGCGCCACCGCCTGGTCATGACAGGTCTTGTAGTCCGACGTGCATTTGGCGCAGTCGGGTGTCGCGCACTTGGTGTCGGTCGCCATCTTCTCCTTCTTGCAACGGTTGAGCTCCCGGTTGCAGCGGAGCATGGTGTCACACTTGCGCTGGCCCCTGTTGCACAGCGCTTCCTGCATGTTGCCTTTGGTGGTCTTCAGTTCGGAGCACTTCATGTGGTCCGAGCAGCAGCTGAGCCCGGAGGTTCCGCTGGCCATGCAGTCATCGGCGGTCTTCTTGCCGAGATCGCTGAAAAATTCCGCGGAGGCGGGGATGCTTGCGGTCCCCATGCCGAAGGCGAGAGCGACGATCAAAAGTGCATTGCGAAAAATTTTCGTCATGTGATGAACTCCTGAAACGGTGAGATCACGCCCGGTCGATGTTCCTCCTGCTGACGATCGCTGGAATGCCGTCACTCCGGCCCGCCGTGGCGGTGGAGGAAGCGCCGACCGATCGATCATTGAACCGCATCTGCGGTCGGTCGGCGTCGTGCGATTGGAGGACGGGCGCGCGCCATGGCCAATTGGCCGCAGCCGGCCGAAATCAAAAAGGCAGCTCTGATCCGCGGACGCCCTTAGCCGAAGCCGCCCGCAATGAACCGCCGGGCCTGTGGATCGTGCGGCGTCTCGAAGATCCGCCTGGTGGTGCCGAACTCGATCAATTCACCAAGAAACATGAAGCCGGCGTAATCGGAGACCCGGGCGGCCTGCTGCAGGTTGTGGGTCACGATGACGATCGCATGGTCTCGCTTCAGTTCGAGAATGGTCTCCTCGATCTTGGCCGATGACACCGGGTCGATGGCCGAACACGGTTCGTCGAGCAGCAGGACCTCCGGATGCAACGCGATGGTGCGCGCGATGCTCAGGCGCTGCTGCTGACCACCCGAAAGACTGGTGCCGCTGCGGCGCAGATGATCCTTCACCTCGTCCCACAACGCCGCGCGCCGAAGCGCGCGCTCGATTTCGACGTCGAGATCCGCCCGCGAAATCCGCCGGTGCAACCGGATTCCGAACGCAATGTTTTCATGGACGGTCATCGGAAACGGCGTCGGCTGTTGGAAGACCATGCCGATCCGGGCGCGCAGCTGGCTCAGATTGTGCTTTTGCGTCAAAATGTTCAGCCCGTCGAACAGCACTTCGCCTTCCGCGCGTTGCCCGAGATACAGACTGTAGGTACGGTTGAAAACCCGCAGCAGCGTCGACTTGCCGCAGCCCGACGGTCCGATCAGCGCGGTGACGTGTCCGGCAAAGATCGGCATCGAGACATTCTTCAGCGCCTGTTTTGCGTGACCGTAATAGAAGTTGAGATTGCGAACGCTGATCGCTTCCAGCGGCGGCGCGGACCGCAGCGGCGTTTCGGAGGGCGCGGACGGCGCGCCCGGATCCGCCTCGGAGAAACCTGAAGGCCTCGGGTTCGCGGCAATCATGGGATCACGCTCCGGCTTGGATGACGACGGCTTAAGGTTATGCGCGAACGGGCTGGGTGGTCTTGATCGGCATCAACGGAATGCTGCGCGAGCATCCGCAGCAGCGTTGGCATCGGGCCGCTCGCGTCGTTTGGTTTCGTCATCGTCATGTCACGGTGCCGCATCGGTCAGGCGATGATGTGAAAGCCCTGGTCGACGAAGGTGACGGAGCCCGTCAGCGGCGTGCCGGCGTCGCTGGCCAGAAACACCGCCACCGCGCCGATCTGGTCGATCGTCACCAGCTGGTGGGCGGGCGTGCGCTCCCGCGCGCGGTCGAGCAGTTCGTCGAACCGGTCGATGCCGGAAGCCGCGCGCGTCTTGACGGGGCCCGTCGACAGCGCATGGACGCGGATGTTTCGCGGCGCAAGGTCGGCGGCAAGGGTGCGGACGGTGGATTCCAGCGCCGCCTTCACCGGCCCCATCAAATTGTAGTTCTCGACGACGCGATCCGCGCCAAAGAAACTGACGGTCTGCAGGCTGCCGCCGGCTGTCATCAGCGGCACCGCAAGCCTGGCCATGCGGATGAAGGAGTGGCACGAGACGTCCATGGCGCTGGCGAAGCCTTCCGCCGAACAGTTGACGAGGCTGGTATGGAGGTCGTCGCGCGGCGCAAAGGCGATCGAGTGGAACAGGAAGTCCAGCCGGCCCCACGCCGTGGTGATCCGCTCGAACACGGCTTCGAGTTCGCCGGCAACACGGACGTCGCAGGGGACGATGATGGAGGCTGCGAGCGCTTCGGCGAGCGGGCGCACATGCGGCTCGGCCTTGGCGTTGAGATAGGTGACGGCGAGATCTGCGCCTGCGGCGCGGAACGCCCGGGCACATCCGTAGGCGATGCTGCTCTCGTTGGCGATGCCGACGACGAGGCCGCGCTTTCCGTTCAGGTCCATGACTGGCATCATCCGATGGTGTCCTTTGTCGCGAGCAGTGACCAGGTCTCGTCCGCGATGACCTGCTCTTCATCGGTCGGGATGACGAGGACGGCGATCCTGCTGCCGGCGGCGTCGATCCGGGCCGCGTTCTTCGCGTTCTCGGCGTCATCGACCGCGACCCCGAGCCACGCCAGATGGCGGCAGATCGCGCCGCGGATCCGCGGCTGGTGCTCGCCGATACCGCCGGTGAAAACGATGCCGTCAAGCCCGGCCAGCGTGGTGGCGAGGGCCGCGATCTCGCGTGCGGTGCGCAACGCGAACAGGTCCAGCGCCTCGCGGGCTTCCGCGGCGTCGCTCGCGATCAGGTCGCGGCTGTCGGCGCTGATGCCGGAGACGCCGAGCAGGCCCGAGCGGTGATAGAGCATGTCCTCGATCGCATCGATCGATAGCCCGCGCTGCTTTGCCAGGTGAATCAGGACGCCGGGATCGAGCGCTCCGCAGCGTGTCGCCATCGGAATGCCGTCGAGCGTCGAGAATCCCATGCTGGTGTCGCGGCTGATGCCGGCCTCCAGAGCGCAAAGGCTGGCGCCGCTGCCCAGATGCGCCGCGACGACGCGGCCGCGGGCGATGTCCGGCGCGACCCGCTGCAGTTGCGCGGCGATGAACTTATAGGACAGGCCATGGAAGCCGTAGCGCTTGACGCCCTGATCGAACAGCGCGCGCGGCAATGCGAAGCGGCGCACGAGGTCGCTTTGGCTGCGGTGGAACGCCGTATCGAACGATGCGGTCTGCGGCAGGCCCGGACGCAGATGGTGGATGGCCCGGATCAGCCGAATGCTTTGCGGCTGATGCAGCGGCGCGAGGGGCACCAAGGCTTCGATGGCCTCGATCGTATCGCCGGAAATCGCCTCGGGTCCGGCAAACCGGTCTCCGCCATGGACGACGCGATGCCCGACGCCGGCAAGCCCGCTCATCGGGAAACGATGTCCCAACCAGTCGAGTGTTTCGTCGATCACCCCATGCAGGTCGTCCGTCACGGTCGCTTTCAGCGCAATGTCGGTCGCGGCACTTCCCTCGACCACGTGAAGCGTCAGGGGGCTGTGCCGCAGGTCGATCATCCCGCTGCCGAGCCGGCGTGGCCCGTCCGCCTCGATCGCGAACAGGCCGAGCTTGATGGTGGAGGAGCCCGGGTTGAAGGTCAGCAGCGTGTCGCAGGTCATGGTGTCGGCAGCCCCGATGTCCGGCGTGCCGACGCCAGCTTGGCAAGGGCCGCAGAGGCCAGGCGAACCTTTTGCGAGTCCGAGCGGCTGGTCAGGATGATCGGCACCCGGGCGCCGAGCACGAGACCTGCCGCATCCGCGCCGGCAAGGTAGATCAGCTGCTTCGCCATCATGTTGCCGGCTTCGAGATTCGGAACGACCAGGATGTCGGCCTGTCCCGCCACCGGCGAGACGATCTCCTTGATGCGCGCCGCATTGAAGCTGATGGCGTTGTCGAAGGCCAGCGGTCCGTCGACGACCGCGCCGGTGATCTGGCCGCGCGCCGCCATCGCGGTCAATGCCGCCGCGTCCAGCGTCGCCTGCATCGCCGGATTGACGGTCTCGACGGCGGCGAGGACGGCCACCAGCGGTCTGGCGATGCCGAGACGATGCAGCAGATCGATCGCGTTCTGGCAGATATCCCGTTTCTGCTCGAGCGTCGGGGCGATGTTGATGGCGGCATCGGTGATGATCAGCGGCTTGGAGTAGGTCGGGACGTCCAGAACATAGACGTGACTGATGCGCCGCTCCGTTCGCAGCCGCGATTGCGTGGCGATGACGGCGCCCAGCAGTTCGTCGGTATGCAGGCTGCCTTTCATCAGGGTGTCGACTTCTCCCGATGCCGCGAGGTCGACGGCGCGCGCGGCTGCGGCGTGGCTGTGTTCCGTCGCCACCAGCCGCAGCCCTGCGATCGAGAGGCCGGCCTGCTCCGCGGCCGTGCGAATCTTGTGCTCCGGGCCGACCAGCACCGGGGTGATGAGCCCCTCGTCGCGGGCTTCGATCGCGGCCTTGATGGCTTCGGCGTTGCAGGGGTGAACGATCGCCGTCAGCAGCGGCGGCAGGTCGCGCGCGTCGTGCAGGAAGCGTTCGAAACGGTCGTGGCGGCGCAACGCGACCTCGGGCGGGGCGATGCGGGGCAGCGACACCTTTTCAGTGGGGGCGATCACGGTCGCCGTTCCGGTCAGGACCTCTTCGCCTCGCTGATTGGTACACCTCGTGTCGAACAGGACGATCCGCTTGTCCGGGCGCTTCTCCCGAACCGTGACGGCGGCGGTGATGGTGTCGCCCGGGGCGACCGGCTTGCGAAAATGCAGGTCCTGGCCGACATAGATCGTGCCGGGCCCCGGCAGCTCGGTACCGAGCAGGGTCGAGATCAGCGCGCCCGTCCACATGCCGTGGATGACCACATGGCCGAAAATGTCGCCCGCCGCGTATTGGGCGTCGAGATGCGCCGGATTGACGTCGCCCGACATCGCGGCGAACAGCCTGATGTCGTCGGGTTTGACGAGGCGCACCAGCGAGGCCGTCTCGCCGATCGACAGCTCGTCGAAGACGCGGTTGACCAGCAGCGCGCCGGTCGCGGGGATGACGTTCATGGCTGCAACACGTAGCTGCCGGGGGCGTCGGTCAGCAGCGCGGCAGCCGTCGTCCCGTCTCCCATCGCCGGTGGCGACGTTTGTGGCGACGTGGAATGTGCGGCCAGCCATTCCGTCCATGCCGGCCACCACGAACCCTCCCGTATCGGCGTCGCGGCGATCCACTCGTCGGCGTTCAGGCAGGGGTCGGCCGCCGCCTTGGCCGCGATCCGGAAATGCCGGTGCGGATGGCCGGGCTCGTTGACGATGCCGGCGTTGTGGCCGCCGCTCGTCAACGCGAAGGTGACGTCGGTGTCGGAGAGATAGTGAATCTTGTAGACCGAATGCCACGGCGCGACGTGATCGCCCTCGGTGCCGATGGCGAAGATCGGCGCGCGGATGTTCTGGATGGCGATCGCATGGCCGTCGACCACATAGCGGCCGGAGG
>Ga0209758_1001026_pt1 | contig 36693 bp, 38 predicted proteins | sample AraplaMF_Col_mMF_FD_184258 | JGI IMG/M metagenome (GOLD analysis project Ga0209758, IMG submission 184258) | Arabidopsis root microbial communities from the University of North Carolina, USA - plate scrape MF_Col_mMF (SPAdes) (version 2) | ecosystem: Host-associated > Plants > Roots > Endosphere... | reverse complement strand
TTGTTGAAGGCATGATTGGCGCCGTCATAGATGTAGATCTCAAATTTTTTACCATTCTCCTCCAGCGCCTTCTTATAGGCATCGATGCCGGCATTGATGCGGTCGTCGAGGCCAGCATAGTGGAGCAACAGCGCCGCCTTGATATTGGCGACTTCCGAGGCCGGTGGCTGCGCGCCGTAGTAGGCCACGCCTGCCTTCAGTTCCGGCGATTTGACCGCAAGGTTGTTGACCACACCGCCGCCCCAGCAAAAGCCGATCGCGCCGACATTGCCGTTCGTAGCCTCGAGCTTGGAAAGATAGACGACGGTCGCCTCGCCGTTTGCGACGGTCGTCGCCGCATCGAGCTTGCTGAACATGTCGCGCGCCTTATCCTCATTTTCCGGCGTGCCGCCCTGCGGCGAGAGGAAGTCCGGAGCGAGCGCCACGAAGCCTTCCAGTGCCATGCGGCGAGCGACATCGCGGATATGCGGATTGAGGCCACGGTTCTCATGGATGACGATGACGGCGCCGAGCTTGCCGGATGCATTCTTCGGCTGAACCAGATAGCCCTTCATGTCGCCGCCGCTGCCAGGATAAGTGATATCCTGGCCGGTCAGGCGATCGTCATTTTCGGAGACGACCTCGGCAGCTGCCTTGTCGGCGGCCAAGAGCGGCGCGATTGCCGCAGCTGCGGTTGCCGAACCCGCGAGCTTCGTCAGCTTGTCCATGAAGCTGCGGCGATCCAGCGTCAGATGCGTATATTCATCATAGGCGTTGATCATTGCCTGCGTAATGACGGGCTTTTCCATGACAGACCTCCTCTGTTCCCTACCCCATGCCCAATCGGCAAGAGGGAACATAGGTCAGCGCCCGATAACGGAGGAACAAAACTGTGTTACCGGGCTGTTATCCGGTCAGGAGAACAGCATCCATCCCGCAAGCCAGGCCCACATGGCACCGAGCACAACAAAACCGGCGGCGAAGAGCGGGCTGCGGAAGCGCAAATCGTTGCTGGTGACATGCACATAGGCATGTGCATAGCGCAGGATGACGAACAGCCAGGCCAGCACGACCGCCACCAGATTATCCGCCTCGGTTATATAGAGAAGGATGCAGCAGGCATAGAAGAGCACCGGCAGTTCGAACTGGTTGGCGAGGCTGTTCTTGACGAAAAGGCATTCGGGCGGTTCGTCACGGTTCTCGCGGTAGCCGGATTTCTGCATCCGCCCCTCACGAACCGCCTTGCCGCGGCGCAGGCCAAGCAGCCCGTAAAGGATATAGACCAGCAGGACGTGGGCAAGCAGAGGCCAGAACATCTCAAAGCCGGTCATCAATCATTCCCTTCGTTTCGGCGACTGCGGGAGCAGTAGCGGAAAGACCAGGCGGATGCCAGAGCCACGACGGCCCGCTATGGAGCGGGCCGTCTTCAGGGTCAGACCTGGGCGATACCACCATCGACGAAGATTTCGGCGCCGGTGATGAAACTCGAATCTTCCGACGCGAGGAACAGGGCCGTTGCCGCGATTTCCTCCGGGCGGCCGACGCGGCCAAGCGGAACCTGCGAGGCCAGATAATCCAGCAGGCCCTGCTGCTGCGCCTTGTCCTGGCCGGCGAGTTCGACGAGGCCGGTCGTCTCCGTTGGGCCGGGGCTCAGAGTGTTGATGCGGATGCCACGATCCTTGAGATCGAGGATCCAGTTGCGGGAGAAGTTTCGGATTGCAGCCTTCGAAGCCGCGTAGACGCTGAAGGCCGGCGTGCCGGACACTCCCGCCGTGGAGCCGGTCAGGATGACAGAGGAACCATGTCCGAGCAGCGGCAGCGCCTTCTGCACCGTAAAGAGCACGCCTTTCACATTACGTCCGAAGGTGTCGTCATACTGTTCTTCGGTAATGGCGCCGATCGGAGCGAACGAACCGCCGCCGGCATTAACGAAGAGCACGTCGATACGGCCGGTCTCTGCCTTGACCTGTACATAGAGCCGGTCGAGATCGGCAAGCTTCGCCGAGTCGGCCTGGATGCCCGTGACATCGCCGCCGATTTCAGCGACCGCCGCATCCAATACTTCCTTGCGGCGGCCGGTGATGAAAAGGCGTGCGCCTTCAGCGGCGAAGCGCTTTGCGGTGGCAAGGCCGATGCCGGAGGTGGCACCAGTGATAACCGCGATCTTTCCATTTAGTCTGTTTGTCATTTGTCGTCGTCTCCTGTTGTGTTCGACTGAACTGAAGATGTGGACGGCGATTTCGTTTCGGAATAGAAAGAAATGAAAGATATCATTGCAGAAATGAAACGATGAGTTTTCCGGATTTCGAGGGCCTGGCGATGTTTGCGAAGGTGGCCGAGGAACGCTCCTTCGCTCGCGCCGCCAAGACGCTCGGCGTTTCGGTACCGACGGTTTCGCGGGCGGTCAGCCGACTGGAGGAGCGGCTCGGCGCACGGCTCTTCAACCGCACCTCGCGGCAGCTGGCGCTGACCGATTTCGGGCTGCGGCTGGTGGATCGGGCACAGCACATTTATGCGGAAGCGGAAGCTGCTGAGAATGCCGCGCGAGAGCTTTCCAGCCAGCCGCGCGGGCTGATCCGTCTCGCCGTGCCGATGGTCTTCGGACGCCAATGGCTGGCGCCGATCCTGCCGGATTTCTTCGAGGCCTATCCCGATGTCTCGATCGACATGCATATGAGCGATGCGGTGGTCGATCTTGTCGGCGATGGTTTCGATGCGGCGCTTCGCATCGCCGTCCTGCCGGATTCCTCGCTCGTGGCGAAACGGCTGACACCAGTTGCGCCCTTCATTCTTGCAGCGCCCGCCTATCTCGAGAAATACGGCTGCCCGCAGCATCCGCGCGACCTCTCCGCTCATCATTGCCTCGGCTATGCCTACCGGCCGCGGCAAGATATCTGGCGCTTCAGCAACGCGGCGGGAGAGGAAGAGATCGTCGTGCCGACCGGGCCGCTGAGGGCAACCAATTCGGAGGCGCTGATCCCGATGGCGTTGCGCGGGCTCGGCATCGTCGAGCTGCCGGAATTCATGGCTTATGAGTATCTGGTCGACGGACGGCTGAAAGCGATCCTCACCGATTGGACCCTGCCGAAAGGCGCCGTTTATTTCGTCACGCCGTCGGCACGTGCGCGTCCGGCAAAAGTGGAAGTGCTTGCAGAGTTTCTCGCCGCAAGGCTCTCACATCCGACGTGGCGTTGGCCGAGATAAATCTCGACTAGTTTTTGCTAGCCTATTGTATAATTTCGCAGATCGCCGGCATATAATTTTATTTATCCATGAGAAAATATGTATTTTGTCGCGATAATATTTAAATAACAGAACAACTATTTACGACATACGAAATCATTTCTATATAAATCTCGTCTTTACGATTATTTACCACACTAAACCACACGTCTCCTCCGAAAACGACTAATGCTTTGATCACGCCCAAGCCGTGGCGAGCCTTTTAACCTCGGAAACATAGGAGACTGAAATGAACCGACTGCTTGCATCCCTGGCACTCGCCACCGTACTGACGACCGCCCCTTGTGCCTTCGCCGCCTCACCGCCGCGGGCGGTGATCACACAGGCCGCGCCGCAGGTTATCCACTACCTTACGGCCACGATCGACGGCGTGAATGTCTTCTACCGCGAAGCGGGTCCGGCCGACGGTCCGGTCGTGTTGCTGTTGCACGGCTTCCCGACCTCCTCACACATGTTCCGCAACCTGATCCCGCTGCTGGCCGACAAGTATCGCGTCATCGCGCCTGATTATCCCGGCTACGGCCAGAGCGATGCGCCTGATCACACCAAGTTCTCCTACACTTTCGCCAACCAGGCCGACATCGTCGATAAGCTGGTGACCCAGCTCGGCGCCAAGCGCTACGCCATGTATGTCATGGATTATGGTGCCCCGATCGGCTACCGCCTCGCGCTGAAGCATCCGGAGCGCGTCAGCGGTCTGATCGTCCAGAACGGCAATGCCTACAACGAGGGCCTGCAGTCGCCGTTCTGGGATCCGATCAAGGTCTATTGGGCAGACCGGTCGCAGAAGAACCGCGATGCGCTGAACGGCCTGGTGACGCTCGACATTACCAAGTTCCAATACACGGATGGTATGGGCGACGTCGCACGCATCAGCCCCGACAACTGGGTTCATGACCAAGCGCGGCTCGATCGACCTGGTAATAGAGATGTGCAGCTGGACATGCTCGGCGACTACGGCTCCAACGTGCCGCTCTACCCGCAATTCCAGGACTTCTTCCGCATGCAGCAGCCGCCGACACTGATTGTCTGGGGCAAGAACGACAAGATCTTCCCCGAGGCCGGCGCCCACCCTTACCTGCGCGACCTGCCCAAAGCCGAGGTGCACATCCTCGACTCCGGCCACTTCGCGCTGGAAGACCGCCTCGACGTCATGGCGCCGCTGATCCACGATTTCCTCGATCGCAACGTCAAGAATTAGGACCTGCCTCATCGCATTCGATATCCGCGACGCACTCGCGCCGCGGATATCTTTTTGCGTCTAGCGGATACGGCTCTATAGAGGCTCTGTCTCTTTGTTTTTCCGCAATTCCGGACGCAGAACCGCTACACACTTGTGCTGGAATTGCTTTAGGGGCGCGACGCATATGTCTATCGAGCTACGCAGTTCCACTTCGAGGACACGCGTTTCGGGGCGCAGCAAGTTAGCCGCACCCCGATAAACTTAGCCCCAGCATTCGTTCTTCGGGAATCCGCGATCCTCAAAGCGCTCCTGAGATCACACGTTTAGGTTGAGCGAATACGCTCTCGATCCAGGCCTCGTCTTGAGCTGCAAGCTCAATGCACAGAACCCGGCGCGGCGCGGCTGTCATCGCTCCCAGCTCAGCATCGGCCGGCAGTTCGATCACTGCCGAGCGCATCGCTTGTGTCAGCATCGCCAAGATGTTGTGGAAACGCCTTTCAGAAGGCCCGGCCGTGGGTGGCTGGATTGCGTCCATGAGCGGCTGTGGCTGCGTCAGGCCTGCCACAGCCATCGAGCCTTCGCTGGCTGTGACAGGCGCGATGAATCGATAGCCGCGGCCATTCACAGTGGCGATGTATTTGGCGAGGTCTGCATCATCTTCGAGCGCACAGCGCAGGAGAGCGATATGCACTTTGAGATTTCCCTCGACCACTGTCGTGCTTGGCCAGGCCTCATCCATCAGTTCGCTCTTGGTGAGCAATTCTCCGGGGCGCCGGACGAACGCCGTCAGCAGATCCAGCGCCCGGCATCCGAGGCGAACAACCTTTCCGCTCTTCAGCAGGAGCTGGCGCCGCGGAATATACAGATAGGGTCCGAAAGCAAAGGTTGGTGCGTCGGTCACCGTCGCGGACTTGGTGGTCATATCTGGGTCGCAGGCTTCGGGCGTGCCGGGGATAAATATCGCATCGTTTAACATGCCGTGCTCCTCTGATTTGATCGCGACGCTATCGCTGCCCGCTGGAGGGGATCAATTCATCCATGGTCGCGCGGTTATCGTCGCGAGGCGGGTCGCACTCGACCTTCGTCGAGTTGGGGCATGCGGCATGCACGATCATGGCGAGCCAGCGACCACATCGCTCCGCCCGCTGTCAGATCGAACTAGCCAATGGTCGAGCTTTTTTCGACCTTGAGGGAGATGGAAGCGACGGCCCTTAACCGCTACTGCTGGCATCGAAGGAAGACAATCAGGAGGCTCCCGGTGACACATTCGCACATCATGCCGCAAGCGTTCGAAAGTCTCGGAATTGACCAATCGAGCAGCGACCTCGAGCGACGGCTGCACCGCATCATCAATGCGGTGCCTGGCCTTATCTGGTCGGCGGATGCCGAGGGCATCGTTACGTTCCTGAGCCAGCAATATCTTGATTATATCGGCCAGAGCGCTGACCAGGCATTGGATGGCGGCTGGGTGGACGCTGTTCACCCTGACGATTCCGACGGGCTGCTCGATGCGTGGGCGGAGGGTCTGGCGAACGGACGTGCAACCGAGCACGAAGCGCGCCTTCGCCGCTCTGATGGCAGCTACCGCTGGATGCTCTTTCGCGCCAGCCCGTCCTACGATGAAGCCGGGCAACTCAAGGAGTGGTTCGGCGTCAATATCGACGTTGAGGACAGGAAAGATGCGCGCGATGCGCTGCGCATAAGTGAAGCGGCACTCCGGGAAAGCGAGAGGGAACTTCAGCAGATCGTTTCCTCCATTCCAGGTCTGACCTGGAAGTCTGACGCCCAGGGCAACATGACCTTCTGGAACCAGGGGTTTCTGGATTATGCAGGCGCCAAGCTTGAGAGGATCGTCGGCTATGGCTTCATGGATTATATCCATCCCGACGACCGCCAGCAGGTGATGACCGTCTGGACGCAGATCCTGAAGTCCGGAAGTGCCGGAGAATCCGAGGCGCGGTTGCGCCGGGCGGATGGGCAATATCGTTGGTTCCTGTGGCGGGCCAGTCCGTTCTTCGACAGCGAGGGTGAAATCACCCAGTGGTTTGGCATCAATGTCGATATCGAAAACCGAAAGCGGGCGGAGGAGGATCTGCGTCAGAGCCAGAGTGATCTCGCCCACATAACCCGTATGACGACCATGGGCGAACTCGCAGTCTCCATCGCACACGAGGTCAACCAACCGCTCATGGCGGTCGTCACCAACGCTGGGGCCTGCCTACGCTGGCTTTCCGACTCCAAGACCGACATTGCCATGGCTCGGGCGGCGGCAGAGCGGATCGTGCGCGACGGTCACCGGGCGGGCGATATCATCACCAGCCTGCGCAATCTTGCCCGCAAATCCGCGCCGCGCATGGATCCGGTGCGCCTCGACCAGGTCATTCCGGTCGTGCTCGATCTCCTACAGGGCGAATTCAGGCGGCATGACGTTGTCGCCAAAGTTCAGCTTGGCGAATGCTCCACCCCTATCCTGGGGGATAGTACCCAATTACAGCAGGTCGTCCTGAACCTGATCATGAATGCGGTCGAAGCGATGGTCGCTACAAACGCAACTCCGCGCCGCCTTGCTGTGCGTGCCGAAACCCGCGATGGTGAAGCGATGGTAACGGTGACAGATACGGGGCCGGGCCTTGGAGCAGATGATCCCGATCGCGTGTTCGAGGCCTTCTTCAGCACCAAGGCCGAAGGCATCGGCATGGGTCTCTCAATCTGCCGCTCGATCATCGAAGCCCATGGGGGCAGGATATGGGCGGAGAACAATCAGACCAGGGGTAGCGTCTTCAGCTTCACCCTGCCGCTGGCGGAAGGATAGTACGGTCATGGTTCCAACGGCTAAAAATGTCGAGACGATTGTCATCGTCATCGATGACGACCAGAGTGTGCGCGAGGCGCTGCGCGGGCTCTTCCAATCGGTCGGCCTGTTGACCGAGATCTATGGATCGGTGCAGGAGTGTCTCGACGCCGGGCAATTGGAACGGGCGGGCTGTATCGTTCTCGACATTCGCCTGCCGGGGCGGAGCGGCCTGGAGTTCCAGGAGGCCTTGGCCAGAAGCGGGTCAGCGCAATCGGTCGTGCTCGTCAGCGGTCATGTCGATGTACAGATGGCGGTTCGGGCCATGAAGGCTGGAGCCATCGACGTGCTGTCGAAACCGGTGCGCGAACAGGATCTGCTGGAGGCAGTCAACAGGGCATTGGCCCGTGACCAGCAGCGCCGCGAGGAGGTCAAGCGGGAGCAGATACTTCGCGTGCGATACGCGACCCTCTCCGAACGGGAGCGACAGGTTTTCGCGCTCGTCGCTGCCGGCTTGCTCAACAAGCAGATCGCCGATCGCATCGCGATTACAGAAGCAACTGTTAAACTCCATCGAAGCCAGGTCATGAAGAAGATGGAGGCCCAGACCCTGCCTGAACTCGTGCGCATGGCCGATAGCATAGCGAAGGCGGGGGCAGACCTCACACTCTGATCCGGGTAAGCGTCAAGACCGGCGACCAAGCACAGTCTTCACTGCAATTTGGTCAGGCCGAAAAATGTGGTAGACGCCGGACAAAATGACAGGAGTGCAAGGTGAGCGAACCGACCGTAGCAGATGCGACAACCCGCATTTATGAATCACTTCAGGCCGACAATGCCGACATCGACGTGCATATCGCAACGCTCAAGGCAGCGTTGGCACGGGCGGGCTTGAAAGAGGCTGTCTTCGACCCGGCCAGGCTTGTTCAGAACAATCGTTCCGGCAGGAAGCTGATGCAGGCCTACTTTCGCCAGCGCGGCGTGACCGTGACATTCTCGGCATCCTGAAGTCTTCAGCGTAACCGTACTTTGTTCAGAGCATTTCCGGACGCAAAACCGCTACACACTTTTGCTGGAACTGCTCTGTGACAAGCTACTCTTCGCGCGTCCGGTGAAGAATAGCACCTCTGATGATCAGGATCGCGCAGATGGCGAGGCTTGCGAATTTCAGCTTGGTCATCCAGGGCAGGATCTGTGCCGCCGTGCCCGCCGCAGCGCTGTCGCTGAAGGCGATCAGGCTCGATATGTTTTCGCCGTAATCAGCAAGGCCGTAGACGAAGGGCAGGATATAAGTGATGCGCCCGAGGAGGCGCGGCGCTTGCCTGCCGCGCCATGTCTCGATCGGCCCGAGCCGCAGGAAGATCAGCAGCAGAAGGGCCGTCAGCAGCGGGGGAAAGATCAGTTCCGGGCCGAAATACATGGCCCGGAGAATACGGCTTGCCGTCTCGTTCTGGTCGAGCAGCGTCTGCATGTGGAAGACGGCAGAATCGTCGTAACCGGCGAAATAGGTGTCGAGTACCGCCTGGCCCGTCTCATGCTCGAAGGGCACGGTGTAGCCGAAGGTGGTCCAGCCGAGAACGACGAGGCAGAGGGCTGCGAGCAGCGCGATGATCCACAGCGGAACCGAGCTGCCCGCTTTCATGATCAGACGCCGACGCCCGGATAGTTGGGGCTTTCGCGGGTGATGGTCACGTCATGCGGATGGCTTTCGCGCAGGCCGGCGCTGGAGATGCGCACGAACGTGGCACGCTCCTGGAACTCCTTGATGTCCTTGCCGCCGACATAACCCATGGCAGCCTTGAGGCCGCCGGCAAGCTGGTGCAGGACGCCGGATACCGGACCCTTGTACGGCACCTGGCCTTCGATGCCTTCAGGCACGAGCTTCAGCGTATCGCGCACTTCCGCCTGGAAGTAACGGTCTGCCGAGCCCCGCGCCATGGCGCCAACGGAACCCATGCCGCGATAGGCCTTGAAAGAGCGGCCCTGATAGAGATAGACCTCGCCCGGGCTTTCATCGGTGCCTGCCAGCAGCGAGCCGACCATGACGGCGGAAGCGCCTGACGCGATGGCCTTGGCCACGTCACCCGAGAACTTGATGCCGCCATCGGCGATGACTGGAATATCCTGAGCCTTTGCGGCCTCGACCGCCGACATGATGGCCGCAAGCTGCGGAACGCCGACGCCGGCAACGACGCGCGTCGTGCAGATCGAACCCGGACCGATCCCGACCTTGACGGCGTCAGCACCGGCATCGATCAGCGCCTTGGTGCCGTCGCCCGTCGCGACGTTGCCGGCCATGATGCGAACGGAGTTGGAGAGCTTCTTGACGCGGGCGACTGCTTCCAGAACGCGAGCCGAGTGGCCGTGTGCGGTATCGACGACAAGCAGGTCGACGCCGGCATCGATCAACCGTTCGGCACGCTCGAAACCGTCGTCACCGACGCCGACGGCAGCAGCGGCACGCAGGCGACCCTGCGCATCCTTGGAGGCGTTCGGGTTGAGCTGCGCCTTTTCGATGTCCTTGACGGTGATGAGACCGACGCAGCGGCCTTCGCCGTCCACCACCAGCAGCTTCTCGATGCGGTGAGAGTGCAGCAGGCGCTTGGCTTCCTGCTGGTCGACGCTTTCCTTGACCGTCACGAGATTCTCGCGGGTCATGAGCTCGTAGATCTTCTGCGTCGGATCGGATGCGAAGCGGACGTCGCGATTGGTGAGAATGCCGACGAGCCGGCCGGATTTTTCGACGACAGGAATGCCGGAGATGCCGTGCATCTTCATCAGCGCCAGGGCGTCGGCGAGCGTTGCGTCCGGACCGATCGTCACCGGGTTGACGACCATGCCGCTTTCAAACTTCTTGACCTGGCGGACCTGCTCGGCCTGCTCGATCGGTGTCAGGTTCTTGTGAATGACGCCAAGGCCACCCGCTTGTGCCATGGCGATCGCCAGACGGCCCTCAGTCACCGTATCCATAGCAGCTGAAATGATCGGGATATTCAGCTCGAAGTCGGGTGCGAGACGCGTTGCAACACTCGTCTGACCCGGCAGGACTTCAGAATGACCGGGTTGCAGCAGCACATCATCGAAGGTGAGTGCGTCCAGTCCGGTCGGCGTTTCTATGATGCGAGCCATGGCCAAATTCCTTCAAGAAAGAAAAATGCGACCCACCCGGTACGAATCGTCCGCACCGGCGGTGTGCATGAGTTTATGGAAGTTGGCGAGGGCTGGTAACACGTCTATGACAGGAAGGAAATAGCAAAAAAGCCCGGCACGCGGCCGGGCTCGGTATAGGAGCCATGCGCATGGCTCAAATGTCGAACTGGCAGGTCTTCGGCACGAAACGATAACCGATGTCCCGTCTCTCGACGAAACCGACCGCCGGAAGTTGTCGTCGACGTAGCCGGATTTCTTGCCTCGGCCGGGTAAGTATCTTTCAATCTTGAGAGACAAAGTGTCGAGCAAGCCGTCTCACGCAGTCGTGATCCAAACGTCTAATGGAACTCGATCGGGGGATTGGCAGAGCCTGTAACTGGGACTACACAGCACGGGCTTCCCAAGCCCCATCCGCATCCATCAGGGCATTCGCCTATGAATCGCATTGTCCCGCTGATCCTCGCCGTCGCCCTATTCATGGAACAGATGGACTCGACCGTGATCGCGACGGCCCTGCCGGCGATCGCGGCCGATCTGCATGTCGGGCCGATCACTCTGAAACTGGCGCTTACGTCCTACATGGTGGCGCTCGCGGTGTTCATTCCGATCAGTGGCTGGATGGCGGACCGCTTCGGCGCCAAGAATATTTTCCGGCTTGCAATCTGCGTCTTCGTCGTCGGCTCTATCTTCTGCGCCTTCTCGTCCAATCTCATCGAATTCATCTTCGCACGTTTCCTGCAGGGCATGGGCGGCGCGATGATGACGCCCGTCGGGCGCCTTGTGCTGGTGCGAACGACGCAGAAGAGCGAACTGGTCTCGGCCATGGCGCTCTTGACGATCCCAGCCCTTGTCGGCCCGCTTGCCGGTCCGCCGCTCGGCGGCTTCATCACCACCTATTTCAGCTGGCACTGGATCTTCCTGATCAACGTGCCGGTCGGCGTCGCCGGCGTGTGGCTCGCGACGATCTATCTGCCGGAAATAGAGGCGACAGCTCCGCCGAAACTCGACTTCACCGGTTTTATCCTGACGAGCCTGGCGGCGGCCGGCGTCGTCTTCGGCCTCTCGGTCGTCAGCCTTCCGGCCTTGCCGCCGATCATCGGTATTACGGCCACCGCCATCGGCATCATCTGCGGCGTGCTCTATGTCCGTCACGCCAAGCGCTACCCGACGCCGATCCTCGATCTCAACCTGTTCAAGAATTCGACCTTCCGCGCTTCGACGAGCGGCGGCACGCTGTTCCGCATCTGCGTCGGCGCCATGCCCTTCCTGACGCCGCTGATGCTGCAGCTGGGATTTGGCCTTACACCCTTTCAATCGGGCCTCATCACATTTGCCGGCGCGATCGGCGCCATCTCGACGAAATTTATCGCGCGCCGCGTCTATAAAGCGATCGGCTTTCGCACCACGCTTCTCTGTGCCGGCGCGGTGACGACGGTCGTTACCGCCGTCACCGGCCTCTTCACGCCGGATACGCCCCATCTTGTCATCATCGGCGTGCTGCTGCTCGGCGGCTTCTCCCGCTCCTTCATGTTCACCGGCGTCAACGCGCTGGCCTTTGCGGATATCGACGATGCGCAGGCAAGCCAGGCGACATCCATGGCCTCGGTTATGCAGCAGATCAGCCTGGCGCTCGGCGTCGCCGTTGCCGCCTCGATCCTGGAAACATCGATCTATTTCCGCGGAGCCGAGCTGCAGGTTATCGATTTCCACATTGCCTTCTTCGTTATCGCCGGCCTGACAGTGATCGCCACCATCCCCTTTGTCCGCATGGCCAAGGACGCCGGCGCTTCCGTGTCCGGCCACCGCGTCAAGCGCGTGCCGCCGACTGCGATCAACGCCGAGCAGCAGCCGGTCAAATAGAAGAGCATTTTGTTCCTACGCAATTCCGGACGCAAACCGCTCCGTACTTTTGCTGGGATTGCTGGTGCTATTCGGCTTTCTCGCAGACGGCGCATAGCTTGTTGCCGTCCAGATCCCTCACATAGGCTGCGTAGAAATGCGCGTGATAGGAGCGTAGCCCCGGCTTGCCTTCATCGATGGCGCCTGCCGCAACAGCGGCTGCATGGAAGGCATCGACATCCGTTCGGGTTTCGGCTTCGAAGGCCACCATCGTACCATTGCCGTTCATCGCCCGCCGTCTGTTGAATGGGGTTACGACCCAGAAGCGGCAACGGTTATCGCCATCGGCGCAATAGCCGATTTCCTCCTCCGAATAGCGCTGGCGCCGATAGCCGAGCACCGGCAGGACTGCATCGTAAAAATGCAGGGCGCGATCAAGATCGTTGGTTCCGAGCGTGACGTAAAGCAGCATGGGATCGGCGGGTATCCAGTCCTGGGAAATCAATCATCCGCAGGACCGACCCAAAGATCAAGCGCCCTCGGGCTCCGCCTCGACCTTGCGGCCTTTGAAACCCTTCGCCAGCAAGAACATCTCCACCGATTCGGCGCGCGAGGAAGCCGGCTTGACGTGGACGACCTGACGGAAGTGCTGCTTGAGCATGGCGAGCAGATCCCGCTCGGTGCCGCCCTGGAAGGTCTTGGCCAGGAAATGCCCGCCTTCGCCCAGCACTTCGACGGCGAAATGGGCGGCCACCTCGCAGAGATGCATGGTGCGCAGATGGTCGGTGCGATGATGACCGGTCGTGGGGGCGGCCATATCGGAAATCACCAGATCCGGCGTGCCGCCGACGGCCTCCATCAGCTTTTCCGGGGCCTCGGGATCGAGGAAGTCGAGCTGCAGCACCTTGACGCCGGGCAGCGGCGCCATCTCCAGAAAGTCGATCGCGGCGACGCGGATATCCTCGTCCGTCGATCCCGTTACCTTCGCGGCGATCTGCGACCAGCTGCCGGGTGCGGCACCCAGGTCGATGATGCGCCGTGCGCCCTTGAGGATATGGTACTTCTCATCGATCTCCAGCAGCTTGAAGGCCGCGCGGGCGCGATAACCTTCGAGCTGGGCGCGCTGCACATAGGGATCGTTGATATGACGCTCCAGCCACTGGCGCGAGGAGGCCTTCAGTTTCTTTTTCTTGACGCGCTGGCCGAGCTTACGGCCGGTGCGGTTTCCCGCAATCGTTGGCTTGGTCATGCCTACCCCTTGTTTCCCCGCTGGCCGCGGCGATTGCGATGCCGCCGCCAGACACCGTCATCGGCCATCATGTCGGTGAGCAGGCCTTCCCTCAAGCCGCGATCGGCGACACGCATGCGCGGGCTTGGCCAGCGGCGGCGGATTGCCTCCAGAATGGCGCAGCCTGCCAGCACCAGATCGGCGCGATCCGGCCCGATGCAAGGATTGGCGGCGCGGCTTTCGAAATTCCAGGAGAGAAGCTTCGCCTGCATGGCGGAGACTTCATCATCCGACAGCCATATGCCATCGACCTTGCGGCGGTCGTAACGCGGCAGATCGAGATGCACGCCGGCAAGCGTCGTCACCGTGCCTGACGTGCCGATCAAATGGAAATCGCCATCCTCGGCAATCTCGATTTCAGGGCAATCGAAACTCGACAACATGCCCGCGACTTCGCTCACCATGCCCTCGAAAACCTCTGGCGTCACATCGCGGCCGCCATGGCGCTCCGACAGAGTGACGACACCGACGGGCAACGAGGTCCAGTGTGTGATGTGATTGGCGAGACGGGCGAAACGGCTATCACCGATGCGGATGACGGCAATTTCCGAGGAACCGCCGCCGATATCGAAGAGGACGACGGAGCGCGCCTCACGGCCGACCAGCGAAGAGCAGCCGGAAACGGCAAGCCGCGCCTCGGTTTCGCGATCGATGATTTCGAGCTCCAGCCCGGTTTCGGCCACGACCCGCTTCAGGAATTCCTCACCATTGGCCGCCTGACGGCAGGCCTCGGTCGCAATCAGCCGCATGCGGCGGATCTCACGGTTCCGGAGCTTGGAGGCACAGATTCTGAGCGCGTCGACCGCCCTTTCCATCGCCTCGTCCGACAGCCTGCCGCTGGCGGCAAGCCCTTCGCCAAGACGCACGATACGGGAAAAGGCATCGACGACCCGAAACTGGCCGGGGCGCGTCGGCTGGGCGATCAGCAGGCGGCAATTGTTGGTGCCGAGATCGAGCGCGGCATAGAACTCATCCGACCAGGGGTGTTCACTCCCTGCCCGCTCTTCCTCATGCCCGGCCTGGCGGTTCCTGCGATTTGCCGCTTCGGCGTCCTGCACTTGCTGCGGGACAGAACGCGGAGCCATATCGGCACGGTGTTCGGGCCTGGCGGATGGTGGCGACTGGACGGGGGCAAGCGGCCTGCCCTGCAGACCTCGCTTGTTGCGATGCTTGCGCCGATTGCGGCGGCTGGAGGGCGAATCGCCGTCCGGACGCGACACTTGAACACGATCACCGATCTGAACAGCAGCCTGAGACTGCGCGGCAATATCCGTCTGTGATGAACCATGTCCCCCACGCCGGCGGCGTTTCCGCTTGCGGGCCGGGTTTTCCCTGTCTTCCTTCGGGCGCGCTGCCTCGCCGGCATGGCCGGAGAGATCATGCGAAGCGGGATGGACGGCGCTGCGGGATTGCCCGCCTCGCTTGCCCTTACGGCGCCTGGACTTCTTGCCGTCCTTGCGCCCTGCCGCCGACGCCCCGTCAAATTGCGGCCTTGCGCCGCCTTCGGGGTCTTCCACGTTCTTTTTCCATCGCGCCGCGCAAGTCCAGAAAGGTATGCAGCAGGCACTCATTCGATTTTTGCGTTGCAGCGAGAATATCAGCGACCGGCGAAATCACCAAATTCTTTTTGATTCCACATTGTAAGTCTGAAATTTTCGTCCGGATCGGAAGGGTCGAATTTTTTCAAAACGGGTATTTGCAATCCGCCAGCTTTTGTTTATAAGCGCCGCACACCAGCCGAGCCAACTTGGGTTCGCAGCTGCTGGGGAATAGTTCAATGGTAGAACAGCGGACTCTGACTCCGTCGATCTTGGTTCGAATCCAGGTTCCCCAGCCACTTTCCTTGTTATAATTCAATAATTTAGCCTCATGTCGCCAGTGCTGGGAATACCCCCGCGCGGCACCCCCACAAGGTGTCTTTGGCGATGTCGAACTTCATCCGGCGTGAAGCCGATTCTCTCTATTTCCGGCGGCGGGTGCCCGCCCCTCTCCAACCTCGCCTCGGTCTGGAATCCATCCGACAGCGCTGTACGGGCTTCTCTGGCGCTCAATTTTTAGGCAAAGGCCGTTTTTGGGAGGTTCCGCCCTTCAGTCGAACGGATGCCGCCCCCGAGTCCGTTCCGAAAATGGCGGGTCCTGAATTGAACGAGGAGGAAACTACGGAGGCGGTGAGCGCAGCCCGTAAATGATTCCGTCATAGTTTCCGGGTCCGGCGAACAATAAGAGGGAACCATGAATCCAGCATCGAAACTCCAGTACGGGGACCGCTTCGGCGATGACGTGAAGAAGATCGCACGCTCGGCGCTCTCCATTGCCTCGGTCTCGTCCGATGCTCAGGTTGCCTCGACCCGCTATGCGCGGTGGTTTCACGGCGAGGCCGGCGGACCGGAACCGATGGCGACCTCGGCCAAGAAGTTCCGTCGGATCACGGCGGACATGGCCATAGCCGAAGTCATTGCGGCGACGAAAGAAAACCTGTCCATTTTTGGTGGCGATGCCAGCGACCTGTTCGCCTCGAAGCTTCCGACCGGGCACCGGATGCGGAAAGCCATCCGTTCATCCATCCTGCCGAACGTACCGCATCTGGGGACCTGCAAGTTCGGGGAGATTCGTCACGGGTCGCAGTTAGGATGCCTTCGCAGTCACGCAGATATTCATCGCGAACTTCGACGGCGATCTCGACACCGCCGCCGGAGCTGCGAACCTCTACAGGCCCCGCAGCCGGGATTTCGACCAGATGTTCTTCGGTCTCCATCTCATTCTTGACCGCGATGGAAACCTCCTCGGCTTCGATAAGCGTCTCGGAGACAACGGCGTGGCCTTCAAGACGAAGGACATCACCACCGCGCTTTACAACATCGCATCGGCAAGCACTGGCCTATCCATGGACGCACTTCAGGCGCGGGCTGCTGCCAGCAGGAAGACGGTGAAGTAGCCTAGCTGCTCTCCTTCTCCCGGCGGCCAACCTGGGTGGCGACGAGTTTCGCCACCAGATGGACGAGGTTCTTCGCTTCAAATCGGTTCTTCAGCCTATCGATCCGATGCTCGATCGTCCTCGGAGACAGATGCAGGAACTCGGCGATTTCTTTCGTACTCTGCCCCTCAATGAGTAGCTGGATGATATTGTCATCCGTGATGTCGGTCTTCGCCTCCTGCATCGGAGAAATGAAGAAACGCCCTTCAATCAGGCTGATGCACCAGTCAGGCTTTCCATCGCATTTCTGCGGCAGAATAAGGCGCTCGTAGCCGATCCGGACACCGAGGAGCTTCGTCCTCACGAGGTCAATCGCGGGGCGCTTCACCTCCAGAGCCCGCAAATAGGCGGCAATGATCGCATCATCAATGAAGCGTCGATCGAGGTCGCGCAGCGCGGCATCGGGGAATTGCTGCTTCATCTGGTTCAGTAGGCGGCTCTTGAAGCCGAAATCCTTCACCCGACGGAACCGCCAGTCATAAGGATCGTCGGCTACCGTCGTAACGACGGAGAGCGCCATTTTGATGTTCAGGTGCCCGACCACTGCCGAATAAAGGTCTTCCGGACCGGTCGCCTCGTCGGACTGCAACCATGTATCGATAAGCACTTGGGAAATCGCGTTGAATGCACTCATGTGTCTATGTCTGAAAAGAATGCCCCGAAAATCGTCAGGTAGTACGTCCCGGAATGCCCGCCGCAAACCTTTGTGATGGCGCGCTTCAAGGTGCGCGGGTGAACGGCGAGCCGGGAGGCTACGCACTCCTATGGCTCGCCGCCGCCGATCTCCTTATATGCCGCAAAGCACTGATCATCGGTTAAAGACCACCTACGGCCATGCTACTGCCCACGTGCGTGCGCAGCGGCAATACATGCGGCGCACGTAGACGGATAGGGTAGTACTACCCTCCGAATTTTCCCCGTATTTAAACTCCCAATGGAATCTTACCGACCAAGGCGGCGGACCCCGCCGTGCCGGGGGATTGCCCCGCGAATTGGAGAGTGGGAAATCGATGAAATCCAGACCACCAACCCTTGTGGGTGTCGCCATGTTGGCCATCACATCGACCGTGATATTCGCGCCGACAGTAGCGTTGGCCGAAATGTTCGATCACAACGGTTCGCTCATGATCGTGAACTACGATCACAACGACATCCGCTACGACACGCCAAGCGATCGCATGGGACGGGTCGTTCGTCCCGGTGATCCTGCGTTCACCGGCCACATCCAGCGCCGGGGGGAAATTGAGGGGACGGCCTATGTCTACAAGAAGGGCTGCAACTTCATCTTCTACCAAGTGTCTGGTCGATACGACCCGGCCATTCCGGGCTACGTCATGACGGGTGCCGCCCCCATTCGCGAGAAGAGGGGATGTGGTGTTGTCGGCTACACGATGAAGTCGCCGAACGCCAGGCTGGTCTACGTGGACATTGCGGAGAAGGAAAAGCGGGAGCAGGACGACTACGCCAAATCAGTCTACGAAACCGAATCCGATCCGAATTGGATGCATGGATTCAAAGACCCGACAGGGAAGCCGTAGGGATAGCGACCATGAAATCCTATGCGGGGGCCGCTCAAGGCGGTCAACAGGCATTAACTATACGTATTGCCATGCCGCAGACAGGTTTCAACGAGGGTAGAATCCCCCTCCAGGTTTTCCGCAAATCTAAGACATAGACTCGATTTTGCTCTTCGAGGGCGATTGCTCTCATTTGTATTTCCATCATCAGGGGCTGTTTGTGATGACTATTCAAGAGAACTCTTATTCCGCTCAAAACGGGGGGATTTTGCTACCAGCAGGGCTTGCCGTGCTTTCGCTGGCGTCTGTTGCCCTTCCGATCATCAATGTCCGCATGATGGGGGTTGGCGGCGGGCTGACGCTTGCTTCGCCCCTATTCCTCGGCGGTATCGCTTTCCTCCTTCCGTTGGCCTTCATGGCCGGGCTGGCGGCACGGTTTGTGCCTCAGGCGCAGCCACATGTCCGCACCCTTGAAATTTGCGGACTGGTCATCACCGTCGGCATGGTTCTCTACACAATAGTGACGCTCCTGAATGGGTTCAACGAGATTAACAATGCGAACCAGCAGATGTCGATGATTATGGGCTCAGCCAACGCACGGCAGTTTTCTTCGATGGGCGGCGTATCGTTGGCAGGTGGTTGCATCGTGCTTGCTCTGCTTCTGGCCGGTAGCGCGTGGCAGGTCTGGTCAACCCGCCGCCGCTGAATTCAGCCAAACCCTATTCTCGGGAGTCTCAAGTGAAAATCGGCATTATCATAGCTATGCTGCTTTGCGCCGCGGCAACAGCGCAAGCTACAGAATTCGACATCGCAGGCATGAAACTCGGCATGAACGCCGATCAGGTTCTTGCCAGATATAAAGAGTTACGCCCTGAAGGGAGGCATCGTTTCACCAAGTGGAGCCGACCAGGAGGCACCGAATGGGTCGCGAACGGCCAGACACTCTACAGTGACTTGAGCAAGCCCGATGACATGGAACAGGAACGCATGAGCTTCGTGTTCACGGGCTTGGGAAGTGGGAACAAGTTATTCTCGGTGCAGCGGCAGCTGCAATTCAGGCCGTCTGAGCGGCCTTCGACGGAAGCGGTCTATGCCGCTGCCGTAAAGAAATACGGTGAGCCGTCCTATCTGAGTAAGAGCGAGACCAACATCCACGCATCGTGGAAATTCGATGTAATCGATGCTCCCGCAAAGAAGATCGACGGACCGCTAGGCTGCATCAGTTCTGCGACTGTAGGGCTGGACGACTACACCGCTAAGAAAGCGAAAGAGGCGGGAGCGGACTTTTGTGGACTTTACATCGAGTTCTCCGTCGATGGCGACCAGACGGGGATCGCCAAGGAGCTTATGATGGGGATGATCAACTATCTCGACCTTGCCCGCGATTATGAGGCCGACGTTCAGGATGCACAGGAAAAGCTCGATACCGCCAGGGCAAAGAATACCAGTGGGGCGGCCCCAGTTCCGGACCTCTAGCGAGGTGTGATTGCTTGCGAGCGCCACACTTTTAAATCTGGCACTGATACGAAGATTTTCTGCGACGGCAGGGTTGAAGGACCCTGCTGTCGCATTTTCTGCATCGTGATCCCCTGCCGCGTCGCCGCGGTGCGCGGATCTATACCAGGTAATTAGACGAGCGAGACGCACCTGAGCTGCAAGCTCGATGCGCAAGCCCGACACATAGAGACGCCGAAGGCCCCTGATATATGCCGGGTTTCCCGAACAGGTGATCGTTGATAGAACATTCAGCGAATTTATCTGTGCCGAGAGACGCCATGCAGATCCCTACAGGTACCGAACGCGAGCGGCTGCTGGCAATCCTCGACCTCTGGCACAAGATCGAGTTCTTCATCCCGTACGACCTTTCCAAGCGGGCAACGGAAGACGAAAGCAGGAAAGCTTTTTGGTTGCATGCCGAAACACTTGAGGATGACAGCGACGCCATGAGGCGTCCGATCGTCCCAGAGCACAAGGAAATCACCGGACTTACCCTTTTCCTCGGCGTTTTCAGCAAATCGGAAATCTCCAAGGTCAGCAGGAATTTCGCCGGCGCCACCAACGGCATGACGGATTTCGAGGATGCAGAGCGGGGCGATCTGGATGGCGACACCTGCTTTGCAAGCCTGGAACTCGACCCGCACGGCAATCCGATTTTCACGGCGTTTTCCATCTCGACGCTTCCCTGGGCGCTTGGGCAAGTCCAGAAACGTGGCCTTGCCGCGCTGAGCTCGGAAGCATTTGCCGATGGCAGACAGCGCCTGCAGGAATTGCTGGGAAATTTCCAAGCCCAGCGACGTCTGCACCATCAACCATCTGAGGATACCGACGACCAGCCGCTCACGCCTGCTGAAGTTCTCGCCCTTCATGCCTTGCTTTGCGACTGGGCAGGCTTCGCGCCTGATGCAGACAGGCCCGTCGCTCTTGTTGAAATCCGCTATAGGGACAAGCCGTCGAGGCCGACGGCAAAGCTCCTGCCTGCGCCGCCTCAGCATAACGCGGCGGGTGACGACGATGACGAGGAAGGTGGCACTCCCGAACAGGAAATCGGGATTCTGAACAGCTTCTTCATCGAGGACATCGAGAAGGCCATGGACTGCGTTCGCAGTGGCACGATTCCCGAACCGCTGCGGCAATATTTGACGCCGCTCGCTTCCGACGCGCGGATCGACCTTTATACGGAGACAGGCCGCCGCGCCCTCATCCGGTCACTGCATCCGCGAAACCTCAATGCCGGACGCTGGCTGGCAGAAGCCCATCATGCCATGAGCCTGATGCAGCAATTCGCGATCAATACCGCCCTGGAAACCCTCTCGGAAACCGGGCTCTTTTCGGTCAACGGTCCACCGGGCACCGGTAAGACGACACTGCTGCGCGATATCTTTGCGGACAATATCGTCCGGCGGGCGCGCACGCTCGCCGCCTTGAGAACGGCGCGGGATGCCTTCGACGGCGCATCGAGAAAGGTCAATTTCAAGGACGGCAGCACCGCGTGGATATCGAGCCTGAACGCCAGCCTCACCGGCTTCGAGATGGTCGTTGCCTCGTCCAACAACGCTGCCGTCGAGAATATCTCGCGCGACCTTCCCAAGCAAAGCTCGATTACGAAAGGCAAGTCATTCGGCTATCTGCAGACCGTTGCTCACAAGATCGCCGCGCAAAAAGACAATGGCAGCTTCACCGCACTGACGGATGAAAACCGCCCGTGGGGATTGATCGCCTGTGCACTCGGAAAAAGCGGAAACCGGCGAGCGTTCAAGGAGCGCTTCGCCTTCATGCCGGCCAGGGAAGACAAGGCGAAGCCAGACTGGTCCGGTCTCGACAGGCCGCAGACGATCTGGGAGTGGCGGGACAGCTACAGCGGGCCAACATTCACCGAGGCAAGCCGTCGATTTCGCAACGCCGACGAAGCGGTTTGCTCCATGATCGACGAATACGGGCATTTCGCCGATCTGTACGGCGAAATCGCCTTGACCTCATTCGACGCTTTCTGCGCCCTGGCGCGTGAGGCACTGGAGATAGCCGAGAGGGCAGTTGGGTTGGCTCGGGATCGGTATGCTGCGGCTGAGGCCGAGACTCTCGCCGTCCGTACCGAATTGGACCGGCTCAGGGAAGAGGAGCGGCTTCTCGACCGTTCGACGCCGGCCTGGTGGAAAAGGATGCTGCCGAACAGTGAAAACCAACGACATAGGGACAATGTGAAATCGAATGCCCGTGAGCAAATCGCCCTCCGCAAGACGCTCGCGAACTGCGAACGAGATCTTGCGGGAAGGCACCGGTTTTCCCTGGAGAAGGCTCTGCGGCACCGAGAGCAGGCCGAACGAGAACTGCATGCGAGACAGGAAACCTGGTCCGAGAAATCCGCAAGGTTCGAAGAGTTGCGGCAGAGACTGGGCGGGCCGGCCTTGCCCGCAAACCTTAATGATCTCGAAACCGACCGCTTTCAGATCGAAGGGCTCTGGCACTCCGACAGGCTGGCTGGCCTGCGCTCCGCCTTGCTGGAGACGGCGCTGACGCTGCATGAGGCATGGCTGGCGGAAGTCAGCAGGTCGAGCGGAGGTTTCGGCGGAAACATCGTCGCCATCACGAAGCTGCTCTCCGGAAATGCTCCTGACGACGGGGCGGATATCCCGCCCGTATGGCAGAGCCTCTTTATGATCGTTCCCGTCGTTTCGACGACGTTTGCCTCTTTCGCTCGTCAGTTCGCAGGGCTCGGACCGGCATCGATCGGCTGGGTTTTCGTCGATGAGGCCGGTCAAGCCGTGCCGCAGGCAGCCGTCGGCGCCCTGATGCGGGCACGCCGCCTGATGGCGATTGGCGACCCCTTGCAGATCGAGCCGGTCTTTACCCTGCCCGGCGCGCTCATAAAGGCCCTCAGCCGCCTGTCGCCATACACCTCCGCGGAGAGTTATTCGCCCAACCGCGTTTCAGTACAGACGCTCGCCGACGCAGCAAACTGCTATGGAACGGCACTGCCGTCGGAAGATGGCAACGGACTTTGGATCGGCAGTCCGCTGCGTGTGCACCGCCGCTGCATCGACCCGATGTTCTCACTCGCCAACCGAATCGCCTATCGGGACAAGATGGTATTCGGATTGAAGGAACGATGGCCGGCCAACGATGCTCCGCCGTTTTATGGCGACAGCGTCTGGATCGACGTTGGGGGCAAGGTTTCCGGCCGGCAGCGCGTTCCCGAACAGATCGACTTCATCGTCGATGTCCTGGTCGCGACTTACCGCCGGGATGGAGCACTGCCCGATCTCTATGTCATTTCCCCATTCAAGGAGATCAAGAATGCGCTGAAGACGGCGCTGGGAAAGGCAAGATGGGTCGATGACATCGGTTCTCCTCGCACATCGCCTCCGCAACTGAAGAAGTGGCTGAAAGACAGGGTCGGGACTGTTCATACCTTTCAGGGCAAGGAAAGAGACACGGTCTTCATGATACTTGGCGCCGACGAGGAGCACGCCGGCGCAGCCTCCTGGGCTTCGTCAAAGCCCAATCTGCTGAACGTAGCTCTAACCCGCGCCCAGCGGCGTTTTCATATCGTCGCGGACCGGAGCTTCTGGGAAGCCATGCCGTATTTCAGGGAGGTCGCCGGCGCTCTGGAAACTGTCGATGCCGAAGAATTCCTTCGTTCCCTGCGATCATCATCGCCGATCCAGAGGGTTGCACGATGAAATGAACATGGCTTTGACCCGCCCAGTAGCAAAACCTCAACCTTCCGCCGCTAGAATCACCCCAGCTCCCTGGAGACGATTCGAGCCATGAAGACCTTTTCTGCCCTGTTGCTGACGGCACTCCTCATTCCGGCCACCGCACGGAGCGAGACGGCCCCTGGTGGGACGGAATGGATGGGCGATGCGCGGCAGTGGTCGGTCGGGTTCGTCGGCGAGAAGCCGTCCTACTGCCGGCTGGTCTGGAACGATGAGCTCGGCAAGACGGTCGAATTCCGCCAGAACCTCGACAGCATCATGTGGCTCGTATCGAAGGATGGCTGGGATATCCCTGCCGGTACCACGACCAAGGTGACGCTCGTCGGCTATTCCGGTACCAAGGCCGTACCGGCCGAATTCTTCGACGGCAAGACGCTTCGCATCCTGCCGGCCGCTGAGAAGACGGGTGTGGCGCAGATCAAGAAGATCCTCAAGAATTCCTTTGTCGGCACCCCGGATATGGAACTGGATTTTGCCGGAAATGAAGGGCATTGGGTGGTGCCGCTCTCGCGGCTTCAGCAGATGTATACGACCTACGTCAACTGCCTGAACCGCCTCGTCCCTGCCAATCAGGCCAGCCAGGTTTCCGATAAGACCCAGCCGTTCTGAGACGTGTTGCGATCTCTCAGATTCGCTTGCCACGCTTTACTTCTCATTTTACGCACCTCGTACCGCAAAATCGCTGAACACTTTTACGCGACAGGCTTTCGTCTTTCGCATTCTGCGTCGCCACGCCGCAGCAGCGCGCCACAAATTTGGCCGGCGCCACAATGATCATCCTGGCCATACCCGCTGCACCTCATTCGCGCGGGCAATCGGATGGTGTTCTTCCCGTTTCAGGAGGCCGTTGTGCAAAGGCTTCGTATCGCATTTCTCATGAGCGCCCTGGCAATCGCCGCAGCCGAGCTTGCCGGCCCGGCGCAGGCGCAAAGCGTCGCCCATAAATCAACCGATACCCATGTGCTCGTCGTGCGACTGCCGGATGGTTCGCTGGAGCGCATTCGTTACGCCGGCGACCGACCACCGCAAATCCGGTTCGACAGTCAGCCGGATTCGGGCTTTTTCGATCCGTTCTGGCCTTCCGCTCCCTTTGCCGATCTGGACCGAATATCTGCAGCGATGGACCGCGAGGCTGCTGCGATGATGCAACAGGCCGACAGCATGATGCAGGCATCGCCTGGCAATCCGACTGCTATCGGCTTCAACAGGCTGCCGGCCGGCATGCAGGGCTATTCAATGGTTTCGACTATGTCCGGCAACGGCGTCTGCACCCGCAGTGTCCGTTACTTCAGCGGGGCTGACGGCAAACCGCATGTCGAGAGCAGTGCGTCCGGTAATTGCTCAGCTGGCAAGGTGGCGGGGGTGCCCTTGCCAGCCAAGGCGCCGCGGCCAGCCCTGAAGCCGAAAACCTCCGGTGTCATTGAGGTCAACGCCCGGCCGCCGGTAACGGATGGCAGCGTATCACAGGCAAATCTTCGGCTTGCGAGCGCGGTGAACTGATGGATTACAGCCCCGTATCCTCAGTTTGCAGTCAGACGGAAATCTTGCTCCTGACTGCGTCGGCGATCTCGGTCATGCGGTCGACCGGGGCGTGGCCGATGAGCATGAAGGCATGGGTGGCGTTCGCCCAATAGACGACATTCATGCCCTTGCGGCCTTCGACGTCAGGGGCCTTGGGGCCGCCGTCGGAGGTGACGATGCAGAGCGCCATGGGACCGGTCTCGGGATCCAGATAGGCGATCTGGGCGAGCGGCTTGCCATCATATTGCAGGATCTGGGCGCGCTTGAAATCGATATCCGGCAGCGCGACCTGTTCCGGCGAGAGTTGCAGGCCGAGGTTTCCGTCCAGACTGGCGAGCTGCGCTGCCTGCACATCTCTGGGCGGAACGGGACCGGCGAGCGTCTCCGGCGTATAGAGCGAGATATATTCGGCAACGACGGCGCGCCATTCGCTGTTTTCGTCCTTGCGCGAGAAACTTGTGCCGACACCGATCATGGCGCGGTCGACGGCGATGCCGGCAACGACCGAAGCGGCAAGCGCGCCGAGAAAGCCGCGACGGCTCACAAAGGCAGCCGGCCTTGCAGGCTGGGCGGCGGGAATGGCCGATAGCATGGCTTCGAGCTTTGCCCGCGGAGCGGCATCGAGCAGCGGCGCGAAGGCTTCCTTGTAAGCCAGGCTTGCGCGCGCCAGGAATTCCAGCCGTTCGGCGACAGCTTCGTCGGCCTCGACCATAGTCTCGATGCGGGCAGCCTCTTCGGCGCCGAGTTCACCATCGATGAAGGCGGTCAGTTCCTCGTCGGAGGGCATTCTGTGCTTCGTGCTCATTCAAATCCTCCCGCCGATACGGTTTCGGAGAGCTTCGCGCGGGCGGCTGCCAGCCGGCTCATCACGGTGCCGATCGGAACATCCATGACGGAGGCGACCTCGCGATAGGAAAGCCCTTCCACATAGGCGAGGAAAACCGCCGATCGCTGCGCATCCGGCAGCGTATTCACCTGTTTCAAAACCTGGTTCGCCATGACATGCGTTTCGGTGTCGCGGGCACCATCGAAACTCAGTGTCTCGTCGGCATCGACGAAGCCCTGCCCCTGGCGGACGCGGCGGGCACGGATCTCATTCAGCCAGATCGAATGCAGGATCGAAAAAAGCCAGCGATCGAGCCGCGTGCCTGCTACAAACTGATCGGCCCGTTCCAGCGCGCGAACGCAGGTCGCCTGCACGAGATCGTCGGCCACATCGCGCTGATGCGAAAGGACGAGGCCATAGCGCCACAGACGGGCGAGGTGTTCCGTCAGGCCACTCCTGATATCCGCTTCGCTCGCGATGGCCGCCTCCACGCGTATTGATTGTTTCGGAATCGCCGGCCGGGCCGGCGATTCCGTTCTGGTGCGACTATAGGCAGGAAATGTGGTGTGTGCGACCGACATCCGGAAATACCCTTCAATCAACCTTATCTCTTTCCTGGCTCACGCAAGTGTACAGCTTTGTTTCACGCAATTCCGAACTCAAAACCGCTGCACACTACTGCTTTAGATCTTCGACGGATCGAGGATGGCGGCGTTGAGGTCCTGATATTCCTCGCAGCCGGTACCGCAGATCGCCTTGATGGTGGTCAGCTGCTCCTTGGCGAGATTGAGCTCACCCTTGATGACATAGGCTTCACCGAGATATTCGCGGACCTTGGCATATTGCGGATCGAGCTTCACCGACTGCAGATAGTAGGAGATACCCTCATCCGTGCGGCCGAGCTTGCGGGTGGCGTAACCGCGATAATTCAACCATTCGGCATTGTTCTGATCCTTGACGGTGTCGAGCATGGCGAGCGCTTCTTCATAGCGGCCGGCCTTGGCGAGCGAGTAGGCGTAATCGGTACGGTTTTCGTCCGTCACGTTGGCGCTCTGCTGCTTGACGCACTTCTTTGCCTTCTTGTCGTAGATTTCGCCCTTCTTGCAGACCGGCATGGTGCTGCTATCATCGCCAATCGCGAAGACGGGGCCGGAGAAGACGGAGGCGGCAATACAGCTGCCGAGCACGAGGGAAGCGATGCGGACAGTCTTGGTCGTCATGGGATAACTCCTCAGAAAATGACGTTGCGAGGAGTGAACACCGCTGCCACCAGCTTTATTCGGCAGGCTTTCGCATTTTTCTGATCACTGCTTCGTGAAGAGCGGTGCCGAATAAACCTTCGCGCTTGCGTGTTTTCCGCTCGTTCCGCCGGGAACGACAAGGAGCATACCGTGACTCAATCCGTCAGACTTTTAAGTCTCGCCACTGCAGTGCCTGACCATATCATCACCCAGAGCCAAGCCGCCGAGGCCTCCTCGCGCCTCTTTGCCGATCGCTTCAAGGAATTCCGCCACCTCGCGCGCGTGTTCGACAATGCCGGTATCGGAAAGCGGCATGCCGCCCGTCCCCTCTCCTGGTTTGAAAAGACGCATGGCTGGCAAGACAGGATGGAGGCCTATGAGGAGGTCGCCGGTTCGCTGTTCGTCGCGACGGCAACGCGCGCGCTTGGTCAGGCAGGGCTGACGGCCGATCAGGTCGATTGCGTGGTAACGGTTTCCTCCACCGGCATCACCACGCCGAGCCTCGATGCGCGGCTCGCCGGCCGGCTCGGGTTTCGCGCGGATATCGAGCGCGTGCCCGTCTTCGGGCTTGGCTGCGCTGCAGGCGTTTCCGGCTTTGGCATCGCCTCGCGGCTGGCGCGCAGCCGTCCGGGCGCTGTCGTGCTCTTCGTCGCCATCGAGCTCTGCACGCTGGCCTTCCGGCTGGATGAGCTGACCAAGCCGAACATCATCGCTACCGCGCTTTTCGGCGATGGGGCTGCAGCCTGTGTGATGCGCGCCGGCGAAGGCGGTATGGCGGAAGTGGAATCGGCGGGCGATCACCTGTTTCCCGATACGCTCGACATCATGGGCTGGAAGATCGACGATACCGGGCTCGGCATCCTGCTGGCGCAATCGCTGCCGCCCTTTGCGGAAAAGGAGCTCGGCCCGGCGATCGACGGCATCCTGGCGCGCAGCGGGCTCAAGCGCGGTGATATCGACCGTTTCATCTGTCATCCCGGCGGCACCAAGGTACTGGCGGCGATGGAGAGCGCGCTTTCCATGGCGCCTGATACACTCGACGTCGAGCGGTCGGTGCTTGCCGACTATGGCAACATGTCCTCGCCGACCGTGCTTTTCGTTCTGGAGCGGGCCATCCGCGCAGGACTGCCGGACCGCGCGGCGATGATCGCCATGGGTCCGGGCTTTACGGCAAGCTGCGTGACATTGCGGAGGGTCGTATGATGTGGCCCTCCATCGCCCTTCTCGCTTTCGTGACTGCCCAGCGGCTCTCCGAACTGGTGATCGCGCGCCGCAACACGATGGCGCTTTTTGCAAAAGGGGCACGCGAAATCGCGCCCGATCATTATCCCTATCTGGTGGCGCTCCATACAGGCTGGCTCGTTGGGCTCTGGATGCTGGCGACGGGACAGGCGATCCAGCTCTTCTGGTTCGGCTTTTTCGTGCTGTTGCAGGTGTTGCGGCTATGGGTGCTGATGACGCTCGGGCCGCGCTGGACGACGCGCATCATCATCCTTCCCGGCGCCCCGCTCGTCGAAAACGGCCCCTACCGCTTCTTCAAACATCCGAACTACATGATCGTGACAGGCGAGATCGCCGCCCTGCCGCTCGCCTTCGGCATGCCGCTTTATGCGCTCGTCTTTTCTCTCCTCAATGCCGCCGTCCTGACGATCCGCATCAGGGCCGAAAATGCCGCACTCAAAAGCGCAATGATTTTGAAATGAAATGCGATTTTTCGTTTGCGCCGCAGCATTGAGATGGGCATTTTAGGGCCTAAAACATAGCGGAATGCAGGGGAAAATGACGAAAAACGCAATCGTGCTCGGCGCCGGTATCGTCGGGGTTTCGACGGCCATCCATCTTCAACGCCGCGGCCGGCAGGTGACGCTTATCGACCGCAAGGAGCCGGGTAACGAGACCTCCTTCGGCAATGCCGGCCTGATCCAGCGCGAAGGCGTCATGCCCTACGGTTTTCCGCAGCAGCTCGGCCTTTTGCTGCGCTATGCGCTGAACAACCGCATCGATGCGCATTATCACCTGAAGGCACTGCCGAGCCAGCTCGCCTTCCTCGCCCGCTACTGGTGGAACTCCAATCCGAAGCGGCACGAGATGATCACCAAGGCCTATGCGCCGCTGATCGAGAATTCGATCAGCGAGCACAAGGACCTGATCGAGGCGTCGCATGCCGAAGCGCTGATCCGCAAGGATGGCTGGATGAAGATCTTCCGTACCGAGGCCAAACGCGACGAGGCCTTTGTGGAAGCGGCCCTCTGGAAAGACCAGTTCGGCGTCGGCTACGAGAGCCTGACCTCATCTGATATCGCTCGTCTGGAACCCAGCATCATGGGCGATTTCGTCGGCGGCCTGCGCTGGATCGATCCGTGGTCGGTGCTCGATCCGCATGCGCTGACGCGCGCCTACCGCAGCTATTTCGAAAGCCTCGGCGGCAGATTCGTGACCGGGGATGCAGCTTCGCTTGGGCCGGCCGGTTCCGGCTGGAAGATCATGACGTCGGAGGGATCGCTGGAAGCCGACGACGCCGTCATGGCGCTCGGTCCCTGGGCGGCGGTTGCGACACGCCGTCTCGGCTACTCCTTCCCGCTCGGCGTCAAGCGCGGCTACCACATGCATTACGGTATCCAGGGCAATGCGGTGCTCAACAACTGGACGCTCGATTCCGAGCGCGGCTATTTCCTGGCGCCGATGAACCGGGGTGTGCGCCTGACGACGGGTGCGGAATTCGCAGCGCTGGACGCGCCGAAGACGCCAGTGCAGCTCGACCGCGCCGAAGCCGTGGCGCGCACGATATTTCCGCTGGGAGAACGGCTCGATCCGGAACCGTGGATGGGCGCCCGCCCCTGCACGCCCGACATGATGCCTGTTATCGGCAAGGCGCCGCGCCATGAGGGCCTGTGGTTTGCCTTCGGCCATGCCCATCACGGACTGACGCTCGGGCCGGTGACGGGGCGAGTGCTGGCGGAACTGATGACCGGAGAGACGCCGTTCATCAATATCGCGGCCTATTCGCCCAATCGGTTCAACCCGTGATACCAAGGGCGGCGAGAGCCCGCAGGGCCTTCGCCGCTATATGCTCGATCGTATCGTCGATATCCACGGTCACGACACCTTTTTCGCCTGTCGGCACTTCCAGCGTTTGCAGTTGGCTTTCCAAGAGCGAGGTCGGCATGAAATGGCCCTTGCGGTGACCCATGCGCTCGGTCAGCAGTTCTTTCGAGCCTTCGAGATAGACGAAATAGAGGTTGCCGCCAGCTGCCGCCCGCAAGCGGTCGCGGTAGATCCGCTTCAGCGCCGAGCAGGAGACGATGATGCCTTCGCCCTTGGCAAGCGATGCCTTCATCGTCGCGCCGATACGGTCGAGCCAGGGCATCCGGTCCTCATCGGTCAGCGGAATGCCCTTCGACATTTTCTCGACATTGGAAGCGGGATGCAGCGCGTCGCCTTCGACGAACGGCAGGCCGAGGCCCGCCGCTATCTTTTCGCCGATAGAGGATTTGCCGGAACCGCTGACGCCCATGACGATGATCGCATGGAGAGTTCCGTTATTCTCTGTCATTGCTCATCTCGCTGATCGTTCCGGCACTGGAAATCTGCGGCCTCAAGAGGCCGCAGACAGGGCAGCATTCTTGCGTGCAAGACGGGCTTTGATGGTATCGACATCCGCACGCGGCGTCGCTGCAAACAAGGTCTTTGTATAGCTGTGCTGGGGATCGTTGAAAACCTGATCCCGCGTGCCGTATTCGACCGCCTCGCCGAAATACATCACCATCACCTCGTCTGCCATATAGCGAACGACCGAGAGGTCGTGGCTGATGAAGACATAGGTGAGGTTCAGTTCGTCCTGCAGGTCGGCGAGAAGATTGAGCACCTGCGCCTGCACCGACAGATCGAGTGCGGAGACCGGCTCGTCGAGAACCAGGAGCCGCGGGTTCAGCATCAGCGCGCGGGCGATGGCGATACGCTGGCGCTGGCCGCCCGAGAACATGTGCGGATAGCGATTGAAGTGAACATCCTGCAGGCCGACCTTCTTCAGCATCGCCATCGCCAGGTCGCGCCGCTCCGAAGCCGGCGTGTTGGTGTTGATGATCAGCGGTTCCATCAGGATGTCGCCGATCTTCTTGCGCGGGTTCAGCGATCCATAGGGATTCTGGAAGACGATCTGGACCTTCCGGCGGATTTCCGGCGTCAAATCGCCCTCGAAGATATCGACCTTCTTGCCGTCGATGAAGAGTTCGCCTGATGTGGCCGGATCGATCATCGTCACGATCCGGGCAAGCGTCGACTTGCCGCAACCGCTTTCACCGACGATCGCAAGCGTCTTGCCCTGCTCCACGCTGAAGCTCACGCCCTTGACGGCATGAACCGTTCTCGCCTTCTTGAAGAGGCCGCCCGGCAGGTAATAGTCGCGGACGATGTTCTTTCCTTCGAGAACTGGCGTCATCAGGCCGCTCCCTCCACAGTCTTATTCGGATTGAAAAGTTCGCCGATGGTCGGCAGCCGGTCGCCGGTCGCGTTGTCCGGGAGGGCAGCGAGCAGTGCTCGCGTGTAGTCGCTCTTCGGAGATTCGAAGAGCGAGAGCACATCGGCCTCTTCCATCTGACGGCCCTTGTACTGGACAATCACCCGGTCGGCCGTCTCGGCAACCACGCCCATATTGTGCGTGATGATGATCAGGCCCATGCGATGTTCCGTCTGCAGGCGCATCAGGAGATCAAGGATCTGCTTCTGGATGGTCACATCGAGCGCCGTGGTCGGCTCGTCGGCGATCAGGAGCTTCGGGTTGCAGGCAATGGCGATGGCGATCATGACGCGCTGGCACTGACCGCCCGACATCTGATGCGGGAAGTGATTGAGCCGCTCGGCGGGATCGGGAATGCCGACCGCCTGGAAAAGTTCGATCGCGCGCTTGCGACGGGCCGCCTTGTCGAGGCCGAGGTGGATTCTCAACACCTCTTCGATCTGGAAACCGACGGTGAAGCAGGGATTGAGGCTTGCGATCGGCTCCTGGAAGATCATCGACATATCCTTGCCGATGATCTCACGCCGCTTGGCTGCGGACATGCCGAGCAGGTTCTGGCCGTCGAAGACCATCCTGTCGGCCGTCACCTTTGCCGTCCAGGGCAGAAGGCCCATAGCGGCCAGCATCGAGACCGACTTGCCCGAACCGGATTCGCCGACGATCGCCAGAACCTCGCCGGCATCGACCTTCAGCGAAACGCCGTCGACAGCGCGGAAAGGCCCGGTCGAGGTCTGGAATTCGACGACGAGATTTTCAATTTCGAGAAGCGCCATCTCAGGACCTCTTCATCTTGGGGTCGAGCGCATCACGCAGACCGTCGCCCATCAGGTTGATGGCGAGAACGGTGATCAGGATCGCAAGACCCGGAAATGTAACGACCCACCAGGCGCGCGATATGAACTCGCGGGCTTCGGCGAGCATCGTGCCCCATTCGGGTGTCGGCGGCTGTGCGCCCTGGCCGAGGAAGCCAAGGGCGGCTGCATCGAGGATCGCGGCGGAGAAGGCGAGCGTTGCCTGGACGATCAACGGTCCGAGGCAGTTCGGCAGGATCGTCTTGAACATCAGCCGGAAGGTGCCGGCGCCCGCGACGCGGGAGGCCACTACATATTCCTTTTCACGCTCGCTCATGACGGCGGCGCGTGTCAGGCGCACGAAATGCGGCTGGTTGACGATGGAGATCGCGATCATGGCATTGAGCAGGCCAGGACCGAGCACCGCGACAAGCACGAGGGCCAGAAGCAGCGACGGGAAAGCCAGGATGATATCCATGAGGCGCATGATGACGATATCGACGCGACCACGGAAATAACCGGCAACGAGGCCGATCAAGACACCCGCAACCACCGACAGCGTGACGACCACGAGACCGATGAACAGCGAGAAGCGTGCACCGAAGATCAGACGCGAGAGAATATCGCGGCCGACGGCATCCGTTCCGAGCGGATAAGAGAGACTGCCGCCATCCATCCAGAAAGGGACGGACAGGAGAAGCTGGCGGTTCTGCTCGGTCGGCGCGTGCGGCGAGACGAGGGGCGCGAAAACCGCCATGAGAAGAATGATAATGAAGACGAAGAGGCCGATGACGGCGCCCTTGTTTCGCGAGAAGTAGTACCAGAATTCCGTAAGGGCGGAGGGCTGGTCGGATTTTGCAGTAACCGTGCTCATGGACCGCTCCTAGTGCCTGATACGCGGATTAATGAAGCCGTAAGCCAGGTCGACCATCAGGTTCACCAGCATGATGATGCCGGCAATCAACAGAAGACCGCCCTGGACGACTGCATAATCGCGCTTGAAGACAGCATCGACCATCCACTTGCCGATGCCCGGCCAGGAGAAGATCGTTTCGGTCAGAATGGCGCCTGCGAGCAACACGCCGACCTGCAGGCCGATCGTGGTGATGACCGGGATCATGGCGTTTCTGAGCGCATGAACGCCGACGACGCGCAGTGGTGAGAGACCCTTGGAGCGGGCCGTGCGCACATAATCCTCGCCCAGCACTTCGAGCATGGCCGAGCGCGTCTGGCGGGCGATGACGGCAAGCGGAATGGTGGCGAGCACCACGGTCGGCAGGATGAGATAGCTGACGGCCGAGGCGAAGGCGCCCTTCTGGCCGGAGAGAAGACTGTCGATCAGCATGAGGCCGGTGACCGGCTTGAAGAAATACATCAGCGAGATGCGGCCGGAAACGGGCGTCCAGCCAAGATAGCCGGAGAAAAAGATGATGAGCAGCAGGCCCCACCAGAAGATCGGCATCGAATAGCCGATCAGGGCAACGCCCATCACGCTCTGGTCGAACCAGGTTCCGCGCTTGACGGCAGCGAAGACACCGGCCGGCACGCCGAGAAGGATTGCCAACAGGATAGCGCAGAGCGAAAGCTCAAGCGTTGCCGGGAAAAGCGTGAAGAACTCGCCGAGAACGGGGCGCTTGGTGACGATCGAGGTGCCGAGATCGCCGTGCAGCACTTTGCCGAGATAATCGAAATACTGCACATACATGGGCCGGTCGAAACCGAGATCATGCATGATCTGGGCGTGACGTTCGGGTGCCATCGTTCGTTCGCCCGACAACAGCATGACGGGATCGCCGGGAAGCAGGCGGATGAACGAGAAGGCAATGAGCGAAACGCCTAGGAAGGTCGGTATCAGGACCGCGAGGCGCCCGATGAAAAATCGCAACATGGCAGGTTGTCCAATAGTTTCCGGCGGTCAGGTGGAACCTGACCGCCGGTCAAGCCCGGTTTCAGCCGGGCAGTTTATCATTTTTCTTATTCGGCGATATCAACGCCGTCGAAGCGGTGGATGCCGAGCGGGTCCATGTGGAAGCCCGACACCTTCTTGCTGACCGGAACGAAGACCAGCGAGTGGTCGAGCGGAGCCCAGGGAGCTTCCTTCTTGAAGATTTCCTGTGCTTCTTCGTAGAACTTCGTGCGGGCAGCGACGTCAGCCGTTTCCTTGGCCTTCGTCATCAGAGCGTCGTAATCCTTGTTGCACCACTGAGCGCGGTTGTTACCGCCGACAGCGTCGCAGCCGAGCAGCGTGTCCATGAAGTTGTCCGGGTCGCCGTTGTCGCCGGTCCAGCCGAGGATGACGGCGCCATCGCGCTTCGTGTCGGAGGAGAGCTTCAGGTATTCGGCCCATTCATGGGTGACGATCTCGACGTTGACGCCAACCTTGGCAAAGTCTGCCTGGATCAGTTCGGCGGCGCGGCGAGCGTTCAGCATGTACGGACGCGAAACCGGCATTGCCCAGACCTTCATGGAGAGGCCCTTCACGCCAGCGGCTTCGAGAGCCTTCTTGGCACCTTCCGGATCGTACTTGTCGTCCTGGATCTTGTCGTTATAGGACCACATGGTCGGCGGGATCGGGTTCTTGGCAACCTGGGCGGCGCCCTGGAAGACGGCGTCGATGATCGCCTGCTTGTTGATCGCCATGTTCAGTGCGCGGCGAACTTCCGGCTTGTCGAACGGAGCCTGCTGGGTGTTGTAGGCGAGGAAGCCGACGTTCAGGCCAGCCTGTTCCATGACCGTGAGGTTCGGGTCCTTCTTGAGGTCGGCAACGTCAGCGGCGTTCGGATACGGGACGAGGTGGCATTCGCCGGCCTTCAGCTTCTGGGCGCGGACAGCGGCGTCCGGGGTGATCGCGAAAACGAGATCGTCGATCTTTTCCTTGCCCTTGAAGTAGCTTTCGTTCGCCTTATAGCGGATGACGGCATCCGTCTGGTAGGCAACGAAAGTGAACGGGCCGGTGCCGAGCGGTTGCTGGTTGAGCTGAGCCATCTTGCCGTCGGCAGCGAGCTTGTCGGCATATTCCTTGGAAACGACGGATGCGAAGTCCATGGCGAGGTCGGCCAGGAACGGAGCTTCCGGATGGTTCAGCGTGAACTTGACCGTCAGGTCGTCAACCTTCTCGACCGACTTGATGAGGTCAGGGAAGCCCATGCCGGCAGCATATTCGTAGGAGCCGCCTTCGACGTACTTGTTCCATGGATTGTCCGACTTGATCTGGCGCTCGAACGAGAAAACCACGTCGTCGGCGGTGAGATCACGCGAGGGGGTGAAGAAGTCGGTCGTCTGGAACTTCACGCCGGGATGCAGCTTGAAGGTATATTCCTTGCCGTCGGGAGAAACCGTCCAGCTGTCGGCGACACCCGGCTCGATCTCCGTACCACCGTGCTTGAATTCAACGAGGCGGCTATAGACCGTACGCGAAGACGCGTCGAAGGTCGTGCCTGCCGTGTAAAGGCTCGGATCGAAGCCTTCCGGCGATCCTTCGGCGCAATAGACAAGCGTCTTGGAATACGCGGCGGTAGCCATGACCGAAGCCAAGGCTGTCGCTGCGAGCAGGACAGAGAACTTTTTCATGATGTCGTTTCCCAGGTTTGTTCTTTTTTGATCTTTAGAGATCGGGCGCTCATTACCCCGATCGCCGGGCCGATGGAACGATATTTATTTGCTGAAAGCAACGGGATCCGCAGAAAATTTTTCCAGAAAAGCAATTTTAGAAATTTTCGGTCAAAAATAGGCCAAAATTTGCAAGATTGAGGCAGATTTAATCCGATTCTCGTCGCTTTTGGTATAATTTCGCGTCGTGAAACGACCTTGAAAACGGTTTCAAGGCACTCTGATATATCAACAGTCCGTGAGCACCAATGAAAAACCACGGCCATCGAAAATGACCGTGGTCTATGAGGGTATCAGAGCATTCCGATATCAGGCGGCCGGTGCCGGAACAGCGGGCTTGCGATAATCGTGGTCGCCGGTGAGGCCGAGCAGGAAATTGATCTGCGGCCGCGCCTTGACGAGGTCGTCGATCGAATATTCGGTCAGCACATCGAAAAAAGCGTTCAGCGCCTTGCGCAGCGCCGTGTTCAGGCCGCAACTGTCAACCAGCGGGCACTCGATCGCGCCGTCTTCAAAACATTCCGCCATGGCGAAACTGTCTTCGGTAACCCTCACCACGTCGAAAAGGCTGATATCGGTCGCTGGCTTGCCAAGGCGCACACCGCCATTGCGGCCGCGCACGGTTTCGACAAGGCCCGCCTTGTTGAGCGGCTGCAAAATCTTGAAAAGGAAGAGCTCGGAAACTCCGTATGCCCTGGCAATTTCCGGAATCCGGCTCAAATGTCCTTCATTGGCTGCACAATACATCAACATGCGAACCGCATAGTTGGTCTGCTTCGTCAACCGCATGCCAATCTCCTAAATCATTTGTGAACCGTATATAATGGCTTTCACAGTTTTGAACAATTCCAAAATATGAAATTCACATTCACGTTTCCCGCGACTGCTCGCCGCAGCGTTTAAAACAAAAACGGGCCTCTCTCAGGCCCGTTTCCAAAATGGCAAAGGTTATTCGGATCACTTCATCGTCGGCATGACGAATTCGGCGCCACCCTTGATGCCGGATGGCCAG
>Ga0209758_1001025_pt1 | contig 36697 bp, 29 predicted proteins | sample AraplaMF_Col_mMF_FD_184258 | JGI IMG/M metagenome (GOLD analysis project Ga0209758, IMG submission 184258) | Arabidopsis root microbial communities from the University of North Carolina, USA - plate scrape MF_Col_mMF (SPAdes) (version 2) | ecosystem: Host-associated > Plants > Roots > Endosphere... | reverse complement strand
ATCGACGCGAACGTCGGATTCCTTGATGTCGATCTTGATGCTGTCGTCGATGACGGGAAACACCTGCACGCTGGAGAACGAGGTGTGCCGCCGCGCATTGGAATCGAACGGCGAGATGCGGACGAGGCGGTGCACGCCGGCTTCCGTCTTCAGCCAGCCATAGGCATTGTGGCCGGAGACCTGGATGGTCGCCGACTTGATGCCGGCCTCTTCGCCCTCGGACTCTTCGAGATATTCGACCTTGAAGCCGTGCGTTTCGGCCCAGCGCGTGTACATGCGCAGCAGCATCTGCGCCCAGTCCTGGCTTTCGGTGCCGCCGGCGCCGGCGTGGACCTCGAGATAGGAATCGAAGCGATCGGCTTCGCCCGACAGCAGCGCCTCGAGCTCGCGCCGCGCCACTTCCTTCTTCAGGTTCTTCAGCGCAGCTTCAGCCTCGGCGACGACGCCGTCATCGCCCTCGGCCTCGCCGAGCTCGATCATGCCGATATCGTCTTCGAGCTCCTGCTCGACCTTGCCGATGCCGGAGAGCGAATCCTCAAGCGAGGTCCGCTCCTGCATCAGCTTCTGGGCCTTCTGGGGATCGTTCCAGAGATTGGGATCTTCTGCGAGCTTGTTCAGCTCAGCGAGGCGGGCCGTCGATTTCTCGACGTCAAAGATGCCTCCTCAGCAGCCCGACCGACTGCTTGATCTCTTCTACCAACCGTTCGATTTCGGCGCGCATGTGGGTCTCTGGTCTCGCGGAATTGGTCCCGCGTGCAATTGAGATCGGGATGTAGCGGCGGCGGCTGCAAAGCGCAACCGCCGGAACCGCGATCGTGTGTGTTATCCGGCCTTAGTAAAGCCCGCCGGTGCCGGGCCGCATGAAGAAGCCGGAATCAGGCTGCTGCTGCTGCGAGGCCGGCATGCGCCCGTCGGCGTCGGCCACACCGATGACCGAATAATTGTCCGGCGGCGCCGTGCCCGGCTTGAAGGCTTCGAGGATGGTGCCGCCGGTCTCGCCGGGACCGGCGCGCATGCCGGTCTTGGAGGCGACGCGGACGAGCTTGATGCCGGCCGGCACCTTGAACGGAACCGCGGGCTTGTCGGCGAGCGCGAGCTTGAGGAAATCGCGCGCGATGGGCGCCGCCAGATGGCCGCCGGTTGCGGCGTTGCCTTTGCCGAGCGGACGCGGCTTGTCGTAGCCCATATAGATGGCGACGGCGATGTCGGGCGAGAAGCCGACGAACCAGGCGTCCTTGGCCTCGTTGGTGGTACCGGTCTTGCCGGCGACCGGCTTGCCGACCTCCTTGACCACGGTCGCGGTACCGGCCTGGACCACGCCCTCCATCAGCTCGGTGATCTGGTAGGCGGTCATGGAATCCAGCACCTGCTCGCGGCGGTCGATCAGCTGCGGCTCGGCCTGGTTCTTCCAGCCGCCCGGCGCGTCGCAGCCGCGGCATTCGCGCTGGTCGTGCTTGAAGATGGTACGGCCGTAACGGTCCTGGATACGGTCGATCAGCGTCGGCTTCACGCGGCGGCCGCCATTGGCGAGCATCGAATACGCCGTGACCATGCGCATCGCCGTCGTTTCGCCGGCGCCGAGCGCATAGGAAAGATAGTTCGGCAGCTCGTCATAGACACCGAAGCGGCGGGCATATTCGCCGATCAGAGGCATGCCGATGTCCTGCGCAAGGCGCACCGTCACCGTGTTGAGGGATTGCCGCAGCGCGTTGCGCAGCGTCACCGGTCCCTGGAACTTGCCCGAGGAGAAGTTTTCCGGCCGCCATACGCCGGCGCCCTGCCCCTGATCGATTTCGATGGGAGCATCGAGCACGACGGTCGAGGGCGTATAGCCGTTGTCGAGCGCGGCCGAATACACGATCGGCTTGAACGACGAACCCGGCTGCCGATACGCCTGCGTGGCGCGGTTGAACTGGCTCTGGTCGAACGAGAAGCCGCCGACCATCGCAAGCACGCGGCCGGTCCAGGGATCCATCGCCACCATCGCGCCGGACACTTCGGGGATCTGGCGCAGGCGGTACTGGCCCTCGACCGGCTGGCCGTCCTTGTAGAGCGGATCGGCGTAGATCACGTCGCCCGGCTGCAGCACCTGCGACACTGCCGTCGGCGTCTTGCCCTTGGTTCCGCCTTGCGCGGCTCGCGCCCATTTGACGCCGTCGACCGTGATGATGCCGGTCTCGCGCTGCTTGCTGACGGCGCCGCCAAGCTCGCGGCTCGGCTGGAAGCCGATGCGCGCCGACTGGTCGCTGGTCTCCAGCACGACCGCCATGCGCCACGGCGAGATGTCGGAGAGCGACTTGATCTCGGCGAGCTTGACGCCCCAGTCACCCGAGACGTCGAGCTTGCTCATGGCACCGCGATAGCCCTGCTGCTCGTCATAGTTCACGAGGCCGGTGACCATCGCCTTGCGGGCCATGACCTGGATCTTCGGATTCAGCGTGGTGCGGACCGACAGGCCGCCTTCATACAGCTTCTTCTCGCCGTAGCGCTCGAAGATGTCGCGGCGAACTTCCTCGGCGAAATATTCGCCGGCGAAAGTGTGGGCGCCGTTGGAACGGCTGGTGACGGAGAGCGGCTCCTTGCGCGCCTTGTCGGCGTCGGCCTGCTTGATCCAGCCGTTCTCGAGCAGACGGTCGACGACATAGTTGCGGCGCTCGATCGCGCGGTCGCGGTTGCGGACCGGATGCAGGGTCGCCGGCATCTTCGGCAGCGCCGCCAGATAGGACGCTTCCGCCACGGTCAGCTCGTTCACCGACTTGTCGAAATAGACCAGCGAAGCGGCCGCGATGCCGTAGGCACCAAGACCCAGGTAGATCTCGTTCAGATACAGCTCGAGGATCTTGTCCTTCGAATAGGTCTTCTCGATCCGCATGGCCAGCAAGGCTTCCTTGATCTTGCGGGCGAACGAGACCTCGTTGGTCAGAAGGAAGTTCTTGGCGACCTGCTGGGTGATGGTGGAGGCGCCCTGCGGACGGCGGTTCGAGCCGTAGTTCTGGATGTAGACGAGGCCCGCGCGCGCCATGCCGGTGTAGTCGATGCCGCCATGTTCGTAGAAGTTCTTGTCCTCGGCCGCGAGGAACGCGTTGATCACGAGCTTGGGCACCGCCTGGATCGGCAGATAGAGGCGCCGCTCCTTGGCGTATTCGCCGACCAGCGAGCCGTCGACCGCGTGCACGCGGGTCATCACCGGCGGCTCGTAATCCTGAAGCTGAGAATAGTCCGGCAAGTCCTTGGAGAAATGCCAGATCAAGCCTGCCACGGCCCCGACACCGACAAGGAACACCACTGTTCCCGCGGCGAACAGGAAGCCCATGAACCGCACCAGCAAGCGCATTATCTGTTTATCCGTTCAAAGTCTGGATCAGCCCAGTATCGACCCCTTGGCACCCCAAACTGGCACCAACCTCACGTCGCGAATTCGCCGGCTACACAATACCATCAAGTGCCGGACTTAAGACGCTTGCCGAACGGGATTCTCGCCGATTCCGGAACCCCCTGCGGCGTTTTTATAAAGCGCCCGCTGTGGCCAAACTAGGGCCTTTGCGAGGGGGCGGAAAACCCCTTTCAGTTCGAAGATCCCCAGGGTCGTCAATTCGACGATCCCGCCGTGGCCATCCGTTTGGTCAAAAACCCGTCGATCGCCTGCGCCATCGAGCCCACGGCACGGGACCGCCAGCCCTCGGAGACCAGATGCTCGAGGTCGCCCTTGTTGGAGACGTAACCGATCTCGACCAGCACCGACGGCACGTCGGGCGCCTTCAGGACCCGGAAGCCGGCCGACTTCAGGGGATGCTTGTGCATCCGCACCGTCGACTTCATTTCACCCATCAAGAGGCGGGCGAAACGGTTTGAAAAAGTGCGGGTTTCTCGCTGCGTGAGGTCGATCAGGATGTCGGCGACGTCGGTCGGCTCCTCGGCGAGGTTGAAGCCGGCGATCGCATCGGCCCGGTTTTCCGCATCCGCCAGCCGCTGGGCCTCGGCGTCGGACGCCTTGTCGGACAGCGTATAGATGGTCGCGCCCTGCGCATCGCCTTCGGCCCGCGGCAGCGCATCGGCATGGATCGAGACGAACAGCGCCGCCTTGTGATTGCGGGCGATCTTGGTCCGGTCATTGAGGGGAATGAAGGTGTCGTCGTCCCGCGTCATGACCACACGGTACTTGCCGGCCTTCTCCAGTTTGTCGCGGAGCGCCAACCCGAAGGCCAGCACCAGGTTCTTCTCGCTCTCGCCGCTCGACTGCGTGCCATTGTCGATGCCGCCATGGCCGGGATCGATCACGACCACCGGGCGGCCGTCGGCCTTCTGCTGCGCCGTTTCCGGGGCGGTGGTCGCGGGAGCCGTTGCAGGCTGCGCCTCGGCGATCGTGGGCCGCAGCTCGGGGCGGTTTTCGGGCGCGAGCGCCTGCACGAAGGCGGCCCGGTCGGCCTCCTCGAGCTCCAGCACAAGCCGGGCCGGCTGGCCGTTGGCCGCCTCGACCACGTAGGACTTGGCGATCTTGGCCGGTCCCGTCAGGTCGAACACGATTCGCGAGCCGCCGGGCATGACGAGCCCATAGCGGAAGGCCTTGACCAGTCCGCGCCCCCCGGCCCCCGTGCCGGCGGGCAGCTGAAAATTGACCTGGGGCACGTCGACGACGACCCGGTACGGGTCAGCCAGCGTGACGGCGCGGAAGGTCACGGCCTGGTTGATGTCGAGAATGAAGCGGGTCTGCTTGCCGTCACCGGCCAGCCGCGCGGCCGAGGCGATTGGAAAATTCGCTGCTGCAACAGCGGGTTGTGGCTGGCTTTCCGCCGCCCGCAGGCGCGAGGAATCAGCACATGGCAACACTGCAGCGCACAACAGCGCGCATCCCAGCAAAACCCGTTGATTTGTGCGGCTCGCCACCGATTCCGTGCCTCCGAGCAGCCCCTTTTAACGCAATAGAACCACAGGGTTAATCGATCCCTAATGACGGAAGTGCGAAACTCTTCGACTGTGACCGCCGTGCGACGCTCCCTTGCACGGATGGCTCATTCCTCGTATGTACGGAATGCTGACGGCCGATATTTTCGGTTGTGTCGCATTCAGCCTCCCGGTGCAGCGCCGGAACTCTCAAGGTTTGGGAATTCCAGCGTTTTCCGTTTCCCTCTAAGGCCAGCGCGGTGCGCGGCAGTGAGTGGAACGGGTCAAGCGTCGGCGGCGGAACGGTCCCGGATTACCACTCACGTTGCCGGGACGGTTCTGACAGCGACGTAACCCAATACCCGGTCCCTTGATCCCAAGGGAGCGGTTCGTGATCCCCAAGGCGAGCGCGCTCGCGCCATGCCTGGCCAGCAGCAACTGATTGAAGGGCGGCCTCGCCGCCCAATGTTTCATACGGGCCGACGCTTGATGCGCCAGACTGTGCCGACGAATTCTGAAGGACCATTCGCGACGCTGCGGAGTGAAAATCCCGCGCGCCGCAATGGTCCTGAAGCTTCCGGTCCGGCAAGGCGCGAGAGACGGCGTTTCGGCCTTCCCCTCACCCCCGAATCAGGTGGACCGTCGCGTCACCCGGCGGCGCGATACGCGCCCACGGTGAATCGCGCCCGCCGCCGCCAAGAGTTAAGACATGCCCAACAAGATGTTGATCGACGCCACCCACCCGGAAGAGACCCGGGTCGTCGTGGTCCGCGGCAATCGCGTCGAAGAGTTTGATTTCGAGACCGCGCAACGCAAGCAACTGCGCGGGAATATCTACCTCGCCAAGGTCACGAGGGTCGAACCCTCGCTCCAGGCCGCCTTCGTCGAATATGGCGGCAACCGCCACGGCTTCCTCGCCTTCAGCGAAATCCATCCCGACTATTACCAAATCCCGGTCGCCGACCGGCAGGCGCTGATCGAGGCCGAGGAACAGGCCCATCGCGAGGCCGAAGAGGAGAGCGAGAACCGCTCCCACGGGCGCCGCCGTTCGCGCCACCGCAATGCCCGCCGCCGCGGTCACGGCGAGCGCGTGCGCAGCGACATCGTCGAGGGCCTCGACGCCGGCGCCGATCCCGTCGCCCAACCGACCGAGGGCGCGGCGCAGCCGGAGCATGGCGAGGGTGCCTTGCACGAAGGCGAGCAGCTGCATGCCGGTGCCGAGCATCACGGCGAGCACGAAAGCCACGACCACGACCATACCGGACATGATCATGGCGAGCATGATCACGACGATCGTCATGCCCATCATGACGAGCACGCCCACGATCACGACCATGGTCACGATCATCACGACCACGATCATGCCGACGAGACGCCCGCGCCTGTCGCGGCCGTCGGCGCCGAGCCCGTTGTCGCGACCGGGACTCTTGCCGAGCCGCAGGAGGCCGCCCTTTCCGAAGCGCATGCCGAGGCCCTCGCCGAAGCCGTGACTGCTGCCGCTGAGCCGGCCGACGCCGTGTACGGCGAGAGCACCGAGGCGCCGCATGCCGAAGCCGGGGACGCAGCCGGCGAAGACGACGAAGACGAGGATGAGGACGAGGACGGCGAGGAAGCCGAAGAGGAAGTCGTCGAATCCGTCGGCGGCGACGACGTGCTGGAGGAAGTGCCGGAGCGCACGTTCCGCCCGCGCCGCCAGTACAAGATCCAGGAGGTCATCAAGCGCCGCCAGGTGATGCTGGTGCAGGTCGTCAAGGAAGAGCGTGGCAACAAGGGCGCTGCGCTGACGACCTATCTGTCGCTGGCCGGCCGCTATGCCGTGCTGATGCCGAACACCGCGCGCGGCGGCGGCATCAGCCGCAAGATCACCAGCGCCCAGGACCGTTCCCGCCTGAAGGAAGTGGTGCAGGATCTCGACGTGCCCGAGGGCATGGGCATCATCCTGCGCACGGCGGGCGCCGCCCGGACCAAGCCCGAGATCAAGCGCGACTTCGAATATCTGATCCGGATGTGGGAGACGGTGCGCGACCTCACGCTGAAGTCGCAGGCCCCGACCCTCGTCTACGAGGAAGGCTCGCTGATCAAGCGCTCGCTGCGCGACCTCTACAACAAGGAGATCGACGAGATTCAGGTGGCCGGCGAGTCCGGCTACCGTGAAGCGCGCGACTTCATGAAGATGCTGATGCCCGCCAATGTCAGCGCGGTGAAGCAATATCGCGACGGCCAGCCGTTGTTCTCGCGCATGGGCGTCGAGAGCCAGCTCGACGCGATGTTCTCGCCGACCGTGCAGTTGCGCTCCGGCGGCTACATCGTGATCAACCAGACCGAGGCGCTGGTCTCGATCGACGTCAACTCCGGCCGATCGACGCGCGAGCACCATATCGAGGACACCGCGCTGAAGACCAACCTGGAGGCGGCCGAAGAGGTTGCCCGCCAGCTTCGCCTGCGCGACCTCGCCGGCCTGATCGTCATCGACTTCATCGACATGGACGAGAAGCGCAACAACCGTGCGGTCGAGCGCAAGCTGTCCGACTGCCTCAGGCAGGATCGCGCGCGCATCCAGGTCGGACGCATCTCGCATTTCGGCCTGCTCGAGATGTCGCGCCAGCGCATCCGCGCCAGCGTGCTCGAGAGCTCGACCGATCCCTGCCCGCATTGTGGCGGCACCGGCCATGTCCGCTCGGTGTCCTCGGTGGCGCTCCAGCTGCTGCGCGGCCTCGAAGAAATCCTGATGAAGGGCGCGACCCACAATCTCGTGGTCCGCACCCGCACCGACGTCGCGCTCTATGTGCTCAACCACAAGCGCGGCCACCTGCGCGACCTCGAGAACGGCTTCAAGGTGACGCTGTCGGTGATTGCCGATCAGTCCGTCAGCGGGCCTCAGGCTTACGTAATCGACCGCGGCGAACAGGTGCATACGCTGGAAGCCGCCAAGGCGCTGCTTGCGGCGCAGGCGGCTGCGAGCCCGCCGCCGCTGCCCGAAGAGCCCTACGACGATGAGGACGTCTTCGACATCGAGACCGAATCCGAGGTCGAAACCGAGGAGACCGAAGGGCTCGCCGAGGAGCAGGCGTCCGGCGAAGCCGCGTCCGACCAGGACGGCCAGCGCCGCAAGCGCCGCCGTCGCCGCCGCGGCCGCGGTGGCCCGCGCGACGGCGAGTTGCGCGAGGATAGCCCCCCGACTCTTCCCGAGGCGGCCGTCGCGGCCGGCGAAGGCGAGGACGATGCAGAATCCGAGCAGGACGGCGAGGAAGGCGAGGAACAGGCAGCCCGCGGCGAGCAGCAGGGCAGCGGCGAGCGCCGGCGCCGGCGCGGTCGCCGCGGCGGGCGCCGCCGTCGCGGTGGCGGCGAGGAAGGTCTCGCCGGCTCGATCAGCGACGAACTCGGCACCAATCAGCCGTCGGAAGCTGCCGACGCGGTCGCCGATTTCGACGGCTTCGGCAATGAGGCTGCGCCCTCGATTGCGCAAGCCGAGCACAGCACTGAACCGCAAGCCTTGCAGCCGGAACCGCGCGCCGAGGTGCAGACCGAGGTGTCCGCCCAGCCCGAGCCCGTTGCCGCGGAGGAAGAGCCCGTCGACGACAAGGCCGCACGGCGCCGCTCCACGGTGCGCGAAAAGGTGAACTTCCTGTCGAGCAGCCCGAGCGAGCCGGCAACGCCGGTCGTGCAGGCGGCCGAGCCGGTCACGCCGCCCGCCCCGGCAGCCGAACCCGCGCCGCAACCGGCAAGCGAGACGCCCGCCGCCCCGCGCCGCGCCGGCTGGTGGTCCCGCCGTTTCGGCGGCGGCGAATAAGGCCGAACATTCAAATGCAAAACGCCCGGCACCGGCCGGGCGTTTTTATTTCGCCGTTGTGCCGATGTGCTAAGCCGTCTTCGCAATCTGAAAGGGGACCGGCATTGTCAGAGCTTTGCGATTCCAGCGCCGTCGAACTGCGCCGCCTGTTGGCCGCCCGGGCGATCACGCCCGTCGAGTTGCTCGACGCCTGTCTGTCCCGCATCGCCGCGATCAACCCCGCCGTCAACGCCGTCGTGACCCTGGACGAGCCGGGCGCACGCGCCGCCGCCAAGGCGGCCGAAGCCGCCATTCTGCGCGGCGAGGATCGCGGTGCTCTGCACGGCCTTCCCGTTCTCATCAAGGACACCCAGGACACCGCCGGGATGCGCTCCACCTATGGCAGCCCGCTGCTGAAGGATAACATCCCGGCTGCAGACCAGGGCTCGGTCGCGCGCCTGCGCGCCGCGGGCGCCATCATCTTCGGCAAGACCAACACGCCGGAATGGGCGGCGGGCGGCAACACCCGCAATCCCGTATTCGGCGCGACCGGCAATCCCTTCGATCCCCTGCGCTCGGCGGCAGGCTCCTCCGGCGGCTCGGCGGTGGCGCTCGCCTGCGGCATGGCTCCGCTCGCCTCGGGCTCGGACACCGGCGGCTCCTTACGCAATCCGGCAGGCTTCGCCGGCATCGTCGGCATGCGTCCGTCCTACGGCCTCGTGGCCAGCGAGAAGCGTGCGTTCGGCTGGTCCAATCTGTCGACCGACGGGCCGATGGCGCGCAACGTCTCCGACACTGCGCTGATGCTGTCGGTGATGGCGAGCGATGACGCCCGCGATCCGCTCGCCTATACGCTGCCCGGCGAGCCCGTGCGCGCTCGCGCCGAGCGCTGGGCCGCTCCGCGCCGCGCAGAGCTCGGCAAGCTACGGCTCGCCTTCACCGAGGATTTTGGCTTTGCCCCGACCGAGCAGGCGATCCGGCGCGTGTTCCGCGCGCGGGTGAAGAAGCTCGCGCCGCTGTTCGCGGAATCCCGCGAGGCGACGCCGGATTGCTCCGGCGCGGACGACGCCTTCGCCGTGTTGCGCGCCGGCCTGTTCCTGGCCATGCACGGCAAGAACTACAGAGAACGTCGCGAGATGCTCGGCCCCAATGTCCGCGCCAATGTCGAGGAAGGGCTCGGCTACACGCTCGAGGACCATGCGCGGGCCACGGCGACGCAGACGCGGATCTATCGCGCCTATCAGAGCTTCTTCGAAACCTGCGACGTGCTGATCAGCCCGACCATTACGCTGAGCCCGCGGCCGTGGTCGGAGCCTCATCCGGCCGAGATCGACGGCGTGCCGACTCGGTCCTACTTCCACTGGCTCGCGCTGGCCTACGCCGTCACGCTCCCCGGTCATCCCGCGATCAGCATTCCGCTCGGCCTCGATGAAGCCGGACTGCCGTTCGGCCTCCAGATCATCGGACCGCGCGGCGGCGACGCCATCGTGCTCTCGGTCGCCGCGGGCATTGAGGCCGCGTTCGCAGGCGATGCGCAATTAAGCCGGCCCGTCCCGGATCTGGCGCGGCTTGCCGCGGCGCCGCCGCTGTCCGCTGCCCCCGGCTTCCTCGTTTGGGAATAACTTGGGAACGCCCCGGTCCGACAGGAGAAGTCTTCCGATGCAAAGCGCAATGGTTCTCGGCGGCGGCATGATCGGTGTCAGCGCCGCGCTGCATCTGCAGCAGCGCGGCTGGGCCGTCACGCTCGTCGACCGCAGGGAGCCGGGTCGCGAGACCAGTTACGGCAACGCCGGCATGATCCAGGCCGAAGCGGTCCGCCCCTATCCGATGCCGCGCGACCTTGCGACGCTCCTGAAGATCGCGACAGGCCGCACCAACGACGTGCGCTACAGCCTGTCGTCGCTCCACCGCCACATCGAGCCCCTGCTCCGCTATTGGTGGCACTCGGCGCCGAAACGGCATCGTGAGGCGATAGAGGCGTGGGCGCGACTGATCGCCTACGCGACTTCAGAACACGACATCCTCGTTCGCGAAGCTCATGCCGACAATCTGATCCGCCGCGCCGGCTATCGGGCGCTGTACCGCAACGCCGCCGACCTGGATCTCTCGATCAAGGCCGCGGAGGAAGACCAGCGCGACTTCGGCGTGAATTTTCGCGTGCTCTCCGGCAGCGAGCTCGCCAAAGCCGAGCCGATCCTTCGGGACGATCTTCCCGGCGCGATCCATTGGCTAGACACCTGGACCGTCTCCGATCCCGGCGCGCTGGTCACGTCCTATGCCCAGCTGTTCGAGCGCCTCGGCGGCACCATCGTGCTCGGCGATGCGCAGTCGCTGCAACAGACCGCGACCGGCTGGTCGGTCGCGACGGACCAGGGGCGCCTCGACGCTGCCCAAGCCGTCGTGACGCTCGGGCCGTGGTCACCCGATCTCCTCACCAAATTCGGCTATCGCATTCCGCTGGTGCGCAAGCGCGGCTACCACATGCATTACAGCGGCGGCGCCTCGCTCGACCTGCCGCTCGTCGACAAGGGCGGCGGTTACGCCATGGGCCCGATGGCGAAGGGAATCCGCATCACCACCGGCGCGGAGTTGACCGGCATGGACGCGCTCGCCACGCCCGTGCAGCTCGCCAGCGCGGAAAGCTCCGCACGCGAGCTGATCGACCTCGGCAAGCGCGTCGAGCCGGACCCGTGGTTCGGCACCCGCCCCTGCACGCCCGACATGCTGCCGGTGCTCGGCCAAGCTCCGCGTCATCCGGGCCTGTGGATGAATTTCGGCCACGGCCACCAGGGTTTCACCCTGGGACCTGCGACCGGACGCCTGCTCGCCGAAATCATGAGCGGCGAGACGCCGGCGATCGATCCGCTGCCCTATCGGCCGGAGCGGTTCTAGACTCGAAGAAAAGGGCTGATCGAGAATATCGACCAGCCCTTTTGCTTCGAGCGCTACCAGCGCTGCAGCGCCAGCTCAGTCCGTCGTGATCGCCGTCTCCATGTCGGTCGGATCGATCCGCTTGGCGAGGTTGGCGTTGAGCTTGTCGCGGTCGAGCTCACCCTCCCACCAGGCGACGATGACGCAGGCGACGCCGTTGCCGCACAGATTGGTCAGCGCGCGGCACTCGCTCATGAACTTGTCGATGCCGAGCACAATCGCCATGCCCGGCACGAGGCGCGGGTCGACCACGGCGAGCGTCGCCGCCAGCGTGATGAAGCCCGCGCCGGTGATGCCGGAGGCGCCCTTCGATGTCAGCATCGCCACGACCAGGATCGTGAGCTGCTGGCTGAAGCTGAGATCGACGCCGAGCGCCTGTGCGATGAACAGCGTCGCCAGCGTCATGTAGATGTTGGTGCCGTCGAGGTTGAACGAGTACCCCGTGGGCACCACGAGGCCGACCACCGACTTGGAGCAGCCGAGCCGCTCCAGCTTCTCCATCATCGACGGCAACGCACTCTCCGAGGAGGACGTGCCAAGCACGATCAGCAGTTCGTCCTTGATGTAGGCCAGGAACTTGAAGATCGAGAAGCCGGCCAGGCGCGCGATGATGCCGAGCACGACGAACACGAACAAGGCCGCGGTGACGTAGAAGGTCGCGATCAGCCCGATCAGGTTGAGGATCGCCCCGGTGCCGAACTTGCCGATGGTGTAGGCCATCGCACCGAACGCGCCGATCGGCGCCGCGCGCATCACGATGGAGATGACGCCGAACACGGCATGGGCGGCGTCGTCGATGAAGCTGCGGATGGTGTGGCCGCGTTCGCCGAGACTCATGAGCGCGAAGCCGAACAGCACCGCGAACAGCAGCACCTGCAGGATCTCGCCTTGCGCGAAGGCACCGACCACGGTGTCCGGAATGATGTGCAGCACGAAATCGACGGACTTCTGCGCTTTGGCCTGGTCCGCAAACTTGGAAACCGCCTCCGCACTTGCCGCCGCATTGCCGAAGCCTGCGCCCGGCTTGACGAGATTGCCGACCACGAGGCCGAGCACCAGCGCGAAGGTAGAAACGACCTCGAAATAGACCAGCGCCTTGACGCCGATGCGGCCGACCTTCTTGGCATCCTGGATGTGGGCGATGCCGGAGACGACGGTGCAGAAGATGATCGGCGCGATCACCATCTTGATCAGCTTGATGAAGCCGTCGCCGAGCGCCTTGATCCATTCATTCGTAGCGACCGTAGGCCAGAGCCAGCCGACCAGGGCGCCGAGCACGATGGCGATCAGCACCTGGACGTAGAGAACCTTGTACCACGGCTTTGCTGCGGGCGGCGCGATCGGCGCCCCCACCATCGTTGTGGTCGTCATCGTTTCACTCCCCCTCAAACGCAGGGCCAGCCAAGATCAACTTGGCCGGCCCTGTCAATTGGAACCGCGAACTTTCGCGCTTTATCGCCGGCGCTCGATCAGCCTGCGCGCCGCCGGCATCAACGTCGCGCCAAGCGCGTTCTTGACCAGCGAAGCCGCAACGAACGGCACGATGCCGACCTGCCAGGCTTTCGCAACGCCGAGCCCGAGACCGAACGCCAGCCAGCCGAAGCCGGCGGCCAGAATGACGATATGGCCAACAGCCATGGCTGCAAACAGCAGCGCCACGCTGCGATCCCAGCCGCGCTCGGCGAGCCAGCCGGTCACGAAAGCGGCCGCAATGAATCCGAACAGATAGCCCGCGGTCGGGCCAACCAACGGTGCAATTCCACCCACCGGTCCGGCAAAGACCGGCGCGCCAAGCGCGCCCTCGGCGAGGTAGGCGATCATGGTTGCGCTGCCAAGACGCCAGCCATAGGCCGCGCCGATCATCAGCACCACCAACGTCTGCAACGTCATGGGCACATAGGGCAGCGGCAGGCTGACCTTGGCCGATAGCGCCATCAATGCCGTGCCGAGTCCAACCAGCACGACGGCACGCACTGCGCCGACGGTTTCGCCCGGCCGGGTCGGCCACATCAAAGCGGCGAGAGAAAAATGTGGCGCAGCAGCAGTCGGGACGGATTGGTGGTCAGGCAAGTTGAACTCCGGAGCTGGTCGAAAACTGGCGGCTATTTAAGCCAGTGAGCGATCCGGTCAACTGCCTCGCGCATCTCCCCCGGCGAGCGTGCATAAGAAAAGCGGATGAACGATCGGCCGTGGACGGGATCGAAATCGAGGCCGGGCGTAGCCGCAACGCGTGCCTGTTCCAGCATCTGCTTGGCGAACTCGAAACTGTCGGAGGTGAAGTCGGAGACGTCGGCATAGAGATAAAATGCACCATCGGCCGGCAGGAATTTGCTGAGGCCCGCCTTCGGCAATCCCTCGATCAAAATCTGCCGGTTTTCCTGATAGCCGTGCTTGATCGCCTCCATCTCGGCCGCACCGTCGAAGGCGGCCTCCGCCGCGATCTGCGACAGCGCCGGCACCGAGATCGACAGGTTCTGCTGCAGCCGCTCGATCGGCCGCACCAGGATTTCGGGTACGACCATCCAGCCGACGCGCCAACCCGTCATGCAAAAATACTTCGAGAACGAGTTGATCACGAGTGCGTGCTCGGACAACGCGGCGGCGGTGACGGCCGGAAACGCATAATCGAGCCCATGATAGATCTCGTCCGAGATGAAGCGGATGCCCGCGTCTTCGGCGGCCGCAATCAGCCCGGCGAGCGCTTCGCGGGACATCATCGTCCCCGTCGGATTGGCGGGGCTGCCGACCAGCACGCCCTTCAGCGGCGCCTTGCGATGGGCGGCGAGCAATGCCTCGCCGGTGAGCGCATGGCGCGTCTCGTTCGTGGTCTCGATCAGCACCGGCTCGCAACCGAGCGCGGTCAGGATATGCCGGTAGGGCGGATAACCCGGCACCGTCACGGCGACGCGGTCGCCCGGCTCGAACATCGACAGGAACGCCAGGATGAACCCGCCGGAGGAGCCGGTGGTCACCACGATCCGCTCGGGGCTGACGTCGCAGCCATAGGCGTCGCGATAATGGCGTGCGATGCGCTCGCGCAAGGAGGGGATGCCGAGCGCGGAGGTATAATCGATCCGCCCGGCCTCGAGCGCCGTATGGGCGGCAGCAATCGCCGTCCTAGGGGCGCCGGCCGCGGGCTGGCCGACCTCCATATGGATGACGTGGCCGCCGGCGGCCTCGATTCGAGCCGCCGCGGCCATGACGTCCATCACCATGAACGGGGGAACATCGCTGCGGCGGGAGGGCTCGAGCCACTGCCCCAACCGGTTCCTTAAAGTCGCATCGTGCATCGATTTCTGCTATTCGCTGGCGGGCCGGTGCGTCCGGTCCGGGAAACGGGGCGCTTGCGCCCCAGACTGGCCGCATTGTGCGGCTCATAAGGGGAACGGCTCATAAGGGCATATCGCGTATCCGGTCCGCCGCCAATCGCCAAAACCAATCACGAAAACTGCTTTCCAGACCGTTTGACCAAGACCGTTTGATGTCGCTCCAGATCGTATTGCGCCAGAAGGCTTCCGCCCTCACCGCCCTCGTCACGGCTGCGGCGATCGCGCTGACGCCGTTCTCCGCCGCGCACGCGCAAGCCAAAGGGCCGCCGGTCCTGCGCGACACCGAGACCGAGCAGCTGCTGCGCGAATATACGCGCCCGATCCTGCGCGCCGCGGGTCTGGAGAAGCAGAACATCCAGATGGTGATCCTCAACGACAGCTCGTTCAACGCGTTCGTCGCCGATGGCCGCCGCATCTTCGTCAATTACGGCGCGATCCTTCAATCGGAGACGCCGAACCAGATCATCGGCGTGCTCGCGCACGAGACCGGGCATCTGGCCGGCGGCCATCTGTCCAAGCTGCGCGAGCAACTCGCCGCCGCCCAGACCCAGATGATCATCGCGATGCTGCTCGGCGCCGGCGCGATCGCCGCGGGCAGCACCCAGCGCAGCAGCACAGGCAGTAACGGGCTCGCCAATGCCGGGGCCGCCGCGATCGCCGCTCCCCAGGAGGTGATCCGCCGGTCGCTGCTGTCCTATCAGCGTCAGCAGGAGGAGAACGCCGACCGCGCCGGCGTGCGATTCCTGACCGCGACCCAGCAATCGCCGAAGGGCATGTACGAGACCTTCAAGCGCTTCACCAGCGAGAGCCTGTTCGCCGCGCGAGGCGCCGACCCCTATCTCCAGTCGCATCCGATGCCGGCCGAGCGCGTTGCCGCGCTGCAGGAGTTCGCGATCTCCAGCCCCTACTGGAGCAAGAAGGACGATCCCGCGCTTCAGCTTCGCCACGACATGGTTCGCGCCAAGATATCCGCCTTCATGGAGCGGCCGGAGACGGTCTACCGCCGCTATCCGCTGTCGAACGACAGCATGCCGGCGCGCTATGCCCGCGCCATCAGCACCTATCTGCACGGCGATTTGCGCAATGCGCTCACCCAGATCGACGCGCTGATCCAGGTTCAGCCGAACAACCCGTATTTCTACGAGGTGCGCGGCCAGGCCCTGCTGGAAAGCGGCAAGCCGGCCGAGGCGATCCCGGCCCTGCGCAAGGCCGTCGCACTCTCGAACAATTCACCCCTCATCGAGATGTTACTTGGGCAGGCTCTGGTTGGAACCGATAATAAGGCCTACACCGACGACGCCGTTCGGATTCTCCGCGCCGCGGTGGCGCGGGAGCCCGAGGCCATCCTCGGTTACAGCCAGCTCGCGATGGCCTATGGCCGGAAGGGAGATTATGCCGAGGCGGATCTCGCATCGGCACAGGCCGCTTTCTTGCGCGGCGACAACAAGACCGCCCGCGAGCTCGCCACGCGCGCGAAAACCCGCTTTGCCGTCGGCACGCCTGGTTGGGTCAAGGCCGACGACATCGTGGCGGCCAAGCCGCCGCGCAACTGACGAGAACGACGCCTGACACCACGACGTCACGACACCGAGCTTTGACACCGCCGGGACGTTTCCCGAAACCTGCTTTGGATAAGAGGATTTGCCTATGCCTTCGCTGCGCCTGCTTGCTCCTGCGTTGTTTGCGCTCGCCATGTTCGGCGCAGCCGTGCCTGCATCGGCCGACAGTTTCTCCGATACCCAGCGCACCGACATCGAGACGATCGTCAAGAACTACCTCGTCAGCCATCCCGAGGTGCTCGAGGAGGCCATGGCCGAACTCAGCAAGCGCCAGGCCGCGGCTGAAACGCAGAAGCACGAGGCCAGCATCGCGCAGAACGCCAATGCGATCTTCAACTCGCCGCGACAGGTCGTGCTCGGCAACAAGGACGGCGACGTCACCTTCGTCGAGTTCTTCGACTACAATTGCGGCTACTGCAAGCGCGCGATGGACGACATGCTGACCATCATGAAGAGCGATCCGAAGCTGAAGGTCGTGCTGAAGGAGTTTCCGGTGCTGAGCCAGGGCTCGGTCGAAGCGGCGCAGGTCGCGGTCGCCGTGCGCATGCAGGATCCCACCGGCAAGAAATATCTCGACTTCCACCAGAAGCTGCTCGGTGGCCGCGGCGCCGCCGACAAGGCACGCGCGCTTCAAGCGGCCAAGGAAGCCGGCCTCGACACCGCGAGGATCGAAAAGGACATCGGCAGCCCCGAGGTGCGCGCCACCATCGAGGAGAACTTCAAGCTCGCCGAAGCGATGGGCATGAACGGCACGCCGAGCTACGTCATCGGCAAGCAGATCGTGATCGGCGCCGTCGGCGTCGAAAGCCTCAGGGAAAAGATCGGCATCGCCCGCTGCGGCAAGGCAACCTGCTGATCACACGTTTTGCGATACGAGGAAAACGCGACAAGGCCGGCTGCAAAGCCGGCCTTTCTTCTTGCGCCGGACGTTGGCGACTTCGTGCAGAGTCATTCATCTGGCGTTCAACAAACAAATGCCGCGGAACAGACGAAGTTCCGGAACAACTCAAATCTCCTTTCGTTGTCGGCGCGGGCAATGACGCAAAGAAACACGTGAGGAGAATTCGATGTTGAACCGCTTTATGATCTCAGTTGCCGCAGTCGCCCTCGTCGCGGGCGCCGGTCTGGCGAACGCACAAGACAAGGGCCGCGACAGCGGCGCTGGCTCGCAGCAGATGCAGCATTCGCAGCCGTCAGGCGGTGCCGCCGAGCGCGGCGGCTCGATGGGCCGCGACTCCATGAGCCATGACAAGGGTACCGTTGGCCAGGCCGGCGGCGCCAGCAACATGAAGTCCGATCGGACCACCGACGACAAGTCGGGCGCAATGAAGGACGAGCGGTCTTCTGGCGGTGCGATGAACAAGAACGCGGCGGAGGACAAGGCTGGCGCGACCAAGGGCCAGCGCACCGACGATCGCGCGCAGGGTCAGATGGACAAGTCCCAGCAGGACAAGTCCAAGAGCATGACCCAGGACACCAGCAAGGACACCAGCAAGTCCGCCAAGGACCAGAAGGACATGAAGGCTGAGGGCAGCAAGAGCGGCACCTCGACCAACAGCGCCGAGACCCAGAAGGGCACCGGCACGAGCACCAACCAGAACGCTCAGGGCCAGACCGGCACCAGCAGCACCCAGAACGCGCAGGGCGGCACCTCGTCCGCGACCACGGTCGGCCAGGCCGGCGCCGCCGCGAAGCTTTCGACCGAGCAGCGGACCCAGATCACCTCGGTGATCCGCGAGGAGCGCGTGGCCCCGGTGACCAACGTGAACTTCTCGATCTCGGTTGGCACCCGCGTGCCGCGTGAGGGCATTACCCTTCACGCCCTGCCGTCCCGGGTCGTGACCATCTATCCGGAGTGGCGGAGCTACAAGTACATCCTGGTCAAGGAAGAGATCGTGATCATCAATCCGGACACCTACGAGATCGTGGCGGTCCTGAACGTCTAAAGGCCGCGACACCGGCAAGCTCAGGGGGCGGGCAGCAAAGCCCGCCCCCTTTGCGGTTGCCGGCAGCCATGGTTCGGACTGGTTAACAAGCAATTTCCGTAGCTTCCGCACAGATTTTTGCAGCCAGGATGAGGTACCTGAAGGCCCTTCGGAGGTCCTTCAAGGCTTCCCCTGGGACGCTTTGTTACCTATAACCCCGCCACGCTGAAGCACCTCTTCCGGGATTGGAATGGCAGAACCCGCAACCGACACGATCCTCGTCCTGAACGGGCCGAACCTCAACATGTTGGGCACGCGCGAGCCGGAGAAGTATGGCCACGCGACGCTGGCCGACGTCGAGGCGCTGTGCCGGGAGACGGCGGCGACGTTCGGTCTCAAGGCCGATTGCCGGCAGTCCAACCGCGAGGGCGAGCTGATCGACTTCATCCACGAGGCGCATCGGCGCAAGATGAAGGGCATCATCGTCAATGCCGGCGGCTATTCCCACACGTCGATCGCGCTGCACGACGCGCTGCTCGCGGTTCAGATCCCGACGGTCGAGGTGCATGTGACCAACATCCACGCCCGCGAGAGCTTTCGCCACCACTCCTATACGGCACGCGCGGCCTTCGCCTCGCTCTGTGGTTTCGGCATCGAGGGCTACCGCCTCGCCATCCAGGGCCTTGCCGCCAAGCTTGCCATCAAGCCCAAAGCCTGAAGCTCCCTCATCAAAACAGAACATTCGGATCAAACAACATGGCGCGCCAGCCAGACGACAAAGCAGCCGCAAAGTTTTCCAGCGAGGATTCCGCGCTCGTCCGCGAGCTCGCGCTCCTGCTCGATGAGACCAGCCTCAGCGAGATCGAGATCGAACGTGCGGGCCTGCGCCTGCGCGTCGCCCGCAACATCAGCGTTGCTGCGACCATGCCCGTGCCGATGGCTGCGGCTCCCGCCGCCCTGCCGGGCGTCCCCGCCGCGACGGCCGCCGCCGGGCCCGACCTGTCGAAGCACCCCGGCGCGGTGAGCTCGCCGATGGTCGGCACCGCCTATTGGGCGCCCGAACCGGGCGCCAAGCCGTTCATCGAGGTCGGATCCAAGGTCTCCGTCGGACAGACGCTGCTGATCATCGAAGCCATGAAGACCATGAACCAGATCCCCTCGCCGCGCGCCGGCACGGTGACGCAGATCCTGGTCGAAGACGGCCAGCCGGTCGAGTACGGCGAGCCGCTCGTCATCATTGAGTGAGGGAGTGGCGAATAGCGAGTAGCGAAAAGCTGCTCCTCCTCCCTATTCGCCATTCGCTATTCCCCATTCGCCCCTGAGGCACCATGTTCGACAAGATCCTCATAGCCAATCGCGGCGAGATCGCCCTTCGCATCCTCAGAGCGTGCAAGGAGCTCGGGATCGCCACCGTCGCCGTGCACTCCACCGCCGACGCCGACGCCATGCATGTGCGCCTGTCGGACGAGAGCGTCTGCATCGGCCCGCCGGCGTCCAAGGACAGCTATCTCAACGTGCCCGCGCTGCTCGCGGCCTGTGAGATCACCGGCGCCGATGCCGTGCATCCCGGCTACGGCTTCCTGTCGGAGAATGCGCGCTTCGCGGAGATCCTCGCCGAGCACAATCTGCATTTCATCGGCCCCAAGGCCGAGCACATCCGCCTGATGGGCGACAAGATCGAGGCCAAGAAGACCGCCAAGAAGCTCGGCATTCCCGTGGTGCCCGGCTCCGACGGCGCGGTCGGCCCCGACGACGACGCCCTGGCCATTGCAAGGAAGATCGGCTTTCCCGTGCTGGTGAAGGCGGCGGCCGGCGGCGGCGGCCGCGGCATGAAGGTCGCGCACAGCGAGGCGGATCTCCAGGTGGCGCTGTCGACGGCGGCCAACGAGGCCAAATCCGCCTTTGGCGATGCCTCCGTCTACCTGGAAAAATACCTCCAGAAGCCGCGCCACATCGAGATCCAGATCCTCGGCGACGGCCGTGGCGGCGCGATCCATCTCGGCGAGCGCGACTGCTCGCTGCAACGCCGCCACCAGAAGGTCTGGGAGGAAGGCCCCTCGCCCGTGCTCGACGCGGCCGCGCGGGCCAAGATCGGCGAGACCTGCGCCAAGGCGATGCGCGAGATGAAATATCTCGGCGTCGGCACCATCGAATTCCTGTTCGAGGACGGCGAATTCTACTTCATCGAGATGAACACCCGCATCCAGGTCGAGCATCCCGTCACCGAGAGCATTACCGACATCGACCTCGTGCTGGAGCAGATCCGCATCGCCGCCGGCGGTGACCTGCCGGCCAGGCAGGAAGAGATCCAGGTCATCGGCCACGCGATCGAGTGCCGCATCAACGCCGAGAATCCCCAGACCTTCCGCCCCTCGCCCGGCCGCATCCTGCAATACCATCCGCCTGGGGGACTGGGGGTGCGGATCGATTCTGCCGTCTACCAGGGCTACACGATCCCGCCTTATTACGATTCACTGGTCGGCAAGCTGATTGTGCACGGCAAGACCCGCGCCGAATGCCTGATGCGGCTCCGCCGGGCGCTGGACGAGATGGTGGTGGAAGGCATCGAGACCACGTTGCCGCTGTTCCGCGCCCTGGTGCGCGAAGGCGATATCATCAACGGCGACTACCACATCCACTGGCTGGAACAGTATTTGGCCGGCAAGGCGGAACCAGCCCCGCGCTAATTCGCGCTCGCCGTGGAACCCTTTGGCCCCGATCGCGTTCTGGACGCGGGTCAGTTCCAAGGGGGCATTTTGACTTCCGCGAGATGTGACAGAGCGAGGCCGTGGTGACGGCCGAGGCCCTCCGACGGCGGGCATTTTGGCAGATCCTGCTGATCTCGGCGGGCCTTCTGGTGCTGACCGTGATCAGCGCCGGCTCGGTCTACCTCGTCAACAAGGCCCGGGAAGACAGCAAATGGGTGGTCCACACCATCGAGGCGGAGAGCCAGATCAACGCCCTGCTGCTTGAGATCCGCCGTGCCGAGAGCAGCGCCCGCGGCTTTCTCCTGACGCAAGGACCGGATTTCCAGTCGGATCACGAGAAGGCCGTCGCCGCGATCATTCCCGCGCTCGACAAGCTCACGCGCCAGATCGGCGACAATCCGGCGCAACGCGACAGTATCGAGAAGCTGAGCGCGGCGATCGAGACCCGGCTCGACCAGTTCTCGCGCGAGATGACCTTCGTCAAGCAGGGGCAGTTCGACCGGGCCATCGAGCTCGTCCGCGAGGCCGCCCGCGGCAATACCACGACCACGATCACCAACCAGGCCAACGCGATGATCCGCGAGGAGGAACGGCTGTTTCGGCTCCGCACCGCCAACTCCGACCACAGCCAGACTCTCGCTGCATCGATGACCGGCATCGGCTCCGGCCTCGTCGTGCTGCTGGCCATGATCTCGACCTGGCTGGTGCGGCGCTCGGCCCGCGCCCGTGACGAGGCCGAAGCGCGCCTGCGCGACGCCAATGTCAACCTGGAGTCCGTCGTCGACGAGCGCACGGCGGACCTGCGCGAGGCCAACGACGAGATCCAGCGCTTTGCCTATATCGTCAGCCACGATCTGCGCTCGCCGCTCGTCAACATCATGGGCTTCACCAGCGAGCTCGAAGAGCTCGGCGGCGACATCTTCCGCCGCATCGGCGGCCTCGCCCATGTCTCTGCGGACGGTGCACCGCTGGCCCCCGCCGGGCCCGGCGAGATCGCGCTCGAAGGCCCGGACAAGCAGCTCCAGGAGGATTTCTCCGAAGCGCTCGGCTTCATCAAGACGTCGATCGCCAAGATGGACCGCCTGATCTCGGCGATCCTCAACCTCACCCGCGAGGGCCGGCGTGAATTCCAGCCCGCGAAGATCGACACGACCGAGCTGATCGAGGCCGTCGTGTCGACGCTGGCGCACCAGGCGGCCGAGGCCCAGGCCGAGATCCACCTCGAGCCGCTGCCGAATGTCGTGAGCGACCGGCTCGCGCTCGAGCAGATCTTCTCCAACCTGATCGACAATGCGATCAAATATCTGAAGCACGGCGCGCCCGGAGAGATCAGAATCCGCGGGCGGACCAAGCTCGGTTACGCCATCTTCGAGATCAGCGACAACGGCCGCGGCATCGATCCGAAGGACCACCAGCGGATATTCGACCTGTTCCGCCGGGCGGGAACCCAGGATAAGCCCGGCCAGGGCATTGGTCTTGCGCATGTGCGTGCACTTGTGCGTCGCCTCGGCGGCACCATGTCGGTATCATCGGAACTGAACGCGGGCAGCACCTTCACGATCACGCTGCCGATCGCCTGGAACGTGAGCAACCGGAACAGAGATCGATGACCCAGCCTGTCACCATCATCATGATCGAGGACGACGAGGGCCACGCCCGCCTGATCGAGCGCAACATCCGCCGCTCGGGAGTCAACAACGAGATCGTCTCGTTCGCCAACGGCACCGACGCGATGCAGCACCTGTTCGGCGCCGACGGCAGCGGCCTCGTGCAGAAAGGCAATGCGCTTCTGATCCTGCTCGACCTCAACCTGCCCGACATGACCGGGATCGACATCCTGAGGCAGATCAAGGAAAACAAATATCTGAAGGCTTCGCCCGTGGTGGTTCTGACCACCACCGACGATTCCCAGGAAATCAAGCGCTGCTACGAGCTCGGCTGCAACGTCTACATCACCAAGCCCGTCAACTACGAGAATTTCGCCAATGCCATCCGGCAGCTCGGCCTGTTCTTCTCGGTCATCCAGGTCCCGCCCGCCGCCCCATGAACCAGCGCACGCCAACCCTGCTCTACATCGACGACGACGGTGCGCTGGCGCGCCTGGTCGAACGCGGCCTGACGCGGCGCGGCTACAGGGTCGTCCATGCCGCGAGCGGCGAGGAAGGCCTCGAGCGCATCCGCCGCGCTCGTGCCGAGGGCGGCATCGACGTGGTCGCGCTCGACCAGTACATGCCGGGCCTCGACGGTCTGGAGACGCTCGAGCAGATCATGGCGATCCCGGACGCACCGCCCGTCGTGTTCGTCACGGCCTCGCAGGATTCCAACATCGCCGTCACCGCGCTGAAGGCGGGCGCGGCCGATTATCTCGTCAAGGACGTCACCGGCGATTTCATCCCCCTGCTCCACGTCGCGACCGAGGGCGCGCTGCGCCAGGCCGAATTGCAGAAAGCGCGCGAGGAAGCCGAAGCCGAGATCCACGCCTCGCGCGACCGCTACGCGGCTCTTGCCGCCGAACGCGAGCTGCTGCTGCGCGAGGTCAACCACCGCGTCGGCAACTCGCTCCAGATCATCGCCTCTCTGCTGCACCTTCAGGCAAGCTCGGCCGCGCAGGACGAGGTCAAGGCGGCGCTGACCAATGCGATGGGCCGTGTCGCCGCGGTCGCGCAGGTGCACCGACGCCTCTACACCTCGCAGGACCTGAAGAGCGTGGTGCTGAACCAGTATCTGGATTCCCTGCTCGAGGATCTCCGCCGCTCGGCCGAAGGCAACCGGATGTCGCGCCTGACGCTGAAGGCCGAACCGATCGAGATCGATCCGGACCGCGCGGTCGCCGTCGGCATCATCGTCAACGAGCTGGTGATGAACGCCGTGAAGTACGCCTATCCCGACGGCGCCGGCCCGATCCATGTCGAGCTGACCGCGACAGGCGACGATCTCCTGCTGACGATCACCGACAACGGCGTCGGCGACGCCGTCAAGGCCGATCCGCGCTCCACCGGCATGGGCCAGCGCATCGTCGCGGCCATGGCCGCCAAGCTCGACGCCTCGGTCGAGCGCGATCCCGCGCATTCCGGGACGCGGATCGTGCTGAAGTTCGCTCGCGTGCCCGCAAGTCCGGGCAAGACCGGCACCGCTGCCGTCGGCTGACCTCGCGCTGCGCCCCCCATCGCAACCGCATCGCGATCCTGCTATGATCGCGAACCATGACTTCTCGCGACTCCGCTCCGTCTGAAATCACCCCGGCCGTGCTGCTGCGCGCCTATGCCTGCGGCATCTTCCCGATGGCGGAAAGCGCCGACGATCCGACCCTGTTCTGGGTCGAGCCGGAATTTCGCGGCGTCATCCCCCTCGACGGATTTCGCGTCGCCTCGCGGCTTGCGCGCACGGTGCGCTCGGACGTGTTTCGCGTGACCGTCAACACCGCATTCAAGGCGACGATCGCGGGCTGCGCCGCGCCGCAGATCGGGCGCGAGGACACCTGGATCAACAAGCGCATCCGCGACCTCTACGGCGGCCTGTATCAGCTCGGCCATTGCCACAGCGTCGAAGCCTGGCAGGGCGATGATCTCGTCGGCGGGCTGTACGGCGTCAGCTTGGGGCGGGCCTTCTTCGGCGAGAGCATGTTCCACACTGCGCGCGACGCCTCGAAGGTCGCGCTGGTGCATCTGGTCGCGCGGCTCATCCATGGTGGCTTCGAGCTGCTCGACACCCAATACGTCACCGAGCACCTGAAGAGTTTTGGCGCGGTCGAAATCTCGCGGCGGCGCTACACCGCGCTGCTCGACAAGGCGCTGGCCGGCGAGCCCGCCGATTTCCTCAGGCTCTCATCCGGCGAGGCCATCCCGGGCGCGCGCGCACTCGAGATCATCGCCTCGCGGCAATAGTCGATCGCCGGCTTACCGACCGAAGCCGGGAATCCCGAACAGACCAGGCCGCTGCTCCGGCGGCGGGGGCGGCGGCGGTGCCGGTTGCTGCTGCTGGATCGGCGGCAGAGGTTGCGGCGGACGCTGCTGCACCTGCTTCGGCGCAGCCTTCTTCTGCGCCGGCGGCGGTGGCGGCGGCTTGGCCGCAGGATCCGGCGCCGCGGTCGCAACGGTCTGCTGCGGCTCTTTGCAGTCGGTGAGCCAGATGTCGTAGATCGGGTGCTCGACGCCGTGCAGGCCGGGGCTTGCCGCGTACATCCAGCCGGAGAAGATGCGCTTCACCTCACCCTGCAAGGTGATTTCGTCGACCTCGACGAAGGCATCGGTGTTGGTGGCCTCCGTCGCCGGCCGCGTGTAGCAGGCGTCGGTCTTGACCCTGAGCGCGCCGAACTGAACGGTCTCGCCGATCTCCTCGTCGAAATTGATGATGCGGCCGGTGATCTTGTCGAGGCCGGAGAAGGTCGCCTTCTTGTTCACGATCTTCTGCGCCGGCGGCTCGGTGACGACCTCGTCGCCCGGCTGGAGACTTGCCGGGGTCTGCGGCACGGCGCCCGGAGCGCCCTTCTGCTGCGGCTGACGCCCGGGCGCGCCCGGGGCGCCTTGCGGACCGGGCGGCGCGATCGCCGCAGAAGGCGGCTGGTTCGGCGGAGCGACGGTGGAGCCCGGCGGCGGCGCCAGCGGCTGGGTTTCGACCGGCCCCGGCATCACATTGCCCTGGCGGCCCGGCGGCGGAGGCATCGGACGCGACGGCAGCACGCGGCCCTGCGGCGGCAGCTCCGGCACCTCTTCGTCGTCGTCGGGGATCGGCTGCGGCTGGCCGCGCGGAATATTGCCGGGCGGCCGCAGCGGCGGCGGATCGGAAAAGATCGTGCCGATTTGCGCCTGAGCCGGCGTCGCAACCGTCAGCGCGGTGGCGGCCAAAAGCGCCGCAAGACCAGTCAGGGTAATGGTTCGAAACATCTCGCGCGGCTTCAACAGCGAATCGGGCTTGTTGGACATTCTATAGGGGTTACCGCCGCTCGCAGGCCATCCGGTTAACACGGCGAATACGGCGGGGGAAGGGCGGCAACCCTGCCCTTCCCGGCCCCGTCTGGCCAGACCGGCTTCCCAATGGGATAGTCAAACAGCCCCTCCGAGGGGCCCGGGGCCCGGCATCGGCCCCCAAATAAGACGCCCAACCTGACTGGAAACCCCGAGGTCCCTCCTATCATGCCCGTTGTGCTCGATCCCGATGCCGCCGCCGTCTACAGGGCCGTCCAGGACCCCGACCGCCCCGCCTGCGAGACCCTGACCGCGCCGGAGGTCCGCGCCTCTTACGCGCAGGCGCGCTTTGCCACCAACCCCAAGCCGCCCGAGCTTGCCCGCGTAGCTTCGCTCTCGATCCCGGCCCCGTACGGCGCGATGCCCGCCCCCTTCTATAGGCCCAAGGAACCGCGCCGGCCCGGCGGCCTGTCGCCCGCGCTGGTGTTGTTCCACGGCGGCGGCCGGGTGACCGGCGCGTGGTTGAAGGGACTGGGCTGAAACGCCGTTCCGCATGGCTTCTCCGCTCCAAACCATCGCCGCCCTCCCGCTGCGCGTCCTGAGTTGGCTGGGCAGCCAGGGCACGCGCGGGGTCGCCGCCATCGTGTTCATCGCCGCCGCGGTGCCGCCGCTCGGCGCGTTGCTGCGTCCCTATCTCACCGAGGCGATCCTCTGCCTGCTCTGCATCTCCTTCATGCGGGTCGATCTGACCGCGCTCTACAGCCATTTGCGCCGGCCCGCGCTGGTTGCGACCGCCACGGCCTGGACCACGATCGGCGTGCCGCTGATGGTCGGGTTGATCGCGCACGCAACCGGCCTCACCGTCCGCGCGCCCGGGCTGTCGCTCGCACTGATGCTCCAGAGCATGGCCTCACCGATGATGGCCTCCCCGGCCCTCGCCGCGCTGATGGGGCTCGATGCCACGCTCGTGCTGATCACGCTGGTGACCTCGACCGCGCTGGTGCCCTTCACCGCCTCGATGTTCGCAGGCCTCTTCCTCGGCGACATGCTCAGCATCACGCCGCTGACGCTCGGCCTGAAACTGCTCGGCATCCTTGCCGCCTCGCTGCTCGCCGCGACGCTTATCCGATGGATCTTCGGCGCCGCGGCGATCCACCGTCACAAGACGCCGATCGACGGTCTCAACATCATCATCCTCTTCATCTTCGCGGCGGCGATCATGGGCGATGTCGTCAGCGATCTCCTCGCGCAGCCATTTTTCACCATCAGCCTGGCAGCTCTGTCCTTTGCGATCTACTTCACGCTGCTCGCGATCACCACGCTGTTGTTCCGCCGTATCGGCACCGAACGCGCGCTGGCGCTCGGGCTGATGGTGTCACAGCGCAATCTCGGCCTGATGCTGGCGGCGACCGCCGGCGCATTGCCGCCCACCACCTGGCTCTATTTCGCGATGACGCAGTTTCCGATTCATCTTGCGCCCTACATGCTGATGCCGATTGCGCGGCGGCTGACGGGGCGCGCGGATGCGTCGAAGGTTACAGCGGCAGACAACGTCGCTTAGGTATGTTCCCATGGTTTGCATCGCACTGACGAAGTGAAGGAACATCAGTTCAGAGATCTCGTTGAAGCCGTTCATCGAATGGAGATTGGCGATGAAGTTTGCCGCAATTCTGGTTCTCGGTTCCCTTGCCATGGGCTCAGCAGCAAGAGCAGATCAACCCGGACCGGACTGGATGCCGATGGAGCAAGTGAAGGCCAAGGTCGTGGAATCTGGCTATTCGCAGGTGACCAAGCTTGAAGCCGACGATGGCCAGTGGGAGGGCGAAGGCATCAAGAACGGACAGAAGATGGAATTCCATGCCGATCCCAAAACCGGCGCCATCGTGCGCGAAAAGCCGGACAAGTGACCATCGGCGGCGTCCAAATCTGAACAACGCAGACGTCGCCATTTCGCACGCGCCAGTTCAAGCGTACACGCCTATCCCGCCCTTGCCGCGCGCCGCAGTGCCTGTGGCGGCTGGCCGAAGGCGCGGATGAAGGCGCGGCGCATGCGCTCGGGATCGCGGAAGCCGGTTGCTTCCGCGACCAGCTCGATGCCCTCGCGCGAAGACTGCACGCGCTCGCGCGCGACTTCCAGCCGGAGCCGCTCGATCGCCTTCGACGGCGTCGTGCCGGTCTCGGCGGCGAAGGCGCGGGCGAAATGCCGCGCGCTCATGCCGGCGCGATCGGCGAGATCCTCCACCGTCAGCGGCGCGTCCAGATTTTCACGCGCCCAGGACAACAGCGCGCCGAAGCGGCCGTTCGATGCTTTCAGCTCCAACAGCGATGAGAACTGCGACTGGCCGCCGCTGCGGCGGTGATAGAGAACAAGCTGGCGCGCGGCCGCTTGCGCGATCTCCTCGCCATGGTCCTCGGTGACCATCGCGAGCGCGAGGTCGATGCCGGCGGTGATGCCGGCCGACGTCCAGACATTGCCGTCGCGGGTGAAGATCTGGTCGGGCTCGAACTTTACTTTCGGATAGCGCGCGACGAAGTCGCGCGTCCGCCCCCAATGCGTGGTGGCGCGGCGGCCGTCGAGCAGACCCGCTTCAGCCAGCACATAGGCGCCCGAGCAGACGCTCGCGACCCGCACGCCGCGCCGCGCCAGCCGCTGCACGAAGGCGCGCGTGACCTCGCAGCGCGCGGCATCCGCAACGCCCACACCGCCCGCGATCACCAGCGTGGTGATCGCATTCGCCGACTTGAAATCGCGCGCCATCATCTCGACGCCCGAGGAGCTGCGCACCGGCCCTGCATTCAACGCCAGCACCCGCAGCGCCAGCGGCTTGTCGGCGCAGCGTGCCGCGACCTCGAACACCGAGATCGGGCCGGCGGCATCGAGCAATTGAAAGTCCGGGAAGATCAGGATGCCGATCATAGCCCATGTCCGAAATAGTGGGAATTATGCCATTCCGGACACAAAGGCAGCATGCCAATCTTCGCCCGTCAAGCTCAAGTTTGGAGGATCCGCCGATGTCGTCACCGCTCCAGATCGGTCTTTTGATATTTCCGCGCGTCACCCAGCTCGACTTCACCGGCCCCTTGCAGGTGTTCGCCATGGTGCCCGGCGCCAAGCTGCATTTGATCTGGAAGCGGATCGAGCCGGTGCCGAGCGATTCCGTGCTGACGCTGACGCCGACCACGACATTCGCCGACTGCCCGCAGCTCGACGTGATCTGCGTGCCCGGCGGCGGCGGCACCAACGACCTGCTGGGCGATGACGAGGTGCTCGACTTCCTGCGCCGGCAGGCCGAGGGCGCGAGATACGTCACCTCCGTCTGCACGGGATCGCTGGCGCTCGGCGCCGCCGGCCTGTTGAAGGGCTACCGCGCCGCGACCCATTGGAGCGCGATGGAGATGCTCGGCCAGTTCGGCGCGACGCCAACAAAGACGCGCGTCTGCATCGACCGCAATCGCATCACCGGCGGCGGCGTCACCGCCGGAATCGATTTCGCGCTGACGCTGGTGTCGATCCTGATCGATCGCACCACCGCGCAAGCGATCCAGCTCCAGATGGAGTACAACCCGGCACCGCCGTTCAATTCGGGCTCGCCCGAGACAGCGCCGGCCGAAGTGTTGACCCTGCTCCGGGAGCGCGGCGCGCAAAACCAGGCGCGGCGGCTCGAGGCGGTGAAACGCGCGGCGGAGCGGGTGGCCTAGCCTCCGCGCTCGTGTCCCGGACGCGCTGCAGCGCGTAGCGATGCGGCGCCGAGCCGGGACCCACGAAGCCACGCCGTCCGCTGGCGCATGGGCCCCGGCTCAGCAGCGCACCGCTGAACCGGACGATGCTGTGCATCGCCGGGGAAGCGCTGCGCTGCGTCCGGGCACGCGCCAGGACGATAACAACAGAAGACGACAGCAACAGAAAAAGGCCGCTCGGTTTCCCAAGCGGCCTTTCCTGTCTTACGGCGGCTGCACATTCACATCGAGCGATGTCGGAGCTTCCAGACCGGGGGCCTATCTCCCGATCGAGTCCATACTCGGCGGCCGCTGCATCTCGGGACAGTCGCGAACTGTTGCCCGAACCGAACGCGATGGTCTCCCATCTCCGTAAGATGGGATCATTGGACTGCATTGCTGGCGCGGCCGCAATGGCCGCGCAGGCGCCGTCCCCGCTGTTCCCGTTGTCCACAGCGGCTGAGGCGGATGCGGGTGCATCCAGTTGAACGATGAAGATCGCGGGCCGAAAGACTAGCCAGGGGTCCAGGGCTGATAGTCACCGGTCGCCTTCGGACGCTTGCCGCTGGCGAGGGTCGATCCCGAGGGACGATAGGCCTTCGCCGTGCCAGTGAGATTCGGCTGGTGCGGCTTCTCCCACTCGCGCGGCTGGTAATTGTCCTCGGTCGGCGGCACATCGACGGTGTGATGAATCCAGCCGTGCCATGACGGCGGGATCCGGCTCGCTTCGGCATAGCCGTTATAGACCACCCAGCGCCGCTCGAAGCCCAGGGTCGGATCGACCGCGCCGCCGCGGGTGCGATAGTAGAGATTGCCCTGCTCGTCCTGGCCGACCAGCTCCCCGTACCGTTTGGTCCAGAGTTGGGTGCCAAAAGTCTGGCCATTCCACCAGGTGAAGAACTTGAGGAAGAATTGTTTCATGCGGCAAGGGCCCTGCTTCGTCGGGCCCTGATGCCATCCGGGCAGCGAAATGTCCAGTTCGGCGGCGCATGGTGCCCTCGGTAGACGCGCAGCCACGACCCAGCCGTTGCCGCAAATCGGACGCGATCCGTTCATGCCGGGTACAGCGGCCGCGAGCGAGGCTCCCTTCACGCGCAAACCGGCGTGGTCCCAGGAACCATAGCTCTTTCATAGGGTTTGCTTCCGGGAAAGGAGTTTACCCATGAACAGTCTGAGAGTTTTGAGTGCAGCCGCTACGCTGGCGCTCGTTCTACCCATGACCGCACCGAGCTTTGCGCAGGATCGCGGCGCCCGCGGGGGCGGGGGCGGCGTGCACATCGGCGGTGGTGGCGGCGGTGCGCATGTCGGCGGCGGCGGCATGGGGGGTGGAGCCCGGATGGGGGGCGGCGGTGCCGCGTTCCACGGCGGTGGCGGCAACTTCGCAGCTGGTGCCGCGGCGCGTCCAGGCGGCGACACTTTCGCAGCCGGTGCAGCGGCTCGTCCGAGCGGCGGCACTTTCGCAGCCGGTGCAGCGGTTCGTCCGAGCGGCGGCACTTTCGCAGCCGGTGCAGCGGCTCGTCCAAGCGGCGGCACGTCCTTCACCGGTGGCGCAGCCCGCAACTTCGCAGCCGCCAGCGGCGGCACTTGGCAGAACCGCAGCGGCGGCTGGAGCGGCGGAACTAATTGGAGCGGCGGAGGCCGGCACTATCACCACCGTCGCGGCGGCTTCTGGCCGGGCTTCGCGGCCGGCGCGGCGATCGGCGGCCTCGGCTCATACGCCTATTACGGCGGCGGCGGCTATTACGACGACCCCTACTACTACGACAGCTACTATGACGAGCCGACAGTAGCGGTGGTCCCCGACAGCGGCGGCGATTCCGCAGCCTATTGCGCGCAGCGCTACAGATCGTATGACCCGGCTTCGGGCACCTATCTCGGCTATGACGGCCAACGGCATCCCTGCCCGTAGCCACGCCAGCCACGCGTAACGGAAGGCGTCGCAGCGCTGCGACGCCTTTTTCGCGCATCGGGTACATATCCGCGATGCCGCGCACAGCGAGCCCATCGCCGGCGATGATGCATAAAATTGGATGTAAATGGACCTCTATGCACCGCACCGTGCATATCTACCGGGATCCAATCCAAAATTGACCCGACACACGATTCGCGGATATCACCAATCCCAGTGGGGACTTCGATCTACTGGGAAGTTTCATGCCGCGTATTCTCGTGGTTGATGACGATCCGATGGTCGGCGCGACCATTGAGGTCCTCCTCCAACGTCAGGGCTTCGATGTCACGCTGACCGACGGTGGTGAAACTGGACTGGCTGCGCTGGAAACGCAGACATTCGAGGTGATGCTGGTTGACATCTTCATGCCGCACATGCGCGGCTTTGAGTCCATCCGCATCTTTCACGAGCGCGCACCGGCCACTCCGCTGATCGCGATGTCCGGCTACGCCTTCGCCTCATCCGCCTCGCCCTCTCCCGATTTCCTCCGCATGGCGCTGGAGCTTGGCGCAACGCGCTGCCTGCGCAAACCGTTCACACCGGAAGCGTTGCTGACCGCGATCCGGGAATGCCTCGCAAGCGAGAGCGCGCAGCCGAAGGACCAGAAAGAATCCCCTTGATTCCAACGCAGCGCGTCATTCTGGGTACCGGACTTGCCATCCTCCTGATCATCACCTCGGCCTCGATCGCCCTCGACGTCAAATCGCGGTCCGAGGCGGCGTGGGTCAATCAGACGGTTCAGGTCCAGAAGAAGATCTCCGATCTGCGCGTGCTGCTGCGCCGCGCCGAGAGCGCCGCGCGCGGCTACGAGCTCTACCGCACCCCGGGCTTCAGCGCCGATTTCCAGGCGGTGCAGGCCCAGATCGCGCCGGCGCTGGCCGACCTCAAGCGCGGCGTGCGCGACAATCCCGACCAGGTCGCGCTGCTGGAGGGCACCGAACCGCTGGCGCTGCGCCGGGTCGAGATCGCGGCCGAAGCGATGCGGCTGCGCGCGGCGAACGACCAGGCCGGCATTGCCGCGCTCAACGGCAGGGCCGAGGGCCGAGGCCTCATGGACACCGTGATGGGCAACCTCGACCGCCTGAGCGCGGAGGAGGAACGCCTGCTCGCCGCGCGCGCCCAGGATTCGCGCCGCACGGGCGTCGTCCTGCTCGGCATCGACGTCGCTGGCGCCGTACTGATCCTGCTGCTGGTCGCGCTGGTGATGCGCGAGAGCCGGCGCGCCACGGTGCAGCTCCAAAGCACGCTGAGCGAGACCACGGCCGCCAAGGACGCGCTCGCGGCGGCGGTGGCCGATCGCACGCAGCATCTGGTGACGGCGCATGACGAGCTGCGCCTGTCGGTCAACGTGCTGCAAAGCACGTTCCACAGCATGGCGGAGGCGGTGCTCGTGATCGACGCCGAGGGCAACGTGCTGCTGTCCAATCCGGCCGCGGAGCGCATGCTGCTGCATCGCACCGGCATGAACCTGCGCAATCTGCGCACGCTGTCAGACGTCTTCCACGGCGACGGCGTGACGCCGATGCAGGCCGACGAGCTGCCTTCGGTGCGCGTGCTGCGGGGCGAGAAGTTCGAAGATCTGGAGATGATCGTCCGCCCGCACAACGGCATTCCTCCCCGCCATCTCATGGTCAGCGGCCGGCCGATGCTGGACGGGCAAGGCGAGATCTCCGGCGCGGTGCTGGTCTATCACGACGCCACCATGTCGCGCGAGACCGAGCGGCAGCTGTACCAGTCGCAGAAGCTGGACGCGATCGGCAAGCTGACCGGCGGCGTCGCGCACGACTTCAACAACATGCTGACCGTGATCTCCGGCAACACCGAGACGCTGGTGGAAGGCCTGAAACAGCAGCCCGAGCTGCAGCGCGTGGCGCGGCTGATCGACGATGCCGCCGAGCGCTGCGCCGAGCTGATCCAGCATCTGCTCGCCTTTGCGCGCCGGCAGCCGCTGCAGCCGCGCAACGTCGAGATCAACGCCGCGATCGCGGACATCGCAAAGCTGCTGCGCCCCACCCTCGGCGAGCAGATCCAGATCGAGACCGTACTGGAACAGGGGTCGATGACCGCGCATATCGATCCGTCCCGGCTCACCAATGCCGTGCTCAACATGGCGATCAACGCGCGCGATGCCATGCCGAACGGCGGCAAGCTGCTGCTGGAGACCCACCGCGTCGTGCTGGACGAGGCCTATGCGCAGGCCCATGCGGACGTGACGGCCGGCCCCTACATCATGCTCGCGGTCAGCGACACCGGCACCGGCATGTCCCTGGAGACCCAGCAGAAGGCGTTCGAGCCCTTCTTCACCACCAAGGAGGTCGGCAAGGGATCGGGCCTCGGCCTCTCCATGGTCTACGGCTTCGTCAAGCAGTCCGGCGGCCACATCAAGATCTACAGCGAGGAAGGCCACGGCACCACGATCAAGCTCTATCTGCCGCCGGGCGAAGGCACGGCGGAGGTCGCGGTCGCCGCCGCGCCGCCAGCCGAGGGCGGCGCCGAGACCATCTTCGTCGTCGAGGACGATCCGCTTGTGCGCAACTTCGTCACCACGCAGCTGCAGAGCCTCGGCTACAAGACCATCGCCGCGTCCGACGGCAAGACCGCGCTGGACCTGATCACGGCCGGCCAGACGTTCGACCTGCTCTTCACCGACGTCGTCATCCCCGGCAGCATGAGCGGGCGAGACCTCGCCGACGAGGTGGCCAAGCTGCGGCCGGGTGTGAAGGTGCTCTACACCTCCGGCTACACCGACAACGCCATCGTCCATCACGGCAAGCTCGACGACGGCGTGATGCTGCTGACCAAGCCCTACCGGCGCAACCAGCTCGCCAAGATGATCCGGAAGGCGCTGGGGGCTACCGCGTCGCCAGCACCACCGCCGCCAGCGTAAAGATCAGCGCGGCGATCTGCCCTGCTCCCAGCGGCTCGCCGAGCGCGATCGCCGATGCGACCACGCCGAGCACCGGCACCGCCATGGTGCCGATCGCGGCGACCGAGGCCGGCAGCCGCGCCAATGCGGCGAACCAGCTGACATAGGCGATGCAGAACTGCACCACGGTCGAGTAGATCAACAGCCACCAGCCGAGCGGCGTCACCTTGTCCAGATGCGTGGTCTCGACCAGGAGGCCGATGATCGAGATCGGCAGGCAGCCGATCCCGATCTGCCAGGCCGCGGCCGTGATCGGCGGCAGGCGGATCGGATACTTCTTGGAGAACACCGTGCCGACGGCGAAGCCGAACGCGCCGCCCAGCGCCATGATGATTCCAGGCAACTTCTCGACGCTGGCGGCGATGCCGTTGCCGCCCATGATCGAGGCCAGCCCAACGAAGGCCATCACCAGCCCCAGCGTGCGCAGCAGCGTCGGCCGCTCGCCCAGCACCGGCCAGGCGATGATCGAGGCCCAGACCGGCATCGTATAGGCGATCAGCGCCGCCTCGCTCGCCGGCAGCCACAGCAGCGCCAGGCCCATCAGCACCATCCAGCCGGTGACGTTGAGCACGGCGGCGGTGAGCAGGCGCGGCCAGGTCGCGGCGTCCACATGCAGGCTCTGCCGGCGCAGAAACGCGAGCGCGGCAAGCAGGAGCGCGCCGAGCACGCCGGTCACCCCGCGCAAGGTCAGCGGCGGCAGCTCGGAGAGCAGGAATTTCGTCACCGGCCAGTTGAAGCCCCAGCCGATCGAGGTGATGGCGAGGAACATCAGGCCGGCCGGGGCGATGCGCGGTCGCGCATCCCGGCGAGTCGAATCAAGCATGGGGGTATCCGGCAAAATCGAGCGTCAGCTTGGCGCGGATTCGCCGCTCAAACCACCACCCCGGCGGGCATGCCTGCCCTCATCTTCCGTAGGGCTACGTGAGTCCTGCTGACGCAATCCCTTCGCCTAAAAATATACCTGCCCTGTGAACAGCGGGATGAAGCCTGCGCAACCTCACCGGATGCAAATTTTTTCAGTTGGGAATCCCTGAGGACTCACTGATACTTGCCTCCACAACAGGCGCGCCGAAGACCCCTGTTATCCCCCACAATCCACCATATTTAGTATTTGATTCAGGAACTCGCACTAGTTCTTGACGGGCGCAACGGAGAGTCCTAGCTTTCGATCCGTTCGGCGCGAGTGAGTTTGCGTCCCGCCGGCACTCCCCCAAAGGGTCCGCAAATCGGCACTCCGCCAAGCCAGCCAAAGGCAGCGGATGAGGGCTTGTCTGCCCGCGAAAGGCGGACTCTTCGGGCGCCAGAACGGGCCGGCAACAGGCTCGGATGGCAAGGAAAGACGTTGTGACGGTGGGGCGTTGAACGCATGTCGGGCTCATCCCCTTGGGGGCGGATGCAGCAAGGCATGCCGGCGGATGATCGGTGCGCGCATCGAGCCATCGCGTCGGGAGAACAAGGGCCGGGTCCACCGGCTGAACTGCGGTGCCCCAAGGCCGAACGGCCGAGGGCGCCGCGAAACGAAATGTCGACCGGCATGCCTGAACGGAGGCGGGACCGGTCAAAACTTAAGGACGGGGCAAGACGATGCGGATTGAGCGGCGCCACACCACTTCGGGACAGTCACCTTACGCAGGGATCGATTTCCGGCTGACCACGTCGGAGATCAGAAATCCCGACGGCTCGGTCGTGTTCAAGCTCGACAATGTCGAGGTGCCCACGGAATGGTCGCAGGTCGCCTCCGACGTGCTCGCCCAGAAGTATTTCCGCAAGGCCGGCGTTGCCGCGCGCCTGAAGAAGGTCGAGGAGGAATCCGTCCCCTCCTTCCTGTGGCGCTCCGTGCCCGACACCGAGGCCCTCGCTGCTCTCCCTGAGAAGGAGCGCTATGTCAGCGAGCTCTCGGCCAAGCAGGTGTTCGACCGCCTCGCCGGCTGCTGGACCTATTGGGGCTGGAAGGGCAAGTATTTCTCGAGCGACGAGGACGCCCAGGCCTTCTACGACGAGCTGCGCTACATGCTCGCGATGCAGATGGTCGCGCCGAACTCGCCGCAATGGTTCAACACCGGCCTGCACTGGGCCTATGGCATCGACGGCCCCGGC
>Ga0209758_1001023_pt1 | contig 36896 bp, 36 predicted proteins | sample AraplaMF_Col_mMF_FD_184258 | JGI IMG/M metagenome (GOLD analysis project Ga0209758, IMG submission 184258) | Arabidopsis root microbial communities from the University of North Carolina, USA - plate scrape MF_Col_mMF (SPAdes) (version 2) | ecosystem: Host-associated > Plants > Roots > Endosphere... | reverse complement strand
TCGATACATGGCGTCTCTGCCTCCCGGAGCGGTGCAGGAAATTTGAAAGATCCGGCCAGCAGCGCCGGATCTCCGGTCTGGCCGAGATGCGCATTCGCGGCTTCTGCATAGACAGCCAGCCGTTGTGCGTGATCCAGCCCAGCGCCACTCAAGATATTCTTGCAGATCGCCTGTGCCAGCGCCTCGCGGCCCTTATCAATGGCCTGGTCGTAGGCCTGGACGCGGCCGTAAAAGGCCTCGCCGAACGCCCGCATCCGCTTCGGGACGCTCTGGTCGCCTACGCCCATCTCGCGGAGATTATCGTCCATGTCCTCGCAAAAGCGGTCGAACAGGGCTTGCGACAGCCCCACCCCGTCTTGGGCGACCGTCCGCAGACGCCGCAACAACAGCCAGAGGTGAAGGAGCAACAGGTCGAAACGGCCATTAACCGTATCCGGCACGCCCAAGTCCCGGTAAAATATGGGTTCTCGCGCCTGCGTCACGATCATGCCATAGATGGCTTCAATGGTGCCGGCCGGGGCTAGCCGGGGTTTCCTGAAGTGATTGAACGGCCAAAGCATTGTGGTTTCCGCAAGCGGGCGCGCGCGAGTTGCATTCAGAGCTTCCGCCCGGTACTTCAGCGCCTCGCGCGACGCAAGGGGACGGAATCAGTTCCGCTATGACGATAACGAACCAGACCAGCCCCCGCGCAACTCGGCGGCGCGGCCTTCATGCACGCTGGCGCGGCTTGCGCATGCTCGCAGCCGTGACCCTGGTCGGGGCTGCGCTTGCCGGCTGCACCGGCGAGCAATTCCAGAAGGGCTATATCCTGCCGCCCGGCGCGCTCGAGCAGATTCCGATCGGCGCAAGCCAGGATCAGGTGCTGATCGTGATGGGCACGCCCTCCACCGTCGCGACGCTGGACGGCGAGGTGTTCTATTACATCTCGCAGCGCTCGGAGCGCCCCGTCGCCTTCATGAACCAGAAGGTGGTCGACCAGCGCGTGATCGCGGTCTATTTCGACAAGAACCGGCGCGTGCGCCGGCTTGCGAATTACGGCCTCCAGGACGGCAAAATCTTCGACTCGATCAGCCGCACCACGCCGACGTCGGGTCAGGAGATGAGCTACCTCACGCCGCTGTTCAAGCTGCTCAGCTTTAACTGAGTCTTCAGCCTGCGGCGTCGTGCCGCTCTTCGCGCAACACTTGCGGGCGTGTGCGACTTGCCGTTGCACGCTCGGTTCCCTACGCTCTCTGCAAAATAAAGCAGGGAGTGGATTCGTGTCCAAGAAACTTCAGAGCAAGCTGCTGTCCCGCCGTCGCCTGCTCGCCGGGGCCGCTGGTCTGTCGACTTCAGCCATCCTGCCACGATCGAGCCTTGCGGACTGGAAGCCGACCGAGAACATTCGCATCGTCGTGCCGGCCGCGGCTGGCGGCTCAACCGACGTGATGGGCCGGCTGCTCGCCGCCCATCTCCAGTCCGCCTGGGGCCAGACAGCGGTCGTGGAGAATCGTTCGGGCGGCGGCGGCACGATCGGCACCGCCGAAGTTGTTCGCTCCAAGGCCGATGGCCACACCATCCTGATCGGCAATCCCGGGCCGAACGCGATCGCCTACAGCATCTTCAAGAACCTCACCTACAAGCCGGACCAGCTCCAGCCTGTGACCAACATGATCCGGATCCCGAACATTGTGTCCGCGCATCCGAAGACCGGCATCAAGTCGGTCGCCGAGCTGATCGCCTATCTGAAAGCCAATCCGGACAAGTTGAGCTACGCCTCATCAGGCGTCGGCCAGAGCCCGCACCTCACCGGCGCCTGGTTCCTCCAGCTCACGGGGCTGAAGATGACGCATATCCCGTTCCGCGGCGCCGGCCCCGCGCTCCAGGCCGCGCTCGCCGGCGACATCCAGATCCTGTTCGACAATCTCTATCCGAGCCTGCCGCAGGTGCAGAACGGCACGCTCAACGGCCTTTGCGTCACCACCACCGAGCGCAGCGAGCTCGCACCGAACCTGCCGACGATGCGCGAGAGCGCGTCGGAGCTTGCGAATTTCGACGTGTCGTCCTGGTTCTCGGTGTTTCTGCCGAAGGGCGTCCCCGCCCCCGTGCTCGAGGCACTCAACCTCCAGGTCAAGGCGATGCTGGAGCGCGACGTCATCAAGAAGCAGATTGCCGCCATGGGCGCCCGCGCCGACTACGGCACGCCGCAGCAATTCGCCGAGTTCGTCGAGGCCGAGACGAAGAAATTCGCCGGCATCATCGAGAAGGAAGGCTTGCAGATGGATGTGCAGTAGCGCACCTACGTCGCACGGGTCGAGCCGATCGCCACACCGGTGAGCGTTCCGTTGATGTGCATCGGACCATACAGCTCACCATAGGTATTGCACCCAAACACACGATGGGCCCTGTATAGTTCCGACATGTCGCGGTCGCATTGGTGCTCGACACCCATACGCCTCTGAACGGACTCGAACCCGATATAGAGGGAGACCTCCCCGATCTCTTCCTGGATCTGCGCGAAAAGATCGCTGGTTGGATGGACCGGGTCACGCAATGTGGCCACCGTGAACACGAGGCCCTTGTCAATGGCAGAGGCAAAATGCAACGTGCCGTCCGCATCGACGCGGCGTATCGAGCGTGTGTAATACGTATCGCCGATCCGCACGAGCACAGGATGGGATGCAAACGCCGTCACGTCGAGTTCACCGCCGGCGATGCCCGCCATGCGTGAATACTCGGCTGCTGCGGGCTCGGCATTCAACTCGCTGACAGTACGCCGATCCGGATCGGCCTCCGTCACGACCATTTTTTCCGTGCAGGGTTCGCAAGTGTCGCAAGAAAAGATGAGGAACGGCAACGACGTCTTGAACACAAGGAGCACCGCTGCATCGGTATGGGCGCGGCCCCCGAAATAGACCCAGCTGCGCTCAAATCGCAAACCATCTGCGGCCGAGCCGCCGACCAGCGGCATGGGACCAAGCGCGGCATGAATCGCGGCCAAAACGACCTCTTCCCGCTGGCACATGCCATCTATGAGCAACAACCCGAAACAGCGCTCGCCATCGGCATTGCCGCCGTGTCGGAAGAAGCCTTGGCGAATCTCTGCGCCAATCGTGCGATGGTCTTCGATGCGAAAATTCGAGAGCCCGGAGATGGAGTGAGCCGTCACTTCGAAGTCGGCAGCGCTAAAGGCCAGTGCGACGACGCTGTTTTCATCCCATCCGTTGAGCGCAATCTCGCCGGCGGTCGTGCAGCCAAAGACGGGCGTGCCCGTGAAGCGCGCCGTCATTTCGGCCGCAAACCGTTGCGGATCGTAACAAGGTGAAACAAACACGAGAACCGCCGCAAGCCCGCTGGCCGGGAGAACGCTTGCCAGCTCCGCCGCCGCAGCCGCGGCGGTAGACGCTTTCGTCTCGACGGCTAGAACGCCGGATAGACATCGATCGAGCATCGGCGGTCAGAAACCTGATTGAGGCGCGACGAATTCCGATTGAGCCATCGTCGCGCCTTAGCTGGTTCAGTTGACCCGTGTGGCGAGCAACTCGGAAAGATTAGCGTCGAGCTGTGCGAGCATCTGCGGATCGGTGCCGAACAGACCCAGGTGCCCGTCGATGCTGGCCAGCGGGCGAAACTCGCTCCCCGGAATGAGCCGTTGCTCGACCTCGCAATCGGCCGGCGGGAAGAACATGTCGTGACTGATCGGCATCACGAATGTCTTCGCCTTGATACGCCCGAGAGCGGCAGCAAGGTCGCCATCGGCGTTGCGGCTGACGTCGCCGCGCTGCCACTTCCACGCCATGGACAGAAGGTTATTCGGGTCCATCGGCGCGAAGTAACCGGTCATGAAGGTGTCGACAAAGGCCTGCACGGTTTCGAAACCCAGCGCCTTGTGCCTGTTGGCGCGGAAGAAGTCGGTGCTCCAACCCATCACGGTCCAGAGCTTGGCCTGTCGCTTGAGGCCCGCGGCGACATCGGCCGGCGAGCCGTAGCGTCCTTCGCGGAAGCCCGGATCGGTCGTGATTGCCTCATTCAGCGTCTCCGCGAAGAGGAAGTCGTGCTCGGTATTCCTCGCCGTTCCGGCGATCGGCGCCGCGCGTTTGACGAAATCCGGATAGCGCACGGCCCACTCGTAGGTCTGTTGCGCGCCCATCGAGCCCCCGACCACGAGCGCCAGGCTCCTGAGCCCGAAATGTTCGGTCAACAGCCGATGCTGGGCGCGAACGTCGTCGCCGATGCGGACCTTTGGGAAATTCGGTCCGGCCATCGCGCTACTAGCGTTGTGCGGCGATGTCGACAATCCACTGCCGATTTGGTTGACCACGATGATGAAGTATTTCGTGGGATCGAGCGCCCGGCCCGTGCCGATATAGACCTGCTCCATGATCTTGCTCGTGCCCGAATACCAGGTGGGGACGAGAATGGCGTTGTCCTTCGCCGCGTTGAGCGCGCCGTGTGTGGCGACGGCCAGCTTGCAGCCGGGAATGGTGCCGCCATCCTCGAGCGCCAGGTCGCCGATGTCGATCATCTCGTAGGGGCCGTGACCTTCAGGCCCGTAATAGGGATTGTTGCTCATCTGAATTTTCCTTCGGACCAGAGTCAGTTCATCGCGAGACCGGGATAGCCGCTGGCGGCGAGTTCGTCGCATTGTCTGTTGTAGTTGCCGACGCCGCCGATATAGGACAACAGCCGGCGCGGCTTGCCGTCGACGTTGGAGCCCATGTACCAAGAGTCGGTTTTGACCACGAGCGTCGCCGCAGCGGTGTCGTCATGGTGCTTCACCCAGGTATCCTCGAACTCCCGCGTGGCCTCGATCGTTCGCTTGCCTTGCGTCCGCGCGTAGCCGATGCAGTCGGTGATCCAGTCGACTTGCTGCTGCAGACAGGTGGTCATGTTGCAGAGCGCGGCCGAAGGTGCGAGTGGCGCGCCGGTCGTGAACAGATTCGGATAGCCATGGACCTGCAGGCCCATTGCGGTGCGGATCTCCTGCTTCCATTGTTCTTTCAGCGAACGACCGTCGCGGCCGCGGAAGTCGATCCGGCTCAGCGCACCGGACCCGGCGTCGAAGCCGACAGCGAGGATAATGACGTCGACCTCGTGAACCTTGCCGTCGGAGGTCTGGATGCCGTCGGGCACGATGCGCTCTATCGGGGTTGTCAGGCAGTCGATCGCTTCGACGTTGTTCTGCAGATAGACCTCGAGATAGCCGTTCTCGAGCGGCACGCGGTGCGTGCCGAAGCCATAATCGGACGGAATCAGGAGGCTGCACAGTTTCGGATCGTTGCGCAGGCGCTCGCGCATCTTGCCGCGCACGAAGTCGGACACGACGGCGCTGACCGATTCGTCGAAGAACATTTCCGGGAAGGTCGCCAGCCACATCGACAGCGAACCTTCGTTCCAGAACTTTTCCAGCACTTCCGTGCGCTCTCCGGGTGTCAACTCCGCCCAGGGACGGTTCTCGAAGTCGTAGTGGAAGCCGGCGAAGGTCGAACGGACGCGCTTCTTCAGGTCGTGGAACTGGCTCGCCCATCGGTCCCATTCGGCCTGGCTGTATTGCGGATTTTTCATCGGCACCACGTATTGCGGCGTGCGCACGAAGATCTTCATTTCGGCGACGTCGGGGGCGATGGTCTGGATGACCTGGATGCCGGTCGCCCCGGTGCCGACCACCGCGACGCGCTTGCCTTTGAGATCGACGCCGGTCTTCGGCCATCGTCCGGTATGGTGGATCTCGCCTCGGAACGTCGACTGGCCGGGAAAGCGGTCGACGAGCGGGGCCGACAGCATGCCGCAACAGGCGAGGACGTATTGCGTGTCGATCTTCTCGCCGGCGTCCGTCGTGACCGTCCAGCGGCCGTCCTTCTCGCGATAGTGGGCCGAGGCGATGCGGCTGTTGAATTGAATGTCCTTCTTCAGGTCGAGATGATCGGCCACGAAGTTCAGCCAGCGTTCGGTCTCGGGCTGCGCGGGAAATCGTTCGCTCGGCTTCCAGGCCTTGTACAGCTCTTCGGAGAACCAATACTGGTAGACCTCGACCTGGGAGTCGAAGCGCGCACCCGGATAGCGATTCCAGTACCAGGTGCCCCCCACCCCAGATGCCGTATCATAGGCGCGGACGTTCAGTCCCATTTCGCGCAGGCGATACAGCTGATAGAGACCGGCGATCCCGGCGCCGATGACCAGCGCATCCAACCGTGTTGTCGGTGCATCCGCACGCGACGTGTGTGTCGGCTCCAACAAGGTGCCCATAACGTTTCCCCTCTTTTGTAGCGGCCGCTTGAGCGACCGAATGGCCATTCGGCCGTGGGAGGAACGTTAGAAGCGACGTGCAGCGCCGTCTTGAATGAACCAGTGAGCGTGTTGAAGGATCAGGTGAAGAAGCGCTAGCGAGAGCCATCGTCCCTGATGGCGGCCGGTGTGCGACCCAAGCGCGCGCGCATGATGCGCGTCAGATGGGCCTGATCCGCGAAGCCGCATTCCGCCGCGATCGCCTTCACCGGCAAACGACCAAGAGCAAGCATTTGCTGCGCTTTTTCGAGCCTGCGGTCGAGGACGTACTGGTGGGGGCTGGTCCGAAACGAAGCGCGAAAGCGCTTCCCGAAAGTCCAGACGCCCATGGAGGCGACTTCGGCGAGTTCTTCAAGCGAGAGCGCCTGATCGATCCGGGCTTCGATGTACTCGACAACGCGTTTGCGCTTTGCCGGAGGCAGTTCGCCCCTTCCGGACTTGTCGACAAACTGAACGGATGCAAAGTTGCGAAGCAGATTGACGACGAGCTGTGTGCTCAACGCGTCGACGTACAACGCGCCGCCGATGCCGTTCCCGCCGGCTTCGCGAGATATCGCCTCGACGGTTTCGGTCACGATCGGACTTTGCGTGCGCAATATGTCGTGCAGCCGCACCGCGGCGATCGGCCGTTCGAGGACGTCGGCAGCCACGCGGGAGACCACAGCGTCCGAAAGATAGACATGCGAGACGTCGATCTGCTCGGTCCAATGCCAGTGCGAAGCCTGCGAGCGGGTCAATAGCGAAACGTCGCCCGGATGACACTCGGTCCGGGTCCAGCGCCCCTCGAAACGCCGCTCCATCATGGTGCTGCCGCGCTTATAGGAGACGATCATGAAATCGGCCATCGCGGGCACCGGGACGTCGAGACCGCTATAGCGGTAGGTCCGCAGCTCAACGCCCTTCCAGCCTTGACCGGCACTGCAGCGCAGCAACTCACCCGGTACAAAGCGCGGCAGTTCTTCTGGTCGAATGAGCAGTGCCATGGGATTTTTCCAACGTCGCGGACGGACGGCACCTGTGCGAACTATTGTCAACAGCAGGTTTGTACGTGTCAAGCCGAGCTGAACGGGCGTGGCGTGCGCTCGCTGTATCCGGCGCCGGGCGAGTCGACTTCGTGGATGCCGTGAAAGAAGTTCGCCGGCATCATCCGGAAGAAATCATCGCAGGTGGACGTGCATTAGCCCCCACGGATCTGCAGCACTTCGTGCTGCGCAGCGTCGGGGGAACGCGAGTAGAGCGATATCCACCAAACAAAAAACCCCACGGCTCGCGCCGCGGGGTTTTGTCGTGCATCACTTAGCGTCGTTCAGTGTGCCAGGATCGCCAGCAGCAGCAAGGCCACGATGTTGGTGATCTTGATCATCGGGTTCACCGCGGGACCCGCCGTGTCCTTGTAGGGATCACCTACGGTGTCGCCGGTCACCGCGGACTTGTGGGCATCACTGCCCTTGCCGCCGTAGTGACCGTCCTCGATGTACTTCTTGGCGTTGTCCCAGGCGCCGCCGCCCGAGGTCATGGAGATCGCGACGAAGAGGCCCGTCACGATCACGCCGAGCAGCATGGCACCGACAGCGGAGAACGCCGCCGACTTGCCGGCCGCGCCGCCGCCCGCGATCGCGTAGATCACGAAGTAGACGACGATCGGCGACAGCACCGGAAGCAGCGAGGGGATGATCATCTCCTTGATCGCCGCGCGCGTGAGCAGATCGACCGCCTTGCCATAGTCAGGCTTGTCGGTGCCCTGCATGATGCCCGGCTTCTCGCGGAATTGACGCCGCACCTCCTCGACGATCGCGCCTGCCGCACGCCCCACAGCGGTCATGCCCATCGCGCCGAACAGATACGGCAAAAGGCCGCCGAACAGCAGGCCCACCACCACGTAAGGATTGTTCAGCGAGAAATCCGGATTGACGCCGGCGAAGTAGGCGTGATGCGCGCTGTCTCCAACGAAGAACTTGAGGTCCTGGTTGTAGGCCGCGAACAGCACCAGCGCGCCGAGACCGGCGGAGCCGATCGCGTAGCCCTTCGTCACCGCCTTGGTGGTATTGCCGACAGCATCGAGCGCGTCGGTCGACTTACGCACTTCCTTCGGCAGGCCCGCCATCTCGGCGATGCCGCCGGCGTTGTCGGTGACCGGGCCGAACGCATCGAGCGCGACGACCATGCCGGCCAGCGCCAGCATGGTGGCGGTCGCGATCGCGATGCCGAACAGGCCAGCGAGGCTGTAGGTGACCAGGATGCCGGCGATGATCACGAGCGCGGGCAGCGCGGTCGCTTCCATCGAGACGGCAAGACCCTGGATCACGTTGGTGCCGTGACCGGTCACCGAGGCCTGGGCGATCGACTTCACCGGGCGATAGTCGGTGCCGGTGTAGTACTCGGTGATCCAGATGATCAGCGCGGTGACGACGAGGCCGACCACACCGCATTCGAACAGCGCCATGCCGGTGTAGTCGACACCCTCGAGCTTGCCGAAGCCAATCAGGTAGTAGATCACCAGCGCAATGCCGATCAGCGACAGGATGCCGGTTGCGATCAGGCCCTTGTAGAGCGCGCCCATGATCGACTGGCTCGGCCCGAGCTTCACGAAGAAGGTGCCGATGATCGAGGTGATGATGCAGATACCGCCGATGGCGAGCGGCAGCGTCATCATGTTGGCGAGGATCGGCGTCTTGGCGAAGAAGATCGCTGCCAGCACCATGGTGGCGACCGCGGTCACCGCGTAGGTCTCGAACAGGTCCGCCGCCATGCCGGCGCAGTCGCCCACGTTGTCACCGACGTTGTCGGCAATCGTCGCCGGATTGCGCGGATCATCCTCCGGGATGCCCGCTTCGACCTTGCCAACGAGGTCGCCGCCGACATCAGCACCCTTGGTGAAGATGCCGCCGCCGAGACGTGCGAAGATCGAGATCAGTGAGGCGCCGAAGCCGAGCGCCACCATGGCGTCGACCACGGTACGGCTATCAGCTGCGAGCTTCAGCGAGTGGACCAGAAAGCCGAAATAGAGCGTCACACCGAGCAGCGCGAGACCCGCCACTAGAAGTCCGGTGATCGCGCCTGCCTTGAAGGCGAGCTCGAGGCCGCCGGCGAGCGAGGTCGTCGCGGCCTGGGCGGTGCGCACATTGGCGCGGACCGAGACGTTCATGCCGATGAAACCGGCCGCCCCCGACAGGATGGCGCCGATGGCGAAACCGATCGCGACATAGAGTCCAAGGAAATAGGCAAGCAGCACGAAGATGACGATGCCGACGAGACCGATCGTGGTGTATTGCCGGCGCAGATAAGCCTGTGCGCCTTCGCGCACCGCCCCTGCAATTTCCTGCATGCGCGGCGACCCCGCATCCGCGCCCAACACCGAAGACGTCGCCCAAATCGCGTAGACGACGGAAAGTACTCCGCAGAGCACTATCAACCATAATGCTGTCATGTGATTTTTTGCCTCAGATCCTTGATGTACCCCCGGCGCCTTTGTTGTCCGTCTTGCGACGCAGCGCCTTGATTTTGAACAAAGCCGCCCCTTTCCCGAAGGGGCGGCTCCAGTCATTCGCAAGCTTGCCAAAATCAAATTGAGGGTGCAACGCCGGATCAGCCGAAAAAGCCGATCTCGGCAGGTATTTGGACCTAATCACGAGAGCCCGGCCGAGGCCTGGCCTCGGCTGCGCCTCAAGCCGCCGCCCTCACGCGATGCCGGGACGAAGAGGCCAATTCCAGGGTCTGCCCGCCGGCCGATAGCGCCGGTTGAAGATCCTGACCTCATAGACGCTGCCGCTCGCGCCGGTCTCCAGCGACACCGAAACAACCTGGTCGAGCGTGAGCACGCCGAGGGGAACGTCCTGGTCAGGCAGGATCAGCGTCGCCAGTTCGCCAACGAACACGATCACCAGATGGCCTTTAGCCATGTTGCTTTTGGACAACAAGCGCAACTGGCCGTGATAAGGCTGCCGGGTCCACGCCGATGGCAGCCCGGGATCGACGACGACCTGGATGTTGTTGGTCTGAGGATGCAGGGTAAGCACCATCTTCGACAGATCGGGCTTCCAGTGCATGGGCAACGCCGGCATGGTTTTCCAGAGGCAATCGAACGCCGCGCACTCGCTGGGCAGGTCATCATGGATCGTGCAGCCCTGGCCGGGCTTGCAATGCGAGCACCATTTGCCGGCGGGTTTGCCGAACGCGACTACGTTGTAGACTTTGCAGCAGAGCGTGCAGCCTCCACATTCCCGCCCGGCCGCCGCCGGCGCCTCGCTCGAACCTGCGACGGTGGCCGTCATCGAATCAAACCCATTGGCTGCTTTTGCATCAATGGATGCGGATAGAGCATTTGGCTGTCGCGAGGGTTGCGCCGTCTCGTGCCATGGATAGTCGGAACGAAGGTGAGGCTGGCGTCAGAAGTGGCTGTAGGACAGCCGCTTCAAGGCGAGTTCCTGGCCCTGCCCGTCCAGGAATCGTGGCCGCTCACGGCCGGCGACGATCGTGCCGATCGCCGTGACGGCGAGGCCCACCGCTCGCCCCGCGGCGATCAGCGCGTCGCTCTGTGCCGGCGGCACGGTGCACAGGATTTCGTAATCGTCCCCCCCGGCAAGCAGCGTCTCAACACAAGTGGCGTTGCGTGCGACCAGGCCCGCCGCCGCAGCGGAGAGTGGCACGCTCTCCACATTGACCATGGCCGAGACACCGGATGCTGCACAGAGTTTGGTCAGATCGCCGGCGAGCCCATCGGAGACGTCCATCGCAGCCGTCGCATGGTCGCGTACGGCCTGCGCCAGCAGGTTGCGCGGCTGCGGGATCCGATAACGCGAGACCAGCGCCTCCCTTGCAGCCGGATCGGACGCGAGCGCCGCAGCCGCGGCTCCGCCGGTAAGCACGTCGAGACCAAGCGCGGCATCGCCGATCGTTCCCGTCACAAGAATGCGGTCGCCCGGCCGCGCGCCGGTGCGGCCAATCATCCTCCCCTTCGGCACGCGACCGAAGACCGTGATCGAAATCATCTGCGGCCCCGGCGTCGACACCGTGTCGCCGCCGAGCAGCGGACAGGCGAAAGTCTTGGCGTCCTCGCCGAGCGCGTCCGCGAACGGCCTGAGCCAGGCATCGTCCTTGCTGCGCAGCGCCAGCGTCAGCACAAAGCCGGCGGGCGCAGCTCCCTTGGCAGCCAGATCGGACAGATTCACCCGCAGCGCCTTGCGCGCGATGGTGTCGGGGGGATCGCTGGCAAGATAATGCACGCCCTCGACCACGGCGTCGGTCGTGACGACGATGTCCTCGCCGGACGAAGACAGGATCGCGGCGTCGTCGACCAGCCCGAGCGCACCCGGATCAGTCGCCAGCGGCTTGAAGTAGCGCGCGATGAGGGAGTCTTCGCCGGACGCGTCTTGCGGGTTTGCCACGTGCCTAGCCCCACTCTCCACTGTCATCGCCCGGCCAGTGCGCAATTGCGCACTAGGACCGGGCGATCCAGTATGCCAGAGACGTGCATGTGAAATCGATAGACCGCAGGGTACTGGATCACCCGCTTTCGCGGGTGATGACAGCGGAGCATGGGGCAGCAGCATTGCATGACTTCACCGCCCTCGCGGATGTCTACCCCCGCCCGAACTCGTCGCCGCGAAACTGGCGGCCGATCTGGTCGAGCACGGCGTTGACCATGCCGGTCTCCTCGCGGTCGACGAAGGCATTGGCGACATCGACATATTCGGACACGACGACGCGGCCCGGCACGTCCTTGCGATGCTGGAGCTCATAGGCCCCTGCCCTCAGCACGGCGCGCAGGATCGCTTCGATCCGCTTCAACGGCCAGCCCTTCGACAGCGCCTCGTCGATCAGAGGATCGAGCTTTTTCTGGTCACGCACGACACCGGAGACGATGTCGCGGAAGAACGCGGCTTCCGCCGGCAGATAAGTGTCGCCCTCGACCTCGTTGCCGAGCCAGTGGCTTTCGAACTCGGCAAAGATGTCGTTGATGCCGGCGCCCGCGATATCCATCTGGTACAGCGCCTGCACGGCTGCGAGCCGCGCCGCACCACGGCGGTTCGCCTTCTTCTCGGGAGCGCCCGCCGATTTCTTGGAGTCGGCCATGGCTCAGGCCCGCGCCAGGCGGCGCTTGATGCGCAGCATCGCAAGCGCGGCGCGCGCGGCATCGCCGCCCTTGTTGAGCTCGCTGGCGCGTGCCCGCGCCCAGGCTTGGTCCTCGTTGTTGACGGTGAGGATGCCGTTGCCGAGCGGCAGCTTGCGCGCCACGGCGAGGTCCATCAGCGCGCGGGAGGATTCCTGCGAGACGATCTCGAAATGAATGGTGTCGCCGCGGATGACGCAGCCGAGCGCGATCACCGCATCATAGGGCTTGCCGTTTGCCGCAGCCGCGTCGACCGCGATCGCCACCGCCGCCGGAATCTCCAGCGCGCCGGGAACCGTGATGACGTCATGGGTCAGCCCGGCCGCCTTCAGCTCCGCGACCGCACCGTCCAGAAGCGCGTCCTGGAGATCGTCATAGAACCGTGCCTCGACGACAAGCGCCCGCGCGCCGGAAATGTCGGTCTGGTCCTTCAGGGGTGCGCGCCGCGCGTCTGCCATCGTTCAATCCGTTTCAGCAAGTCGTCTCTAGGGTCGGCGTTATGTAGTCGCCGCAGACGTGTAAGCCAAGTTCAAAGAGACTGTCATTCCGGGACGATGCGAAGCATCGAACCCGGAATCTCGAGATTCCGGGTTCGCTTCGCGCCCCGGAATGACGGCTACTCCGTCATTTCCGTCAGCCGCGCCGCATAGCGCGCCATCAGATCGACCTCGATATTAACCTCAGCGCCCGCCTTCCAGCCGCCGATCGTTGTGACACCAAGCGTATGCGGGATGATCAACACCGAAAAGCTCACGTCATCAACCGTATTGATGGTCAGCGAGACGCCGTCGAGCGTGATCGATCCTTTGGTGGCAATGAACCTCGCCAACTCGCGCGTGGTCGAGAGCTTGAACCGCGCCATGTCGGGCAGGTCCTCGCGGCTGATGATGGTGGCGATGCCGTCGGCATGGCCGGCGACGATGTGGCCGCCGAGCTCGTCGCCGATCTTGAGCGCACGCTCGAGATTGAGCCGCGTGCCCAGCTTCCAGTGCCTGGCCGTCGTCAGTGCCAGCGTCTCGGCGGCGGTATCGACCTCGAACCAGGTCTTGCCATCGGCGACGCCCGAAGCGACCACGGTGAGGCAGACGCCGTTGCAGGCAATCGAAGCACCATCGGCGATGGTGGTCTGATCGTAGCTGCAAGCGATCCGCAGCCGGTGCAATTGCCCCTGCGCCACAGGGTTGAAACTGACGATCTCGCCGATATCGGTGACAATGCCGGTGAACATGTTAGGCGCGCTCGTAGATGGTGAGAATATCGGGGCCGAATGTCTCGCTAGCATGAACCTTGTAGGCCGGCGACTGCGTGATTTTCGACAGGGGCAATGCATCGAGCGCATCGACTCCGCCAGCGCCCACCTCTTCCGCTCCGCGGAACAGCCAGATCTCGTCGACTAGGTCGGCGGCCACGAAAGAGGCCGCGACATGGCTGCCGCCCTCGACCATCAGCCGCGTGATGCCCTTCTCTGCCAACGCATGCAGCACGGCCGGAAGATCGAGCCCGACTGCACCGTTCGGCGGCATGCGCATGATTTGCGCACCGGCCGCGCCCAGCCGGGTGGCTGCGGCTGCTTCCGCAAGCTCGGACGCCATCACCCAAAGCGGCGTCTCGCGCGCAGAACGAACGAGCTGGCTGGACGCGGGAATCCGCAAATTCTGGTCGAGGACAATGCGCACTGGAGAACGCGCTTCCATGCCAGGCAGGCGGCAGTTGAGCTGCGGGTCATCCGCCAGCACCGTGCCAATGCCGACCAGAACGGCATCGCTTTGCGCGCGCAGCAGATGCACCCGATCGCGCACGGCTTCGCCGGTGATCGCGATCGGCTTGCCACCTTCAGCGCCGATCTTGCCGTCGGGCGAGATCGCCAGCTTCAGGATGACATGCGGACGCTTGTCCCTGACACGACGGAAATGCCCCGCGTGGTCGAAGGCAGCCTCCGCCGCGCACAAGCCCACATCCACCGTGATGCCGGCAGCACGAAGGCGTGCATGACCCTGCCCGGCAACTTCCGGGTTGGGATCCTCGATCGCCGCAACCACGCGCTTGATGCCGGCTGCAATCACCGCATCGGCGCAGGGCGGCGACTTGCCGAAATGCGAGCAGGGTTCGAGCGTGACGTAGAGCGTCGCGCCGCGCGCCGCCTCGCCGGCGCGCCGCAACGCTTCAGGCTCGGCGTGAGGTCGTCCGCCGGCTTGCGTCCAGCCACGACCGACGATGACACCGTCATTGACGATGACGGCGCCCACGGCCGGATTGGGCCAGGTGCGCCCCTGCCCCCGCCGGCCCAGCGCGAGCGCCAGCTGCATGAAGCGGCGATCGGCGTCCTTGGACTCGCGGATCCTCGCGGCGAACTGATCCTCCAGGATGCGGAAGATCATTTGCGGATCGCGGCGAGCCGCGCTTCCTCCTCACCGGAGAGCTCGCCGAGCACGTCGGCGAAATCCTTGGCCTCTCGGAAATTGCGATAGACCGAGGCGAAGCGCACATAGGCGACGTCGTCGAGCGTGCGCAGATGCTCCATCACGGTCTCGCCGATCACCTCGGAAGAGATCTCGGCCTCGCCCCCGGTCTCCAGCTCGCGCACGATGGTGGAGACCATCTTCTCGACCCTTTCAGGTTCGACCTGGCGCTTGCGAAGCGAGATCTGCACCGAGCGCATCAGCTTGTCGCGGTCGAACGGCACACGGCGGCCGTTACGCTTAATCACCGTGAGCTCACGCAGCTGCACGCGCTCGAAAGTGGTGAAGCGGAAATTGCAGGCGACACACACGCGTCGCCTGCGGATCACGGACGAGTCCTCGGTCGGACGCGAGTCCTTTACCTGCGTATCGAGACTGTTGCAGTTCGGGCAGCGCATCCGTTGACCTTAACCAGTTTTCTTGGCCTTACTGATAGATCGGGAACCGGTCGGTGAGCGCCTTGACCCGTTCCTTGATCGCGGCTTCCACCAGCGGCGCCTTGCCGTCAGAGGACTGCGCGATCGCGTTGAGGACCTCGGCGATCATGCTGCCGACCTGCTGGAATTCAGCCACGCCGAAGCCGCGGGTCGTCGCCGCCGGCGTGCCGAGACGAATACCGGAGGTGACAAACGGGGACTCGGGGTCGAAGGGAATACCGTTCTTGTTGCAGGTGATGGCCGCGCGGACCAGCGCCTTCTCCGAGGCGTTGCCCTTCAGGCCCTTCGGCCGAAGGTCAACGAGCATCAGATGGTTATCAGTGCCGCCGGAGACAATGTCGAAGCCGTGGCCCTTCATCGCCTCGGCCAGCGCCTTGGCGTTCTCGACCACGTTCTTCGCATAGACCTTGAAGTCCGGACGCAGCGCCTCGCCGAAGGCGACCGCCTTCGCCGCGATCACATGCATCAAGGGGCCACCCTGCAGGCCCGGGAAGATCGCCGAGTTGAATTTCTTGGTCAGCGCCTCGTCATTCCACAGCATCAGGCCACCACGCGGTCCACGCAGCGACTTGTGGGTGGTGGTGGTGGTGACGTGGGCGTACGGCACGGGCGAAGCATGCACGCCGCCGGCGACGAGGCCCGCGAAATGCGCCATATCGACCAAGAGGTAAGCGCCGACGCTATCGGCGATCTCGCGGAAGCGCTTGAAATCCCAGGCGCGCGAATAGGCCGAGCCGCCCGCGACGATCAGCTTCGGCTTGACCTCTTCGGCCTGCCTGGCGACCGCGTCCATGTCGATGATCTGATCCTCGCGGCGCACGGTGTAGTGCGCAGCCTTGAACCACTTGCCGCTCATGTTGACGGGCGAGCCGTGGGTGAGATGGCCGCCGGCCGCGAGGTCGAGACCCATGAAGGTGTCACCGGGCTGCAGCAGTGCCAGGAACACCGCCTGGTTCATCTGGCTGCCGGAGTTCGGCTGCACATTGGCGAAGTTGGCGCCGAACAGCTTCTTGGCGCGGTCGATCGCGAGGTTCTCGGCGACGTCGACCCACTCACAACCGCCATAGTAGCGCGCGCCCGGATAACCCTCCGCGTATTTGTTGGTCATCACCGACCCCTGCGCTTCCAGCACGGCCCGGCTGACGATGTTCTCGGAAGCGATCAGCTCCACCTCGTGGCGCTGACGGCCGAGTTCGCCCTTGATGGCAGCAGCGATTTCCGGGTCGGCCTGCTCGAGCGAGGCCGTAAAAAACGAATCGGGCGCGTTGGCGGTCTTGGCTGACGTCATCGTGGAATATCTCCACCGCCGCAGCCTCTTGGCGGGCTACGGGGGTCTTGGTGTGGCGATCGGAAGCGGCGAGCGCGATCTACCACATCCCCCCGCCCGGGCCAAGCATTTGCGGGTCGGGCGGGCGAATTATGCCAGATATGGTGGAGATCGCCGGGACTTCGGGGGCCCGCAAGCTTACGGGACTGCCCAGCGTTGAGAGGCGGATTGGCCGGTCAGGCCGCCCAATCTTTAAGGACGGGGCGGATGCCGCCAAATTTCGCCCCGACCGCCAACCTTCGGGCCATCCCGTCTACAGCCCGGTGTACCCCGCCTTCACAGGGTCCACGCTGCCGTCGAGCTGGCGCAGATAGGTCAGGCCGCAGACCGTCAATCTATGGGTGTCCTTTTCGCCGGCTTCCATCAGGGTGTTGATGTACTGCGTCACCTTTTCCCGCGCCTCCTCGCTCGCCGCCGCCGTGCGATTGGCGAGCAGGTCGTAGGTCTTCATGATGCGGTCGATGGCAGCTTCCATGGCACCCTCTGGTTCTCTTGAATTCTGGGAGTCGTGATCAGGCAACTGCTCTGGCCTCGGCCTGCGCTTCAAAGCGCGCGATCGCCTTGTTGGCGAGCCTGATCCTGTTGAATTCGCCGTGCTGGAGCAGCTTGATGATGATCTCGAGCAGGCGTTCGTTGGTGACGAGTGTGTCGGAGATCGCACCGGAGCGGCGCAGATAATTCGCGGCGATGGCATAGGCATCGCTCACGAGTTCGACGTTCATTGCCTGCATCCCGCGCTCGACCAGCATCGCATCCTCCGATCCGGGACGACAACTACGACGCGATGGACTGGTTCCACCTCTCAGGCCGTTTTTTCGCAAGTGCGAACAGATGCAAAACGCGCCGGTCCCGGAACAAGCCGGGCCAGCGCGCTCGGGGAAGTCAGGCACGTCAGGGAGGCCTGCCGGTCTTATTGGGCCGGCTTGGCCTTGATCGCCTGGAACTCAGAGCCGGTACAGGATCTGGTCGGTCCAGAACCGCTCGAGGCGGTGCAGCGACTTGTTGAGGGTCGAGAACTCCTCGCCGGAGATGCCGCCGACCTGCTCCACCGTCTTGACGTGCTTCTGGTAGAGCGAGTCGACGATGCGGCGGACTTCCTGGCCTTGCGGCGTCAGGCGGATGCGCACCGAGCGGCGGTCAACGCGTGAGCGCTGATGGTCGAGGAAGCCGAGCTCGACAAGCTTCTTCAGATTGTAGGAGACGTTGGAGCCGAGATAGTAACCGCGCGTGCGCAGCTCGCCTGCGGTCAGCTCCTTGTCGCCGATGTTATAGAGCAGGAGCGCCTGCACGGAATTGATGTCGGCGCGACCACGACGATCGAACTCGTCCTTGATCACGTCGAGGAGCCGGCGATGCAGCCGCTCCACCAGAGTCAATGCTTCCAGATAGAGCGACTGCACCGAACCTTGCGGGCCCGAAACGCGCTCTGCGGTATCTGCCGCAGTTGCGACGGCTTTCATCATGACACTTCCCCTGTTGTCGTTTTTATCGACACTTATTCGACGAAACTTGTGTCCCGTCTGATAGGTGCAACTTAAGGGGGGCGTTTGAAGATCGGCTTAAATAAGAGAATAAAGAGATCATGAATTTAAGACAGTGAATTGCGGATTAAGCCTGTGCCACAAGCACTTTTCGCAACCGTCTGTTGACCGTCGCAAGGTCTTGTTCACCCTCCGTCCGCCCCTGCTGTCACATTCCAGAACAGCCGCGCCCCGTTTCGAAACGTACGCGTAAGAGCTGTGGCTGAAATCGCTAGGTCAACGAAAACTTACCTCGAATTTTATGAAACCAGCGGTCAACCAAACGCACACTCTCGTGTCCGTGCGGCGCGCTGCATCGCGTCCGGGGCACGAGAGTATTCCTTGATAACGAAGAGGTGGGCTATGGCGGCCGTTCGCGCGCGGCCATCCAGGCGAGCGCGAGATAAGCCGCCAGCATGAAGGCCTCGACGCCCACGACGACCAGGCTGCCGCCATAGATGCCCGGGAACATCAGCTCGATCACCGCCATGGAGACCACGGTCGTGAGCCACACCACCGCGCCCCAGGGCGTGGCGAGCCAGAGGCCGACCGCAGCGACGAGTTCGATGACCGCGAAGTAGATGGTTGAGGCCTGCCAGGCCATCGACTGGTTCTCGAAGGCGTCATCCTCGCCGCCGACGAAGCCCGTCACCTGTGCCCAGTGATAGAGCCCCTTGAGGATCGACAGCAGCGCCATCACCCGCAGGAACAGCACGAGCCGGCGGGTCCAGACGTTGTCGTCGGACTCGGTCCGCTCCGACGAGATGGCCGCCACGGACATCGCGCCGTCTCGCGCATTGTCTCTGACGGCATCCCTGGCATTGGCGCTGTCGCGGGCCGCATCACGGGTGGAGATCTCGGACATGGCCCCCCTTCTGGCCGTTTCGCCTCGCAAAATCAATCGGCTGCCATCACCTTGCGGGAGGTCAAGCCGCGGTGACGGGAACCATGCGAGCTGGTATAAGAATAATTCCAGCCGGGAGAAGACTGATGGCGATCAAATACGGACGTCCGATCGAATTGCGCGAGGTCGCGCGCGGGACGGGTGCAGCGGTACCCCACGCCCTCGATCTGACCGTCCGCCCGCGCCGCAACCGCAAGGCCGAATGGGCCCGCCGCATGGTGCGCGAGAACGTGCTCACCACCGACGATCTGATCTGGCCGCTGTTCCTGATCGACGGCGACAACAAGCGCGAGCCGGTTGCCTCGATGCCCGGCGTCGAGCGCCTTAGCGTCGACCAGGCCGTCCGCGAGGCCGAGCGCGCCATGAAGCTGACGATCCCCTGCATCGCGCTGTTTCCCTATACCGATCCGGCCCTGCGCGACGAGGAAGGCTCGGAAGCCACCAACCCGAACAATCTGGTCTGCCAGGCGGTGCGGGCGATCAAGAAGGAATTCCCTGACATCGGCGTCCTCTGCGACGTCGCGCTCGACCCCTTCACCAGCCATGGCCATGACGGCCTGATCTCCGACGGCAAGATCCTGAACGACGAGACGGTCGCCGTGCTGGTGCGGCAGGCGCTGGTGCAGGCCGAAGCCGGCTGCGACATCATCGCGCCTTCCGACATGATGGACGGCCGCGTCGCCGCGATCCGCGAGGGACTTGACCGCGCCGGCCTGCTCGACGTGCAGATCATGGCTTACGCGGCGAAATACGCCTCAGCCTTCTACGGCCCGTTCCGCGACGCCATCGGCTCGGCCAAGACGCTCACCGGCGACAAGCGCACCTATCAGATGGACAGCGCCAACACCGACGAGGCGCTGCGCGAGGTCGAGCTCGACATCGCCGAGGGCGCCGACATGGTGATGGTGAAGCCCGGCATGCCCTATCTCGACGTGGTGCGCCGCGTGAAGGACACGTTTGCGATGCCGACCTTCGCCTATCAGGTCTCCGGCGAATACGCGATGATTGCAGCCGCCGCGGCTAACGGCTGGCTCGACGGCGACCGCGCGATGATGGAAAGCCTGCTCGCCTTCAAGCGTGCCGGCGCCGATGGCGTGCTCAGCTATTTTGCGCCGAAGGCAGCGGAGAAGCTGCGGGCGGAGGGGTAAGGTCGTGCCCCGGACGCAAGGCAGCACGGCGCACTTGCGATGTGATGCGTTGCAGAGCCGGGGCCCATCTCACCGTCACCGCGATCTCGCTTGTGGCCTTCTTTGCGGCGCTTATCCGGGACACGAGCGCAGAGTTGCCTACCGCTGTAACACTCACCCCGTTGCTTGTGCGTTTGGCTGGGGCCCACATAGCGGGCGCAGCGCCTCGCGTTGCTCGCGCGACAGCACGGTGATTGGATAGATCGGCTCGCGCGGCTCTCGCTTGAAGAACGGATGCGGCCACGCCTTGCCCCCCATTTTCCAGGCAAGCACCTTGCCGATGGCGCGCAGGATGAGGGAAAGATTAAGTCCCGTTGAGCCCGCCGGTGGCTCGCCAATCGCGTACTTGCCGAGAATGGCGCCGATCGGCGGACCGGTGGCTTCGTCGACCGCCGGCGCGCCGCCCTCGAACGCCTGCGCGAGGATCCCCACAAAGGGAACGCTCGGCGAAAGCGTGTTGCCAACAGGGGTGTTGCAGCAGTTCGCATACCACCGGTAGAGACCTTTCGGGCTCAGTCGCACCCCCACGATCCGGTTCTGCCCCTGCACGAAGGTGAGCGTCGATGGCGCGACCTGGACAATGTCGCTGCCGCCTTTCGCATTCAGCAGATCGGCGCGCCCGAGATGATATGCAAAAGCCTGGCAGTCGTCGCAGTAGCAGACCACGCGATTGACGCTCCGTGGCGACACGCCCCCGACTACGGCACGGACCCCACCACAACGGCAATGTAGTTCGACCTGACGATCCATCGTATGTGTCCCTGTGCAGGCTCAGCCCGCCCCAGCATGGTGCAAATCGCGGACCGTGCAAGCGTCCGCGGCCGCCGAATCGCCCGAATATTTTGCGCTCCTAAAGCGCTAACAGCCTTGGCGTGTGGCTGGACTGTTACCATGTGCAGCGGTGACAGTTCCGAAAGTGGAAGGGAAGCCAATGTCTTATTCGGGTTCACCAAATGACGACAGCGTCTGGCGCAATGGCGGTGCCGCAGAGCCGCACGCCTATGATCCCTACCTGCATCCGGAACTGTTCCGGGGCGTTGCGACGCGGCGGGTGTTCGCGTTCCTGATCGACATGGTCGTGATCTCCGTGCCCGTCGTCCTCGGCTACATCTTCATCGCCTTGTTCGGCGTGGTGACGCTCGGCATCGGCTGGGCGCTGTTCTGGCTGGCCTGGCCGGCCTCCGTGATCTGGGCCATCGCCTACTACGGCGCCTGCATCGGCGGTCCCTCATCGGCGACGGTCGGGATGCGGATCATGGACCTTGAGCTGCGCACCTGGTACGGCGCGCCGAGCTACTTTGTCCTCGGCGCCACCCATGCCGTGCTGTTCTGGGTGACGGTTTCCTTCCTGTCGCCCTTCGTGGTGCTGGTCGGCCTGTTCAATGGTCGTCGGCGACTGCTGCACGATTTCGTGCTGGGAACGGTCGTGATCAATAATTCCGTCCGGGCGCCCGTGGCTCGGACCGCCAGAACCTGGTGATCAAGAGCCTATCAACCAGGATCGACCAAGCTGACTGATCTGCCCCGCCGAGCAGACCGATTGACCAAGGGCTTCCGTAGCGCGATGCTGATATCCAATTTGGAGGCCCACGACGTCCCTTGACCCAGCACTCGCGCGATACTCCTCAGTTTTACCTCACGGCGCCCTCCCCCTGCCCGTATCTGCCGGGCCGGCATGAGCGCAAGGTGTTTACGCACCTCGTGGGTGACCGCGCCGGCGACCTCAACGACCTCCTGACCCATGGCGGGTTCCGCCGCAGCCAGTCGATCGCCTACCGGCCGGCCTGCGACCAGTGCCGGGCCTGCGTCTCGGTCCGGGTCGTCGCCAACGAGTTCCGCCCGTCCCGCAACTTCCGCAAGGTGATGGCACGCAATGCGGACATCATCGGCGAGCAGCGTAGCGCGGTGCCGACCTCCGAACAATATTCCATCTTCCGCGCCTATCTCGATGCTCGTCACCGCCACGGCGGCATGGCCGACATGACGGTGCTCGATTACGCCATGATGGTGGAGGACAGCCACGTCGAGACCCGCATCATCGAGTACCGCAAGCGCGGTCCCGACAGCGGCCTCACCGGCCGCGGCGAGGAGCTGATCGCGGTCGCACTGACCGACGTGCTCAGCGACGGCCTGTCCATGGTGTATTCGTTCTTCGATCCGAACCAGGTCAGCCGCTCGATGGGCACCTTCATGATCCTCGACCACATCGCGCGGGCGCGGCGGCAAGGCTTGCCTTACGTCTATCTCGGCTACTGGATCGAGGGCTCCAAGAAGATGGACTACAAGGCCCGCTTCCTGCCGCAACAGCGCCTGGCCCCCTCAGGCTGGCTGCGCATCGACGCGCAGGGCGATACGGCGTCCGAGCCGCAGGATTGATCTAGACACTGTCGTCGTCATGCCCCGCGCAGGCGGGGCATCCAGTATGCTGCGGCTTCTCGGCTCAAGAACTACTGTCTCTGGAATACTGGATCGCCCGCCCCAGTGCGCAAGCGCGCACAAGGCGGGCGGCGACAGCCGTGGTGGATCAGCTAAACAGCGCATCCACCAGCAGCTTCACATTTAAAAGCACGATCACGCCTGAGACGATCCACGCGATCGCAGCGACGTAAGGTGCGATTGCGAATTGCCCCATCTTGCGGCGATCGGAGACGAAGCGCACCAGCGGAATGACGGCGAAGGGCAGCTGCATCGACAGCACGACCTGGCTGAACACCAGCAAGTCCGCCGTGCCGCGCTCACCATAGATTGCGGTGATGGCGATCACGGGAATGATCGCGATGCCGCGCGTAAGCAGACGTCGCGCCCAGCTCGGCAGGCGCAGGTCGAGAAAGCCTTCCATCACGATCTGGCCCGCGAGCGTCGCGGTCACGGTTGAATTCAGGCCGGAGGCGAGCAGCGCGACCGCGAACAGCGTCGAGGCAATGCCGAGGCCGAGCAGCGGCGACAGCAACTCGAAGGCCTGGCCGATCTCGACAACGTCGGAATGGCCGCTCGTGTGGAAGGTCGCGGCCGCGAGGACAAGGATCGCGGCGTTGATGAACAGCGCCAACATCAACGCGATGGTGGAATCCGTGGTTGCCCATTTGATCGCCTCGCGGCGGCCCTCGTCGTTGCGCGCATAGGCGCGCGTCTGCACGATCGACGAGTGCAGGTAGAGGTTATGTGGCATCACGGTCGCGCCGATGATGCCGATCGCGATGTAGAGCATCTCGGAGTTGGTGATGATCTCGCTGTTGGGCGCGAAGCCGCGCAGCACCTCGGCGACCGGCGGCGCAGCGGCGACGATCTGGACCGCGAAGCACACCGCGATCACCGCAAGCAGCGCCATGACGAAGGCTTCGAGGAAGCGGAAACCGCGGTTCATCAGGACCAGCAGCAGGAACGCATCGAGCGCGGCGATCAGCGCGCCGCCGACCAGGGGAATGCCCAACAGAAGTTTCAGCGCGATCGCGGTGCCGATCACCTCGGCAAGATCGCAGGCGATGATCGCCGCCTCGCAGGCGAGCCAGAGCAGCAAGTTGACGGCGGGCGAATAAGTCGCGCGGCAGGCCTGCGCGAGGTCGCGGTCGGTGACGATGCCGAGCCGCGCAGCCAAGGACTGCAGCAGGATCGCCATCAGATTCGAGAGCAGGATGACCGAAAGCAGCGTGTAACCGAACCGCGATCCGCCGGCGAGATCGGTCGCCCAATTGCCGGGATCCATGTAGCCGACTGAGACCATGTAGCCCGGGCCGACGAAGGCCAGCAGCCGCCGCCACCACGTCCCCGCCATCGGCACGACCACCGTGGCGTTCACCTCGGCCAGGCTCTTGGTGGCCGGCGCGTCGGCGCGCCAGCCGCCAGCGTCAGGGGACAGATCGGGCGATCGGGCATCCATGCGGCGAGAATACCGAATTCGGCTCTTATTGCAACTCATTTGCAACTGCATCTAGCCACATCGGTTCCCCCCGCCGCGTCATGGCCGGCTCCGATCGGGAAGCGGGTGGGTTTGCCCGGCCCAGGCCGCCGATATTGGCGCCATCAAGACTTTGCAGGAAATGCGCCATGTCAAATGCATCCCGTCTCCCGGAGACTTTCAACCGCCTCGCCTGGTCCAATCTCGCGGCGCAGTCGGCCGAGCAGATCGCCCTCGCCGCAGCTCCCATCGTCGCGGTGCTGACGCTGGGCGTGGCCGAGGGCCAGACCGGCCTGCTCCAGACCGCCCTCACCTTGCCCTTCGTCCTGTTCGCCATCCCCGCCGGCCTGCTCGCCGACCGCATCTCGCGCCGCGCGCTGATGGCAAGCGCCGAGGCTCTGCGGGCCGTAGCACTGGCTGCCGTCGTGCTCCTGCTCGCGCTCGGCGCGCTCAATCTGCCGCTGCTGGCACTGCTCGGCTTTGCCGCCGTGTGCGGCACCGTCGTCTACAGCGTGGCCGCGCCGGCCCTGGTGCCCTCGCTGGTGCACGCGGAGCTGCTGCCGGCTGCGAATGCACGGATCGAGCTTGCCCGCACCATCGCCTTCGCAAGCGGTCCTGCTCTCGGCGGCGCGCTGGTGGGATGGTGGGGCGCGAGCCCTGCCTTCGGCTTTGCCGCCGCGCTCTCGGCGATCGCCGTGGTGCTGCTCTCCGGCCTCTATGAACCGGCGCGTGCGCCGATGCCGCGCCGTCATCCGTTTCAGGACATTCGCGAAGGCGCGGGTTTCGTCTTCCACCATCCGCTGCTGCGGCCGGTGTTCATCACCCAGTTCATCTTCAACACCGGCTGGTTCCTGCAGATCGCCGTGTTCGTACCCTATGCCGTGCGCCATCTCGGTCTGACCGCCGCCGGGGTCGGCACCGTGCTGACGATGTACGGTGTCGGCATGGTGATCGGCGCGCTGTTCGCCACGCGCGTGATGCAACGCATCGCCTTCGGCACCGTGGTCGGCCTCGGCCCGATTACCGGCTTCGTCGCCGCTGTCGTGATGGCGCTAACCGTACTGGTCCCCTCGCCGTGGCTTGCGGCCTTGAGCTTCTTCCTGCTCGGGGTCGGGCCGATCCTGTGGGTGATCTCGACCACGACGCTGCGCCAGTCCGTGACGCCGCCGCGTTTGCTCGGCCGCGTCTCCGCCATCAACATCATGAGCTACGGTGCCCGCCCGCTCGGTTCGGCGCTGGGCGCGATCGTCGGCGGCATCTGGAGCGCGGAAGCGTGCCTCTATCTGGCCGCCGCCGTGTTCGGCGTGCAGGCGCTCGTGATCTGGCTGTCGCCGGCGGTGGCGCTGGACCGGCAGCCGGCCATGGTGGGGGATGAAGCGACGGCGCGGTGTTAATTCGCCAGATAGCGCTCGTAGCTTCCGGTCACCGGCTCGCTCGCGTCGACATCGGGATCGAGCGTGTAGAGATCCTGCGCGCGGCCTATGCCGCGCAGCGCGTAACGGCCGGTGGAGACGAGATAACGGCGGCCGGCGGCGTCCAGACCCTTGTAGAATTCGGATGACGCCAACAGCTCGCGATCGACCGAACGGCTCATCGAGGCGATGCGGCTGACCTCGTTCACTGTCGGCCCCACCACGGTGAAATCGAGCCTGTCCTCGCTGCCGATGTTGCCGTAAAGGACCTCGCCGACATGCAGTCCGATATAGGCCGATGTGGTCGGACGGCCCTCCGCCGCCCGGCGTGCATTCAGCGCCGCGACGTTCTGGCGGAACAGGTGCTCGGCGCGCAGCGCGGCGCGCCGTGCATCCGCCATGTCCACAGCCGTGAACATCGCAAGGACGCCGTCGCCGATCAGCTTCAGCACGTCGCCGCCGGCCTCGTGGATCGCGTCGATCACGGCTTGCGCATAATCGTTGAGGAACGGGATGATCTCGTCCGGCCCGATGCTCTCGCTGATCCGCGTCGAGCCGCGCAGATCCGAATACCACAGCACGGCGTTGATGCGCTCGGTGACGCCGCGCGAGATGCGCCCGCGCAGCACCTGCTCGGAGGCGTCGCGCCCGAGATAGACCCGCCCCAGCGTCCGCACGATGTCGACCTGCTGCGCCGATTTGATCGCGAGTCCCAGCACCGGCACGAGATCGCGCAGCGCGGCGAGCTCGGCTTCGGCAAAGCCATCGTTACGGCGCGTCGTCCAGTAGGAGTAGAGGCAGTCCATCTGCCCGAGCGCTCCGGTCTCGCCGAAGCGGTGCACGAAAGCCAGGAAGTGGCGGTGACCGTTTTCGGCGAGGTCGCCGATTTGCGAGAAATCGAGCGAGGACGCGTCGGCAAGGTCCAGCACCATCTCGTCGTGGCCATGTTCGAGCAGATGATAGAACACCGAGCGGCGCCAGTTCTTGGCCGCATCGCCCTCAGCCGTTGAGCCGTACTCGACGACGTCGCTCTCGTTGGTCGGCGTATCGCTCCAGCGGAAAGCGCGGCCCTCATAGATCGGATGCAGCGTATCGATGACCACAAGCCCGCGCGAGAGTTCCAGGCCCTCGGCGCGGCAGCGCTCGCAGAATCCGCGGAGCAGTTCGGGTTCAGGCAGGCCGGTGAGTCCCTGGCCGGCCAGCCAGTTCATCAGCGCGAGGCGCGAGGTCAATTGCATACGCCATTATGGCGTGCATTCGTGACGAGCGGAAGGCCGCAGACCAGGCTTCGCTCCGCAAGCAGATCGAACATGTGCCGGACGCTGTTGACGCGCCGGCATTGCCGGCTGCAAATGGAACCGATGACACTGCCGACCAGAAACATTGGGATATGACCCAGCGCCAGCTTCCGATCATCCTGGCGCTCGGCACGACGCAGACCCTGGCCTGGGCCTCCAGTTACTATCTGCCGGCCCTGCTCGCCGATCCCATGGCGCATGACCTCGGCGTCTCCTCGAACTGGATCTTTGGCGCGTTCTCGGCCTCGCTCGTGATCTCCGCGATGCTGGGGCCGCGCATCGGCCGGCAGATCGACCTCGTCGGCGGACGGCAGGTGCTGTCGGCTTCGAACCTGACCATCGCGGCGGGCCTCGTGCTCCTTGGGTTCTCGCAATCGGTCGTGGTGATGGCGTTCGCCTGGCTCGTGCTCGGCATCGGCATGGCGATGGGGCTCTATGATGCCGCCTTCGCCGCGCTCGGCCGAATCTACGGCACGGAGGCGCGGGGCTCGATCACCGGCATCACGCTGATGGCGGGCTTTGCCTCGACCGTGGGTTGGCCGCTCACCGCCTGGGGCCTTGCCCATATCGGCTGGCGCGAGACGTGTTTCGCCTGGGCCGCGGCCAACATCCTGATCGGCCTGCCCCTGAATTTCTTCATGCTGCCGGCGATCAAGGGCGCCAAGCAGGCCGCTGCTGCGGCCGAGAAGCCGCATTTGCCGCTCGACCGCACCATGGTGCTGCTCGCCTTCGTCTTCGCGGCGGTCTGGACCGTCACCGGCGCCATGGCCGTGCATTTCCCGCGCATCCTCGAGGCAACAGGGGCAACGCATGTCGAGGCGATCGCCGCTGGCGCCCTGATCGGCCCGGCGCAGGTGATCGCGCGCATTCTCGAAGCCAGCGTTCTCAGCCGCTTTCATCCGCTCTGGTCGACCCGGCTCGCCTGCCTCACCCACCCGATCGGAGCGGCCGTCGTCGCGATCTTCGGCGCTCCCGCCGCAAGCGCCTTTGCGCTGCTGCACGGCTCCGGCAACGGCATCCTGACCATTGCCCGCGGAACGCTGCCGCTTTCGATCTTCGGCCCGAAGGATTTCGGCTATCGCCTCGGCATCATCGGCGCGCCGGCAAGGATGGCGCAGGCGATATCGCCGCTGGCCTTCGGCCTGCTGATCGACGTCATGGGCGCCAAGGTGCTGATGGTCTCGTCCGCGCTGAGCCTGTCGGCGCTGGCGGCGCTGTTTCTGATCCGCGCCAAGCCGCGGCCGGATTGACCGGCCCGCCGCTTTCGCGCACAAGCGCAGCATGACCGATGACAACAGTCCGCCCCGCACCTTCAAAGGCCTGCTGCGCTGGGCCATGACGCCACCACAAGCCTGGGGCGTCTATCTCCTCGCCGTGCTGCTGGTGTGGCTGGTCTCGTTCTATGCCGGCACGCTGAAGCCGAAGAAGACACCGGACCCGAGCCCACCGGCGGTCACCGCACCGAAGAGCTAAGCCTTCAGTCGTAAAACTCCGGCGACATCTTCTGGGTGTCGCGCTGCGCCTTGTCGTGGTTGATCCAGAGCTGCCCCTTTTCCTTCGAAAGGGTGTCGGCGATCTTCTGCATTGAGGCGAGTGACTGGTCTTTGCTGACATTCATCGTGGGGACTCGGCGGTTGTCGTAATTATCCCTGAAATGGGCGGCATCGCCTGACAGAACCACCACGCCGGTCTTCGGCAGTCTCACCATCAGCGACTGGTGTCCCGGCGTGTGGCCGGGCGTCGAGAGGATGGTGATGCTGCCGTCGCCGAACACGTCCTTGTCGCCCGCGAGCAGCTCGACCGGATGCGAGGGCTTGAAGCGCGGCTCGTTGTTGGCGCCCGGCCAGTCATATTCGGCCTTCTGCACATAGAGCGTTGCCTGCGGGAACATCTCGACATTGCCGATGTGATCGGGATGCGTATGCGAGACGCCCATCGCCTTGACGTTGGCGGGTTTCACGCCGATCTGCTCGAGCTGCGCGGCCAACGTTTTCGGACGTCGCCAGGTGACGGCCTTGGGATCGGCCGGCACGAGCCCGTTCGGCATCGCTGCGACGGCGTCGGGAATGCCGGTGTCCCACAGGAACCAGCCCTGGCTGTGCTTGATGAGATAGCAGGTGTCGACGAAGTCCATCGACTTGCCTTCATTCACTCCGGGCGACCAGCGCGAGATGTCGCCGGCGACGCCCTCTCCGCAATTGAGGATGTAGAGCTTTTCGACCCCCGTCTGCGCGAATGCAGAAGGGGTGGACAGCGCGAGTGCGGCAAGTGTCAGCGCGAACGCGATCTTCCGCATGATCCTGGACATGATTTTGGATGTCATCCCTGATGCCTCCTTGCAGCCCTTTCTTGATGCGATCGGGGATCAACCCCGATCTTCCTGTAAAATTCCACTTCGGCGACCGCTCGCAACGCCACAGCTTGGCTGACCCGATCAACACCTTGATGCAAATCAAAGGTCATCCAGATGTCTCAAGGTGAACTGCCATGACGCCCTTCATCTTCACGGGAGACGAACATGCGGTCACTGGCATTTGCAACTGTTTTGAGCCTGACGCCGGCCACGGCTTTCGCCGCCTCCGACTGCCGGGTCACCGGTCATCCGTCCGTGTTTGGCGTCGACATGACGGCCTATTTCGCGATCAGGTCCGGGCAAACGTGCAATTTCCCGATGCGACTTCCGGGAGCGATGCATCGCTCGGGCATTTCCGACAATCCTGCGCACGGGACGCTCAGGCAGATCAATGTAACGACGTTCAGGTACACGGCGGCGTCCGGCTACAAGGGCAACGACACGTTTGCCATCTACGGCGAAGGAGTAGGTCCATACGGCTCAGGCAGATCGGTCATGACGGTGAACGCGACGATAGAATAAGACCTCAAGCCCGATAACCGTACATCGTCGCCGTCGGACAAAACAGCAGGGATCGGCAAGATCCCACGCGACAAGCTTCCGGCGCAAAATATGGGGCGGCCTTCGTCGGCAATATCCTGGGAACACATCTTCGACCCCTGTTCGGCTTGGCGGTCGAAAGATAAAGGCCCGTCACGCGCTGCGTCCGAACGACAGTTACCGCATCATCATCCGCGCGATCGCTTCCCCAATCACCACGGTCGTGAAGTGGGTGTTGGCCCTGCAGTCGGACGGCATGATCGAGGCATCGGCGACGCGCAGGCCCGAGATACCTTTCACCGTGCCATCAGGATTGACCACGCCATCGGCATCGTTGACGCCGGACATCCGGCAGCTGCCGGCGGCGTGCTGGATATCGCCGGTCTCACGGCGCAGCAGCGCGTCGAGCTCGTGATCCGGCAGGCGAGCGGCCTGCGGCAATGTCAGATCGGTGTCGGCGAGCCGGATCCAGTCGGCGATGCCTGACAGCGCCGGTTGCGAGGTTATCACGGCGAGGCGCTTCACCGCATCCATCATGCGCAGCATGTCGCGGGGGTCGGCGAGCATGTTCTCCTCGACTATGGGATCGACAGACGGATCGGTCGAAGCCAGCTTCAGCGTCCCGCGCGAAAAGGCGTTGAAGAGGCCGGCACCGATCGCGCCGGGCATGCCGATGCCGCGGTGGTTGAACGCGATCAGGATCATGTCGCGCTTGCCGCCATTGGCGAGACCCGAGGAATAGGTCACGCAGCAATTGGTGTGGCGGGTGTCCGGATCAGTGGGGCGCAGATGTTCGTGCAGCTGGATCGTGGCACGAAACAGCGGATGGTCGAAGTAGTGGCGGCCGACCGGCAGGTCGCGCTCGACCGCAATCCCCATCGCCTTCAGCTCTTCCGCCGGCCCAATGCCCGAGCGCAGCAGGATCGCCGGGCTGTGAATGGCGCCTGCGCACAGCACGATCTGGCGGGCGCTGATCTCGCTGGTGCCCTGCCCCTCCGTGTGAACGCGGACGCCGGTGGCGCGGCCGTCGCTGATCAGCACGTGGTCGACCAGCGTCCTGCCCCGGATCTCCAGATTGGCGCGGCCGCGCGCGGGCTCGAGGTAACCCTCATTGGTGCTGATACGGCGGCTATCGCGGCTGTTGATGGGATAGCAGGCGACGCCCTCGCCATCAGGACCGTTGAGGTCAGCGCACCAGCGATAGCCGCTCGCGAGTGCCGCATCACGCAGGCCGCGATCGATCGGGCCCCACGTCTCCCGCGGCGCGCGGAAAACCGGCAGCGGACCGCCGCGGCCATGGCCGTCGGCGTCGCCAAACTCGAGATCGTCCTCGATCGCCGAGAACAGCGGCATCACCTCGCTGGCCGACCAACCGGTGCAGCCATTGGCCGCCCATTCGTCGAACGCTTCGGCGACGCCGCGGATGGCGATCTGGCCGTTCATCATGGACGAGCCGCCGAGCCCCTTCCCGCGCCAGTAGAAACGCGGCTCCTGCCCGGCCACGCGGCGCGCCAGGAGATCGGGCCATTGCCATTTCTCCTGATACTCGCGCTTGTGGATGATCGGGATCGGGTTCGGCGTCCTCACTTCCCAGGGCGCTTCATCGGCGCGCCAGTCCAGACCCGCTTCGAGAAGCAGGACGCGCCGTGCCGGATCCTCGGAGAGCCTGCCCGCAACCGCGGCGCCGGCGGAGCCGCCGCCGACAACAATAACATCGTACATCGCGCTAGTTCTCGACGTTCCCCAAAACCGGCATGGCGGACGGTATCAGACCGCTCGGACCGATCCAGCCATGCAAGCGCATCGCTGCACGTCAGGGACACGAGGGCCGCCCCTACCCAATCACCTTGCCGAACTTGTTCGACTTCGGGAAACCCTTCGGCGGCAGGCGACCGGCGTCCGCGCGGTTGCCTTGCCATTCCGCGAGCTCCTTCATGGTCGCCGAGAACTCGCGCCCGGCGGAGTCCTTCCAGGTGAGGCCCGCCTTGGCGTCGAAGACCGCGACGTCGGAAAGACCGCCGTCCTTGTATTTCTGCAAGCGCACACCGCGGCCGCGCGCCATCTCCGGCACCTGCTCGAGCGGGAAGATCAGCATCTTGCGGTTCTCACCGATCACAGCGACGGTGTCGCCGACCACCTCAGTGACCGCGCGCGCCTCGTTCGGCATGTCGACGTTGAGAACCTGCTTGCCCTTCTTGGTGGTGCCGACGCAATCGTCCTCGTTGACGACGAAACCCTGGCCTTCGTGGCTGGCGACCAGGAATTTGCGACCGCCCTTGTGGACGAACAGCGCAACGGGCGCCGCCTCCTGCTCGAGGTCGATGAAAAGGCGGATCGGCTCGCCGTGGCCGCGGCCGCCCGGCAGCTTCGCAACATCCAGCGAATAGAACTTGCCGTTGGTGGCGAACAGCAGGAGCTTCGAGGTCGTCTCGGCAAAGAAGGCGAAACCGAGCTTGTCGTCCTGCTTGAAGGCGAGGCCCGAGAGATCCTCGACATGGCCCTTCATGGTGCGGATCCAGCCCTTGTCGGAGACGACGACCGTCACCGGCTCGCGCTCGACCAGGGCCTCCTCCATTGCGGCGAGATCGTGCTCGGGCGCATCGGCAAAGGTGGTGCGGCGCTTGCCGAGCGGCGTCTTCGGCCCGAACATGTCGCGGACCTTGCCGACCTGCTCGCCGACCTTCTTCCATTGCTCGGCTTCCGAGGCGAGCACGCCTTCAATGCCCTTCAGCTCCTTGCGGAGATCCCTGTCCTCGTTGCGGATCTCCATTTCCTCGAGCCTGCGCAGATTGCGCAAACGCATGTTGAGGATGGCTTCCGCCTGGATCTCGGTGAGCTTGAACGCCTTGATCAGCGCCGGCTTCGGCTCGTCCTCGGTGCGGATGATCTTGATCACCTTGTCGAGGTTCAGATAGGCGACCAGATGACCGCCGAGGACTTCCAGGCGGTGCTCGATCTGCGCCTTGCGGTAGTTGCTGCGGCGGATCAGCACGTCACGCAGATGGTCGAGCCATTCGCGCAAGCACTCCGCGAGCCCCACCACTTTGGGAATGCGGCCCTTGATCAGCACGTTGAGGTTCAGCGGAATCTTGTTTTCGAGCTCGGTCAGCCGGAACAGCGATTCCATCATCAGCGCGGGATCGACGTTCTTCGACTTCGGCTCGATGACGATGCGAACGTCTTCGGCCGACTCGTCCCTGATGTCGCCGACCAGCGGCAGCTTCTTCTGGTCCAGCAGCTCGGCGACCTTCTCGATCAGGCGCGACTTCTGCACCAGGAAGGGAATCTCAGTGACGACGACGACCCAGGTGCCGCGAGCGCCCTCTTCCTGTGACCACCTGGCGCGGACACGGAACGAGCCGCGGCCGGTCGTATAGGCTTCTGCAATCGCCTGCTTGGAATCGACGATGATGCCGCCGGTCGGGAAATCCGGGCCCTTCACCCACTTCAGGAGCGCCTTGGACTTCGCGTCGGGCTTCTCGATCAGATGCAGCGCGGCGTCGCACAGTTCGGCGGCGTTGTGCGGCGGGATCGAGGTCGCCATTCCGACCGCGATGCCCTGCGCGCCGTTGGCGAGCAGGTTCGGGAAGCCGCCGGGCAGCACCACCGGCTCCTTGGACTGGCCGTCGTAATTGGCGCGGAACTCGACTCCGTCCTCGTCGATACCCTCGAGCAGAAGCCGCGCGACGTCGGTCATGCGCGCTTCGGTGTAGCGGTAGGCGGCGGGGTTATCGCCGTCGATATTGCCGAAATTGCCCTGGCCATCGACCAGCGGATAGCGCGAGGAGAAATCCTGGGCGAGGCGCACCATGGCGTCGTAGATGGCCTGATCGCCGTGCGGATGGAACGAGCCCATCACGTCGCCGACGATCTTGGCGGATTTCTTGAAGGCCGTGCCGGGGTCGAGGCGGAGCAGGCGCATGCCGTAGAGAATGCGCCGGTGGACTGGCTTCAGACCGTCGCGCGCATCGGGCAGCGCGCGGTGCATGATGGTGGAGAGCGCATAGGCGAGATAGCGCTCTTCCAGCGCATCACGCAGCGGCACCTCGTGAATTTCGGCCGGTTCTTCCGGCGGAACGATTCGTTTTCCCATGCCGCCCGGTTAAACCGTGGAAGCGAATCGGGCAAGGATGGATTGGTTCCCTGTGGGCTTCTACTGCCCTGCCCAGCCGGCCGTCACGGTGGGCTGGACCTTGGCCGGAGATGTCGCCGGCGCGTTGGCCACGCAGCGGCGGGCCGCCTCGATCTCGGCATCGGTTGCGCCGTGAGACCGCGCCCATGTCTCTGCGGCCGCAGCGGAATATTTCGCAACATAATACCGGACGACGGTGCAGGAGGCACGACGGAAGACGCTGGGTTGCGCCTCGCCGGCCATAGTGTCAGGCGCAAAAGCGAGCAGCGCCGCGGTCAGCGCAAAACCCCTGATCAACATGTGGGCTGTCCCCGTTATGGAACCTGCCCGCGCCAACGCGAACAGCCCCATTTCGTTCCGGGGGGAACCGCATGTCCTCAAGCAATGCAGCACCGCGATCTGCTCATGGCGGCGGTATCGTCGCCATTCACGGTGCGGGAAGTGCCGCCTTGGCCTGCTGCCGGATGAGGGCATTGATGAAGCCAGCGCGGGCGTCGGAATGGCCCTGGCCTCGCGGCTCCAGCACGTGGCGCAGCAGGAACAGCCCGGTCAGCCGGAAACCGTCCTGGAGATCCTCGTCCGTGAGGTCGTCGTGCATTTCGCCCTGACGCAGGAACGGGGGCAGCCGCAGCAGCCGGTCGCGCCACGGCTCACCCGCGCCGCGCGATACCGCACCGCCGGATTTGGGCGAGACATAAATCAAGTCGGTGGTCTCCCCGGTCACCGCGCAGTTGTCGAGCGCGAGTCCAAAGCCGAGCTCGGAGAGCATCGCCAGCTCGAAATGGATGAGATGCACGGCGGCGCTGCCGATGTCATCGAAATCGTCGAGCGAATGTTCGAGCAACCCAAAGATCTCTTCGTGCGGATCGCGCTCGGGAAGCAGCCGCGCAATCGAAGCCAGATGGGTGACGCCGTAGACCCCATGAGAGGATCCCAGCAGCGTCGCGGCGCGCAGCTTCAGCCCCTCGATGGCGTAGGTGCCGAGGTGTTCGTCGAGCCGTGCCCGCCACACCGCGCTGACGCTGTTACCGGGCTGCAAGAGCGGCCGCAGCCGCGAGCTGGCCCCGCCACGCACGAGACCGAGATGCCGGCCGTGCTGGCGCGTCAGCAGCTCGACGATGGCGCTGCTCTCGCCATGCCGCCGCACGCCCAGCACGATGCCATCGTCGGTCCATTCCATGAGGGAGAGTTTACAGGATTCCGGCGCCTCTCGCACGCACTCGTGCCCCGGACGAAACGCGGCGCGCTAGCGCCGCGTTGCCGAGCCGGGGCCCATTCTCCGCGCGCACCTGGGCCGGCTCTGCGGCGCAGCGCTGACGCGCCGCCCCTTGTCCGGGACACGAGGCCGTCACGCGTTTAACCAGCCCTGCGCGTCGCCGGTAAACGAGAAATACAGCCCGAACGCCGTCAACGCGCAGGAGACGATCTCGATGGCGCTGTCGAGCTCGAGGCCCCGCTCGCCGAGGATCTGGCCGAGCGAGATCACCGACAGCACCAACGCCGCCGCCAGCACCCAGCGCGGCCAGTTTTTGCGCCAATGCGCGGCCAGCCAGACGAAATAGACCAGCAGCAAAATCATGCCGCCGGCGAGCAAGGTCCCCGTCATGATCATCTGCTCGGTCATCTCGATCGTGGGCGTGCGGTCTTGCACCGCCACCGACAGCGCATCCAGCATCAGCGAGGCATAGAGCAGCGCTTCGAAACGCTGGACGTTGCGGGGCACACTCATCGGCGACTGATCTTTTCTTGGTTATTCCCTGGGAAATTCCAGGCCCATCTCGCGGTAGCGATCGGGGTCGTCGCCCCAGTTCTCGCGCACCTTGACGAACAGGAACAGATGCACCGGCACGTCCAGGATCTGCATCAGCTCTTTGCGCGAATCCGCGCCGATCGACTTGATGGTGGCGCCGCCCTTGCCGAGCACGATCTTGCGCTGGCTCTCGCGCTCGACGAAGATCGTCTGCTCGATGCGCACCGACTTGTCCTTGCGCTCCTCCCACTTGTCGGTCTCGACCGTCGACTGGTAGGGCAATTCCTGGTGCAGCTTCTGATAGATCTTTTCGCGCGTGATCTCGGCCGCCAGCTGCCGCATCGGCGCGTCCGACATCTGGTCCTCGGGATAGAGGTACGGGCCCGGCGGCACCATCTGGGCAAGCGTCGTGCGGATGTCGTCGACGCCGTCGCCCGAGATCGCGGAGATCATGAAAGTCCTTGCGAACTTCATGCGCTCGTTGGCGGCCTGTGCCAGCGCCAGGAGCTTCTCACGCTGGACAAGGTCGACCTTGTTGATGACCAGGATCTTGTCGTGATTGACGCTGGCGGCCTTGGCCAGGATCGCCTCGGCCTCGTCGTCGATTCCGGTCTTGGCATCGAGCAGCACGCAGACGAGATCGGCGTCATGCGCCCCGCTCCAGGCGGTCGAAACCATGGCACGGTCGAGCCGGCGCTTGGGCAGGAAAATACCGGGCGTGTCGACCAGGATGATTTGCGCGTTGTTCTCGATCACGATGCCGCGGATCAGCGCGCGCGTGGTCTGCACCTTGCGCGAGACGATCGTGACCTTGGCCCCGACCAGCGCATTGACCAGTGTGGACTTGCCGACATTCGGCGCGCCGATCAGCGCAACGAAGCCGCAGCGCGTCGCGGCAGGCGCCTCGCCGCCTGTTTCAACCGTCATTGCCGCCGCCAACGCCTTCACGTTCGATCATCACCGAGGCCGCCACCTTCTCCGCCGCGCGCTTGCTGCCGCCGATGCCTTCGGCCGGCTCCAATCCCGGCAGGTCCACCGCGACGCGGAACTGCGGATCATGATGCGGGCCGGTGCGTTCGACCTCGCGATAGACTGGCGTCGGCAGTCCCTTCCCCTGCGCCCATTCCTGCAGCACCGTCTTGGGATCGCGTAAGGGACGCCGCGGCTTGTGCATGCGCTCGGTCCAGTTGCGCTTGACGAACTCGTCCGCAGCTGCGTGACCGCCGTCGAGGAAGATCGCGCCGATCACGGCCTCACAGATGTCGCCGAGGATGGACTTGCGCAGACGGGCATCAGCGCTGGAGCCAAC